>Ga0181388_1000009_pt1 | contig 52057 bp, 60 predicted proteins | sample 11SPOviralmetaG_FD_130120 | JGI IMG/M metagenome (GOLD analysis project Ga0181388, IMG submission 130120) | Marine viral communities from the oligotrophic San Pedro Time Series (SPOT) site, San Pedro Channel, CA, USA - 11 SPOT_SRF_2010-05-17 | ecosystem: Environmental > Aquatic > Marine > Strait...
CGTAAACTTCTTGTTTCTCTATATTTTCTCGTTCCAACTTTGATTTTTATTTAAATAGGCGGTTCTTGCCCATTTCTTCCGTTGGTTGATACTTATTATTATATTTTGTGCTTTCCTTATACTGCCTAACCCGCTGCTTATGTTCTTCCTTATTTTCTTGATAATATTTTTTACTCCTGGCGGGTGCGGTGTACCTTTTCAAATGAGCCTTCGTTTCTTCAAGTTCAGTTTTAAGTCGTTCATTTTGTTTCTCCAAATCGGCAATGTAGGAAATCATTTATTCTCGTGATATCGTTCCTATATATGGTAACGATATTTTTACATGTATTTTTCAATTTATTTTTGAATATTTAAGTTCGCACAAAATAAAATAAAACAAATATAAACACTTTTTACTATATAGAATACTATTATGGATAACAAAGAACCTAAGTTATGTGTAAATATGGATTGTGAACGATATCCGCCTGATTGGGATTTTGAAGAAGATACAGAAGATACTTATCAACAAGGACAATGGAAGAAATGCTGTCTATGTGACGGGTATTTTGATGATGATGGATTAGGTGATATATTATTTGCACAAGAAGAACCAAACAATCAAGAAGCAGAATGTGATCTATGTGGAAAAGATAGCAATATAGTTCAAATGAAAGGAACCGGTCAATTTCTGTGTGAATCCGCATGCGATGAAGAGAACGATGACGATTAAACAATACCTCGTTATATGGTAAGGATATTTTTATAATTTACTTTTGAACATCACCTTTTTATTTTTTACCTCATATATTTTCAAATATGCGTTTGCTTCTCGCAACTGATTTTGGAGTTGCTGATTTGATTTTTCCAATTCAGCAATACGCAATATCAACTCTGCTTGTTCCGTCATTACTGGATACAACATCTTATGTTTATATACATTCGTTTTATTCATAATGGTATTGTTTCAACTGTGTATTCCATACATACTCTCCTAACAATGTCAAAAAGCTGCCAAATAACATTAATACACGAAACAGCAATTGATCGTTCATTTCTACAGAAGTTTTTATGAATTCACTAATGGCGTGAAGTTCTCCCAGTATGTTATGCAGAGCAGCAACCCGTTTATGTGTAGAATATACCCGGTCAGCTCCTTTCAAATAAGACCCTTCCATCTCTAATAAAAAACCGTGTTTCGCGCCTTTATCTCTACAATCTTTGAAGTCTAAAAATGCTGTATAATATTGTTTTTGTTGCATCGGACACAAAGGTCGTACCATGCTATGGTATACTTCTATCAAACCACAGCAATTGCTTCTTGCGGCAAAATAATTATCTAAAAATAAATCAGCTGGGGCACTACATAGCATCATAAATTCTATATGCCTTCGTAAAAAGACATCTATTCTTTGAAATATATTATTAATATCATCGTCTAGTTCGTTTAAGAAATATAAAGGTCCTTTGTCTCTTGTAGTTTCACTATCTTCCATTATTTCTTTTGCTAATTTTTGTATTTCTAATATTGATTTATTTGAATCTTCATACATCATCGTTAGCTCTCCCATATATTGAACGAATTTAAATTTATTGATTTTATTATTATAAAGACTATTCGTGTAAAAACAAATTTTATCCCAAAATGTTAGATTTTTTATTTCCATTTTATTAAACCACTTCCTTAATGCTGCTTCTGAATGGTTACTAACTACAAATTCATTAACTGTCCTTCTATTAAAAAAACTTAATGTAATGTTATGATTAGTAGTTAATATACGCATATCAATGTCGTTATTGTCTTCGTCCATCATATATTTTTCTACTTCTGTATGATTTGTTATGCCTACGTCCTCATATTGTCCGAGCAAGTCTTTTCGCATACTTTTGATAAATTCTAGGTCACGTTCAGACCTTGAATGTATATCAAATTCATCTGTTTCTTCTAATAATAGGTTGTCACTATCATTATCTCCTTCCTCTAAATCCAATGATTTTTTCGGAGTGGTTTCATTATATGATGTATCACTCATCAATATATAGTAGTATTAGATTTACATCCGACCTCACTGAATTTATCCTTTAATTCTATTGGAACATCACTTGAAGATGTTATATAAAAATTAGGGTATATAGAATGAACGAAGGCTTGAATAGACTTTTTGAAAAAGTAAACTGACAATTTGAACGAAAATAAAAAATGTTGAAAATAACTCATACATACATTTTTTGGATGGTCTGTAAATCTACAAAATACCTTCACAAACACGTATATAAACAACATAAATACTTTTTATGAATCTTAATAATGACCGAAAAATATATCGAGATAAAGAACTTGCAGTTTGACTACGATGACAAAACAATATTCAAAGATTTGTCACTTGAATTGTATAGCAATAATTGTTATATATTAACAGGACTCAATGGGTGTGGAAAATCTACATTAATGAAAGTTATTAGTGGAAAATGCCTATGTGAATATGACAAAGTAAAAGTCCTAGGGAAAGATCCGTTTCGCGACACATCACTTAACAATGATATCGCATATATTGATAACAACTGGGGGACTCAAACAGTCGCTTATAGTGGGTATAATGTGCCGCTTCAATCTAGTCTTCAAGTAAAAGACATGATGAAAGACCTGAAACTCAAATACCCTGAAAGAAACAATGAATTATTGGAATTATTGGATATTAATCCAGAGTGGCGGTTAAACGCGGTAAGTGAAGGACAGCGTAAACGAGTACAATTATATCTTAATTTAATAAAACCGTTTAAGGTCTGTTTGTTAGACGAAATTACTGTTAATCTTGACCTTTTGGTAAAGGACAGATTTATGAATTATTTGAAACTTGAGACAACCAGGAGAAAATGCTGTATTATATACGTAACACATATATTTGATGGATTGGAAGAGTGGGGTACAAAACTTATATATATGAAGAATAGTAACACAATTGAAATGACAGATGTTGCCAGCATACCAAGCATTTATAAATATCTATTATCTAACTTTAAAACAGATTACGTAAAAACAGTCGAATATGACGATAGTCATCGTAACGTGAGTCGAAAAAATGCTGGAGGCTACTCTCATGGTGTCCTAATAAATTATAAAGACCCTCGTAATAAAAATTGAATAAAGAACATAAATATTACTATACAGTATAGTTAGCATATTATGAGCGCAAAAGTTGAATTTTCAAGCCTCTCAAAAGACCTTACCAAAACCATTAACAATGCCACTAAAAAAAAGGAAGGCATCTATTTCACTCCACAAACAATCGTAACACATACATTAGACCGTATCAAGCAAGAAGGCACAGAAATAAAAGACATTCTTGAACCATCATGTGGTTCATGTGAATTTATAGAAAGTATCGATACCCATTTCAACGATGCGAATATTACTGGAATAGAACTAAATCAAGATATTTTCAATAGCATCAAAGATAAGACACTTCAAAATAATCAGCTTGAATTGATTAACCAGAATTTTCTAGAATGGAATCCTCAGGATAAAAAATACGATTTGATTGTTGGCAATCCTCCCTATTTTGTAATGAAAAAAAACCAAGTAGATGAAAGATTTCATGAATTCATTGATGGAAGACCAAACATTTTCACATTATTCATTATTCATTCTTTACAATTCCTTCAAAAAAACGGATTCATCGCATTTGTCCTACCAACCAATTTTGTAAACTGTCTTTATTATTCCGCTATCAGACACCATATTTACAATAACTTCAAAATTATCGACATCATACATAATGATAAAAATCTCTTCATGAATACAGCACAGGACACCATTATATTTATTATTCAAAATAAAACTCCAGATGACGGGCATAACGACCAATTTACAGTAAACCGTTCATCCGAAGTGTTCTTCAACTCCATTGAAAATACTCGTAAAATAAAAGAATTATACAACGAATCAACCACTTTATCCAAAATGGGGTTTGAAGTAAGCGTAGGTACGGTCGTATGGAACCAACACAAGGACATTTTGTCGAATGATAAAACAAATACACGTCTAATTTATAGTGGTGACATCAAAAACAACAAGTTAGCATTGACAAACTATAAAGACCCATTGAAAAAAAATTACATCAAAAAAGAGGGCATTATTGAACCTACACTCGTATTGAATAGAGGCTACGGAAAAGGCAAATATACATTCTCTTATTGTATTATCGATGAGAAAACACCGTACTTATTGGAAAACCATTTAATTTGTATTAAACCCACCGGACAGATGGCAAAAAGAACGCTGATAAAAAAATATAAGGAAATAATTAATTCTTTTACAAGTGATAAAACAAAGGAATTTATTGACCTGTATTTTGGCAATAACGCCATTAATACTACTGAATTGAAGCAAGTATTGCCTATTTACAAATGAGTAACCTATTTATGATAACAAATAATCCAATACATTTTTTTCACACGTTTCTCTTGTGGCATGTGTGAAATAATTTGTTTTTCTCGCATCACCAGATTGAATTATCATTGGTCGTGTATAATAAGACACCCCTCGGTTATTGAGATCATTCTCATTCAATAATTTGTTATATTCTTCCTCTATTTGTTTTTGTTTTTGAATGAGTTCTTTAATCAATTTAGTTTGTCGATTCGTTATAATGTCACTGCCTTTATATAGTGTGGTTTGATTGATTCTTTCATTTGAAAATATGTAAATGTAATTTGGTTTAATCCCTCCACTATTATACATCGGACAATAAGTTGCTCCTGTTGTTGATTTACATTCAAACCCGAATATCTTATCATCAAACCTAACTATAAAATCTGGGTTGCCATGACTCCCACAAGGTTGGGAAACAAAGCAATATGGCATAATGTCTATTGAGTTTACGTTTGTATTTAAGGTCTCTTCTACTTTTTTTTTTGACAATTTTTGATTTGGTATAAATTCAATCAACCCATTCTGAAGAAATATATCTTTTACAGCATCTTCATGTTTGGATACATTATGTACGTTTCCAGATGAGGCAGAATAATTACGGAAATATGGCATCATTCTTAACATATGAAAGATTTTATACTCGGACCGTTCGAATGTATTCTCTACATTTCTAATTATTTCACTCATGGTCTTCCGTACGATGTTAGTATTCATTCAAAGACCATAAAATTCTATACAAATATCAATTTTATAATCGCTGGATTGGTATTTTACGCCACGTCAGAAAATGTAAATGACGTGGCATTATCACTGCGTGAATGCTAATAGTTTAGTAAAAACGATATAAATAATATAATACTGAATATTATATTATGAGAATCTTCTTGTCTCTTCTTCTACCAGTGATTGCCACTTCATTCAGCGTTTTCAACAGTAATGTTGTCTCTAATTCACCAGTTATTATCCGGGGCTCTACTCCTCCCTTGGATAATTTTGACCCCCTTGGATTTTCTAAAGATGAATCTAGGCTGGCATTCCTTCGTGAAGCGGAACTAAAGCATGGACGCATTGGCATGGTTGCCGCAACCACTATTCCATTAACAGAGATAGTTACACGCGAACAAGGGATCCACCAGTTCGACCATCTACCAACCTCCGTTAAGCTTATGGTTATTGGAATTATGTTTATGTCGGAATTCAACACCATGTTGAGAGGGTGGAAGAACCCTACGGAAAGCCCATTCACTCTTTTGGAAGATTACCAGCCCGGTGATATTGGGTTTAACTTTGCGGTTGATAGAACAACTGACGAATATGGTAGTCTTATGGATAAAGAACTGAATAACGGTCGTCTTGCGATGATTGCGTCTCTTGGCATGATCGCCCAAGAGTTAGTCACCAAAAGCACCCTTTTGTAATTCAATATATGTAAAATTGACAACTTTTCTAATTAATGCTTATACAGCAAAACAAACATGGAGAAATTAGATAATGTTATTATGAGAATGCGTGAGGATAATGAAATTCACAATTTGGTTGCTTATAATGAACGCCCTTCTAGATTATTATACAAACCATCATATACACGCAGTTTCTATAGACATTATTCTAAGTCTGATGAAAAAATACCACTAAGCTTTGATATATTGCCTTCTAATATATCAAATGTAAAAAACAGCATACAAAAATGTGATAAACTACAAAATATCCTTTCAAATAAAAACATTGTCAGCGAAAATGAATGTCCTGTATGCTACACCGAGTTTGGTCCTACTAATTATATTGTTCCAAAATGCGGTCATAAAGTATGTATTTCTTGTTTCACAAATAATGCCAGACAAAACCGCGAAAATGCTAACACATGCTCTCTGTGTAGAGGTGACGTTTTACATACTTAAATAACGCGGAAAAATATATTATGCGAAAAAATAATATATTTTTTATGGAATACATATAAACCTTTCTAATTATACACCAATAACAATGTCTTATAACACAAATAACGCGAACACACAAAACCAGCTTTTATTAAACCATTTGATGGATTATTATAAAGATGCCACAAAATTGACATGTATGACAAACATTATTAATGGTGAATCCAAAATTTCATTACGCATAGTAGATTGGTTTGTAACGAACTATGCTAAAAAATATTTCACTGTGTATGAAACTACCAGCGAAAACTCGGATATCAAAACTCGATTCAAAGTCTATAACGACTATAAACTTAAGTTGAAAGCTTATTCTAAAAAAAGATTCGACCCATTTTGTAGGTGGGAGAGGATTTCTATACCTTACGACGATGAACGTTATATGGAAACTACTATCGGGCAACTCAACTTTTTCAAATGGGCCTTGCAAAATAACATTGTAAAATATATTGAAGAAAATTATACCGAAATTGAGAATGACATGAATAATCGAAATAGTACATCAAAAAGACGTTCCCCTGTGAATAATGAAGGCCGTACAAACGACAATTCTAAAACACGCAAAAAACGCGAGGAATTATCTGTATCCGCATGTAAATGCATTAAAAAAGAGAGTGTAGAAATCGTAGTAAAATTTAATTAATGCTAACCTAGAAAATACCAATTAAAATACCCATTACGAATAGTAGACATTGTCTTGTTATATGATTCTTTCTCTGTATATCCCATGTTTTTTAATATGGTATATATGCTCTTCGAACGAGATAATCGCGAATAGTATCCTATAATCATTGTTATCGACAAAATAAACAACATTGATATTGGACGATATGGCACTTTAAATAAGAAAACTAGTAAAGAATATACAAACATGTAAAAAAATAGATGTATCAGTATGCTAAACGCTATATCCAAAGAATATAATCTATCGTATTCTGTTTTTGGGTCAGTCGTTTCTAAAAACACTTTATAGAGTACATCAAACATAGTATTATACTTTATGGAAATATAATATTATTCAATCCGGTTTAATCATTTTTTATTGTCAATACATCCATAAAGTCAAATATTTCCTTTATCCATTGATGACCTTTGTCTGTTTCATCATTTAAATCGAAATTTACATCATCATTCGTATCTAACACAAGCAAAGGCATATCTAACTTATTTTCATCATTTTTCAACCAGTCGTTATGGTATTTTTGGCATTTTTCTAGATATTCTAGTGGAATTCCACTTTCTCCATCACGACTACGTTTTTTTACTCTTTCATGACACTTATCCGCAAATGTATCCAGGTAAACACAACCACATGTCTTGTAAAGTTCTTTGTGTTCGTTATAGAATAACTTATATACTTGGTATTCTAATTCACCTATAAGTCCGTCTTCATAAAGCATCTTTGCAAATATTTGAGCGTCAGCTTCAATTGATCTCTCACATATAAATACTTTACATTCCGGATTTTCATCAATAGCCCTCTTTATTACACCAATCCGTGTGGTACATGCCATTATCTGGAAAGCAAAAGAATATTTTTCTGTATTTTCATAGAATTTACTCAGAATGGGTGTATCCTCCTTATCTCTTATTTTGTCCCATTCATCAACCGGTTCTTTCAAGAACATAATATGTTTGTGTTCTTCTTCCTCTATTTTGTCCTTTAACTTCTGCAGTATAGTTGACTTTCCTGCCCCAATATTACCTTCGATTGTTAGAATGATTGGTTTACTCATTTTGAACCTTTATATATTAATAATATTATTACATTCCTAAAAAATCTCTTTTCAATTTTATGCTACAGAAAAAATAATATCCTCTTTATATATAAAAATGAGTTCAGAGGAAGAACCAAAAATTCTGGATACGATAGGGAGTATTAGGAAAAGTATCCGTGAAACAGTACAAGATCAGGATTTTCAACAGAAATCGAATGTATACATTACACTGGTCGTTGAACTTTATCGTGTATTGGTAGGTTCTTTGTTAATGATGTTTGTCCCGCAAAAATGCGGTGATAATATTTGTTCCATGACTGAATTAGTGGATAGCTCGAATCCTATTCATAACGCAAATTTAGCAATGAATATTTTCTCATTATGCGCGTTTTGTGGACTTTACTTTGTGGAAGTGAAACGCGAAAACAAGATGATTACTTATTTGGAAGTCGATAAAACTGTCGCCACAGACAACGACTCAGTTGGAGAAGCACTAATTCAACTCCCCGTTGCCAAAAAAGACAGCATTTTGTATTTAGACGGTCTTTATCAGAAAGTGAGTTACGTCGCTCTCGCAGCATTCTTGGTTAATAGCGGGTTCAGTGGTTACACTGTATTTACTCATTATTTGGATGACAAAACTCTCACTGTATACTTAACGAATGTGTTATTTATGGCTTTCAAATTGAAAGAGGCATACGACATATCTAACACAAAGAAGAATGTCTTTATTTCCGCATATCTCACTCAACCCGTTCAATATAACAATGTAGACCCTGATAAAATACAAGTGTTAGAGGACCCCGAAATTGAGATAGAAGAAATACACACTTCTGAAGATCCTGTTCTTACTACTAGTTCGAAAGAGACCGTCTAATACTATATACGCGTCTAATAATATTTATACAAAATAATATAAACTTTTAACCGTGCTTATATTATTATGAGTGAGAGTGTTGAATATTTACGTGATATCGAGTACAAAGATACTCGTCCTTTTGTGTATCCTATCCATTATGGTAAAGTAATCAAGGTCTATGATGGTGATACTATCACGATTGCTGCCAAATTGCCCAATTCCGACGGACCTATATACCGGTTTTCTGTGCGTTTGAATGGCATTGATACCCCCGAAATTCGCGGAAGTTCCAAAGCCGAGAAGGACCTTGCTATTGTTGTTCGTGACGCATTGAGCGATTTGATTATGGGGCAAATTGTTGAGCTGCGTAATGTAGCAAATGAGAAATATGGACGCATATTGGCTGATGTATATTTTAATAATATCAGTATTAATGATTGGTTAATCGACCAAGATTTTGCGGTTCCGTATGATGGTGGTAAAAAAATGCGTCCTGCAAATTGGGATTAGACGTATTTTTCAATAAGTCTTTATAGAAATAAATATGAAATTATGTTGATAGTTATTTCTAATAATGGAAAGACCTGATTGGAACAGTTATTTCAAAGAAATCGTTCAAGTCACTTCGAAACGGTCCCCCTGTGACCGGTTGAAGGTTGGATGTTTGTTAGTAAAAGATAACCGAATCATAAGTCAAGGTTATAATGGATTTTTGCCGGGATGTCCTCATAAAAGCATTGTGCGTGACAATCACGAACAAGCCACTATTCACGCAGAGCAAAACGCTTTATGTGATTGTGCCAAAAGAGGTGTATCAAGCGAAGGTTGTATAGCATATATTACTCATTATCCTTGTTTAATATGTGCTAGATTGCTTATTGCTTCTGGCATTAAAGAAATAAAATATATTGATGATTATAAAAATGATGAATTAGTTCTATATTTTTTAAATCAGAAAGGTATTGGTATTGAGAAAATTTGATTGTTTATCCACAATGATACGTACATCCCACGAAGGCTGCTATATAGGCTTCCTCACTGGCTGCTATCTTTGTGTTGTATTCCTTTTCGGTGAGAATGTTTGCAGATGCGTCCAAATAGCGAATATTATAGGCTCTTTCTTGTTCTTCAGTGTCTTCCCATTGGATTTCTGCGTGTTCGTCTAAGATGTTTTCTGTGACACTAATTAAATTATTTGATTCATCAAACGTTAGATTGTAATTTGTATTTTTATATATATTCGTATCGTATGGTAGTCCCCTTGTTTCATCTTCTTTCGTTTCTAGACGATATCCATAAAGCAATTCTTTTGTATCAGTACGATAATAATTTCTATCCATATATTGAACGAGATTACCACTTGGGTCATACAAATCGTCTGTATGGTCTTGTCTATTTTTGAAGTTGTATATAGGTTCCCCAGTTTTATCATAAAATACACGGTTTCCACTAGCATCTTCAAAATAGTTTGCACCAGGATTATGATATATGTTGCCGCTATTATTTTCCCAATAATCTCCACTAATATCTTGGAAAAAATCTATATTTGTTCGCTTGATTTGTTTTTTGTATTGCAAGGCAGGATTGAAATCACAATCCATCGTAATTTTGCCTACACTATAATTTGCTAAGAACTCACTATTTTGTTTTTGTCCGTAACCAGGAACAGAAGACGTAGTTATATAATCACCACTTTCCAATGAACCGTTTTTATTGGAAACCCACATTGCTCCTTCACCTAGAGCATTGATATGAAAACGATCATCTCCTAAGCTTTTTTTACCAATAGTTCCACTTGGACCGAGATTATATTCACGCTCGCCAGTATTATCTTCAGCATCACTAATTACACCATAACAACTTTTGTCTTGTTCTTTTGAACATAAAGATACTATTGGTAATGCTTCGTTTATTGTAATCGCTTCCTTTCCTCTTACTACTTCACCATTTCCGTCTGCATAAAGATATTTATTTTTGTTCGCACATACAATAAGTCCTTTATAATCGGACAATTGTTGTATGTGAATATTTTCAATTTTATTTCTATGCTGTCCTGTAAAATTCTGCTGAGCATTACTGCCATTTTGTTTCCAATACGACATTCTACTACCATTGTACACAAAAAAGAAATACTCACTATTATTGGACGCAGAATGACCGATTTGTAATTGCCAGTCATTTCCACCACTCTTCTGCAGAGTAATGTTCGGTCGCCCTGAGGAAAAGTTTGTACTTATCTGACCCTTCGTCCAGCTATCATAACCAGTTCCACGCCTCGCCTGAAACATCCCTGCCCCCCCAAAAACAAATGTTGATTTCTCATCACCGCCACCTGTACCGTTATATACCGTTAAAAATTCAGTTGGATTGGAAGTGCCAATGCCGACTTTACCATCACCAAGAATAGTCATTCTAGCACTAGTGCTTGTGTAATCAGTTCCACTAGAAGATGTAGTTTTGAATGATATATAACCATTAGCACTAGTAGCAATTTCTAAAGCATTGTTATTTGTGCCAATCATTGCCCTATCTATTGCGCCGTCTTGTCTAAATAAAATCATTGGATTATCATGTTCGTTGTTATCATCAGTATCAGCCTGTAATATTAAGTTGCAATCCCCAGAAGTTCCAGAGGAAATATGTAGTTTTCCTAATGGATTCGTCGTTCCAATGCCTACATTGCCACTAACTGTCATACCACTATTAAAACTAGCGTCACCACCAAGTAAAAATCCAGCATTCAAGCTTAAATCAACATCCGGGTTTATCCCAGTTACACCACCAACTATAGCAGATGGAGGTATAGAACTATAAGGGTATTGTGCGTAAAAATTACCACAGATGTCTACAGCGCCATTGAAACTGGCATCACCGTCAACAGACATTCCGCCATTGAAACTGGCATCACCATTACGCATTATAAAGTGTGAACCACTCACGTCTAAAAACCCATTAATATAACTATGTTTAATTTTATTAGCAGTTGTATCACCAAGCCAGTCAGTTGACATAATGTATGTATATGTATATATATCTACCTACCTTTTTAATTATTTAATCAATAAATATAATATTGACTAAATACATTTTGCCTTAATAAATTATTGCATACAGTCAAAATTTATAGCAACATCTTGCAAGGCCTATACTTCAAAATGTCTAATTGTTTTGATGTAGTTGGGAATTCGTCATCACCATATATATCTTGTAAACATAACCATTCAAATAACCCACCTGGATATACAAAAACTTCGATAAATCCCAAACCGCAAATTTGGTGATATTTGGGTTCAACTGTCTCATCATTTGCGTTTTTTCCATATATAATGATCCTTTTACTAGACAAATCGCCTCGAGTTATCATGTCATTTATCATTTTTGTTTCATTCTTATAATATAACGTATGTCGAATCAAACAGTCCTGAGATGTTTCTGCCATGGTATTAATAAGTATATAATCGTGATGTTTCTTCATAATGAGTTGAACGTCTTCAAATGATATTTTTTGTACTTTCTTTTTAAATAGTCCATTTAACATTTCATAATTGGTATATTTACACGGACTTTTCTATATTTTTTCCATCTTTTATAATTTTTGTATTTGTAAAATTGATTTTTAAATGTATTTATAAGTGATATTAGTTTCTATACAGAATTATATCAAAATGAACCTAGGTCAAGACAAGTTGTCTAAGAGTGAATGGGAAACCATAGAGGTCCCCACCGCAGAAAATGAGAAAAATATCTTGAAGTTGATTATTTCAGGTTACCATAATGTTAACGTCCATCATAATAAACACCAATCCATGTTTTCATTTACAAAAATCGAGCAAACTCACGAAACAGAATATATGTTATTTAAAAAATACTTCGAAGAGCCACTCCATAAAGGTATTAAAAAATACGGCGACAAACTCAAATGTCAGTCGTCACACCATTTTAATATTGGCGGTGAATTAAAAAAAATGAAAAGTGCTGATACAATTCGTATTCAGAATTTGGACGTCAATATCAACGAAAATAAAACACGCATATTTGAATTCTTGTTGATTGACCTGTTTTATGAACTTTTGAGACAAATCCATAAAAAGAAACCGCATTTCGCCTTTTATTTGTATACTATCCTTCAACTAAGAAAAACATCCATATCAAATATTAATAGACATGTCCTATTGATTATTGATGATTACACAAGCTACGCCAAAAAAATGATAAAAACGCGAGACATTATTACAAATGCGTATTCGTTTATTGAGAAGAACGATTATTTATTGAAATATGAAGATATCCAGTTATTCCCTCATCAAAAACAATTATTCCACATCTTTCGTAAAGATCAGGAATTCGTTCCACGATTAGTCTTATATTCAGCCCCAACCGGAACGGGAAAAACATTATCACCTATAGGCCTTTCCGAGACAAAACGAATCATCTTTGTATGTGTAGCAAGACATATTGGTTTGGCACTAGCAAAGGCGGCTATCTCGGTAGAAAAGAAGGTGGCTTTTGCGTTTGGGTGTGAGACAGCCGATGATATTCGCCTCCACTATTTCTCGGCGCTGAGTTACAGTAAAAATAGACGTTCCGGAGGCATTGGTAAAGTAGATAATAGCGTTGGTGATAATGTGGAAATTATGATCTGTGACGTTCATTCTTATCTAACCGCAATGCATTATATGTTGGCGTTCAACGATGCTGATAATGTGATTACCTATTGGGACGAGCCCACCATTACTATGGATTACGAAAACCATGAATTACATGATACCATTAATAAAAATTGGAAGCAGAACAAGATACCTAGTATGGTTATGTCATGTGCCACATTGCCGAGTGAAAATGAACTACAAAGTGTATTTGGTGACTTCCGAAATAAGTTTGACGGAGCAGAAATTGAAAGCGTGACTAGTTTTGACTGCCGCAAATCGATTCCTATCATAAATAAAGACGGATATTGTGTTGTGCCCCATTTGCTTTATAATGATTTGAATGATTTGGTAGAATGCGTCGATTACTGCGAACAACATAAGACATTACTGAGATACTTTGATTTACAAGAGATTATCCGATTTATTGATTTGGTGAATCATAATGACTATGTCCCAGAGGAGTGTTTGATCGAAAATTATTTCTCTGGGATTGCTGAAATTACTATGAATAGTTTGAAAGAGTATTATTTGGTGTTATTGGGAAAACTACATCACGAATATTGGGGACCTGTATGTCAGTATTTCAAAGAAAATCGTTTGAAGAAATTTGAAGTAAAGGCTAACCATATTTTCAGGACAAATAGTGATAGTTCGCAAGCAAAGAAAATGGGAGGATCTTCATTGACTCGTATGAATAGTGTAAGTGTGTCTTCCAATGTGCCAAATAAACCCATGAATAGAAATGGGTTATTGATTACCACATCTGACGCGTATACATTGACTGATGGTCCGACGATATTCCTTTGTGAAGATGTCAAGAAGATCAGCATGTTTTATATTCAACAATCGAACATTCCCAGCAGTGTATTCCAAAATATTCTTCATAAGATTACCAAAAACGACGAACTTGTCAAGAAGATTGAATATTTGGAAGGCGAAATCGCAACCAAAGAAACAAAGTCGTCTGGAGATGGCAAAGACGACAAGGTCGCGGCAAGGGAAAGTGGGCGTTTATGTAATGAATCACAGAAAATGATGGACCAGATTAATAAGTTACGCAAAGAAGTTCGATTGATTTCACTTGACGCACAATATATCCCAAATACACGTCCCCATCAGAATATTTGGAGTCCAGACAATGACGTTATCGAAAGTGCGTTTGTTTCGAATATCGATGAAGTCACTGTAAAAGAGGTTATGATGCTTTCTGTAGATAATAATTTGAAGGTATTGTTATTGCTAGGAATCGGGATGTTTGCGGAAGGACAAGACGTGCGATATGTGGAGATTATCAAGAAGCTGGCTGACGAACAACGGTTGTTTATTATCGTCGCATCATCCGATTATATTTATGGCACGAATTATCAATTCTGTCACGGATTTATTGGAAAGGATTTAACAAATATGACGCAACAGAAGACGTTACAAGCCCTTGGACGTATTGGCCGAAACAACATTCAGCAGAGTTATACTGTTCGTTTCCGTGATGACAATATGATTTCACAGCTGTTTAAAGAGCCAAGTGTGAATCTGGAGGCAAATAATATGTGTAGATTATTGAGTTCGGATTAAATTGTCTGAAAAGTACACACATAATAGTGAGTCCATTTGGAAGACAAACCGCACCTAGTGGATTTAGTACATCTGGTTATAAATTTATTGAAAAATAGACTAAAAATCGTAAATATGGATTTTATAAAATTGAATACTTGTTTTTATTATATTGTATATCAGTAAATGAAAAACAACAATATAGTAATATTAATATGGCTTTGATTAATGAACGAGCTGATATCTATGCAACGCCTGAAGAGTGCGATAGCAGAAATGATTATTTGTTATCTGAGATGATATTAGACCCCAACATTAGGGACAAGACTGGCAATATATGTTATACATTATCTAATATTGAAATCCATACCATATATTTCAAAATAACACACGACAGGTTAGAACCCCTCAAGACGTTCTTCTTATCTGTACCGCATTTCGTATATTTATATTCGAAATATATAAAACAGAATACATACCAACGCAATGTGAATAAGTATGCGTGGGGTGCTTCTAACGCACAAACATTCCTTGAGACTATATGTTCCAAATCAAATATTACATTTATGTCTGCTATGGTATTTGCGAACTTTTCCAATCTTAGCGACGAAGTACACAAGTATATTGACGATGTCAAATGCCTATTTGAGTTGCCTGATTTCGCAAACAGAGCCAACGTCCTTTACAAGTTTATGACTGGTGAAATAAAGTACAAAGGTGAATCATTTGATTATTACTATAAACAAGAGGGTTCTGTAATCGCAAAGCAAATGATACCGATTGTCGTAGATTATAGAAAGAAAACGTTTTCTATACGACAAGACAATTTCCTACTGTTTCAAGCTCAGAAAGTTGTAAACCAATCATCCCAACTCAAAAATACTGATAACTGTATCAACCGTTTCTTATACAAATATAATGAAATGGTTTCACTTGAATCAACCATAGTTGATATGTACGGAAGTAATTGCTTTGTAAGCGGAACCGCCTATTGGTATTTCATTACATATCGGTTTCTAGATGTATACATTCATAAAAATTCTTGTGTTGACGATATCATCCATAAGATCGCTCGTACTGACGAACACTATAAGCCAAGCATTAAGCTGGACAACGATGACTTTGCGTTAAGTGACAAGGAATATGGCTGTTTCTTGTCAACACTGTCAGCGTTCAAATACATTATTGTTAATAGCCCTCAGAAGTATACATATGGTACAATACCCTTGTTATATTATATATATATGAATCAGTGCTATAATAAGGAAAGCATTATTGATAACTCTCAAGTGGATATATTCTGCGATAAAGTCTATACCTACGCAACCTTACAACAATACATAAATGTATGGATAAACCGTCGCACGGAGGTAAAAGGTGTATCATACACAAAGGAGGATGTGATGAAGTGGCTCACATATGAAGTTAGCAAATTCGTAAGTGACACAGATACTACAAGGCCTAATATTAAATCATCTCTTCCTACAAGATTACCTATCCCAAGGGAGCTACAATATCATGTTGATGTGAGAGACTCCCGGGATGAAGGAGTCTGTAAATGTTGCTACCTACATGTAGGTAGTAATAGGTTAGTCTACGGCCATATCAAGCCTTATTGTGATTCGAGAAATCATAGCAAGGATAATATAATCTTGATATGTGTTGAGTGCAATAAGTTTGCTGGAACACAGGATATGCAAGATTTTCAGAAAGAGCATTATCCTGCTCAGACAAAAATTGCCGATTACATAAACATAATGAATGAAGACATCTAATTTTATAATCACTTTGTAACTAAAAAACTACTATGTTTTTTATAGTCACAATTGTAAAAATACAAAACACTCATCAAACCATTTTAGCAGTCAATAATCAAATTCTTGAGAAAAAATATTATTTACATATAGTGTATAATGCATCGACATCACGGTAGGCGCGGTTACGGCTATGGAAGACGTTGGCATAGGCCTTATTATGGTGGCTGGGGAGGTTACCCCTACGTTATGCCTTACTATGGCTTCCGTCCTTTTCTTCCTTACTACAATCCCGTATTGTGGTAAAATTATATAATAGTAATATATACTATTATACAATGGATTATGTAGTTTGTATCCCCAGCTACAAAAGAGCAGAAACATGTAATGAAAAAACATTGAAAATGCTCCATAAAAACCGAGTCCCTGTTGAAAAAATATTCGTTTATGTGGCAAATAAAACCGAATTTGATGAATATCAAAAGGTTCTCGATCCTAAGTTTTATAATAAGCTTGTCATCGGCAAGAAAGGTTTAGTGCCTCAAAGACAATTTATTATGAATCAATGGAAGGAAGGACAACCTATCGTATTTTTTGACGACGATGTAGAATCCATTGATCTATCTATTTCTATGTTCAAAAATAAACCACTCTCCCAGTTTTTTAAACATGCCTTCAATGAATGTAAGAAACAACAATCTTATATTTGGGGAGTATATCCGGTCTTTAATCCATTCTTTCGAGAACCTAAAAAGGAAATGTCTACCCATCTTACCTATATTGTCGGTGCGTTTTACGGCATTTTGAATCGTCCTAATCTCAATTCTATCAAACTCACTATCACCAAAGAAAACGGACAAAAAGAAGACGTCGAGAGAACCTTGAAATACTTTGTTGAAGATGGAATTGTCCTTCGTTTCAATAAAATCGGGTTTGTTACCAAATATTATGGTAAATCAGGTGGTCTTGGTACATTCGAGGCACGGTTAAAGCCAATGTTGGAAGCATCTGAAAAATTAAAAGCTGCATACCCCGAATATGGTGACCTTTCCACGAAGAAAACCGGAATGACCGAGTTCAAATTGAAGAAGATTCTTTCCAAATACGAGAACCAAGAATCAAAAAGCATGACTCGCAAAAAGAAATCTTCTAAAAAACATAACAAAACCGCCTCTAAGAAGTAAATTTATACACTTATTTTTTCTTGCCTTTTTCATTCAACGCTTTCCAGACCATTTCTTCTATTTCCATATTTTCTTTATGTTCGATGGTTTCATTATGGTCTTCCTCCTCTTTTTCTGTACGAAATTCTTTATTACAAATTTTACATTCTCTCTTTTCAGGTTTGAATCTACTCATCAGTTTTGTAAACATAATAAAAATATAACGCAATGTGTTTATATTTTTATTAGAAAACGATTAATCCAACAGTAATAAACGCTTGAATCATGACAATTAACTTAGACACGTTCGTTATGGGGTAAATATCCCCATAACCTAACAATGTAGCTGTTGTGAATGAGAAATATGTCCTGTTAAATAATCGTTGAGTGATAGGTTGATCTATTTTGTCTGGCAACATTTCTTGTTCTTCCACGTCTTTTTCAGCCTCTTTTTTAGCCTCGTCGATTTTTTTTTCAACGTTTTCTTTCTGAATTCTGCCATAAAAGTCGTCATTGTTGCTGAAAATACCCCTGAATGCCTCTCTAGTCGATTCTTCGGGTTCTCCAACCTCTTTTTCTATCTTCTGTTTAATGACTTCATCTTTTATTTTCTCTTTTATTACATTCACCCCACTGAAATGTTTGTCATCAAGGACGGTATACAATATAGAAAATAATACAACAGATACCAATAAAGTAGTAAGTTTTGGATGGGCGAATATTATATTGAGTTGTTTCAATGATTCTTGTAGTAGTTTCATAATAATATACATAATGGGTATATATTATTGTGTTAGTTAGCATGTCTCAAACTACGTACAGTTTTATTGTGGCTCTCGTAAAATTTCTTAGTCTTGTTTTTGGTCTTGGTCCAGATGTTCTTCCTTAAGTAACAGACAATGGATAACCGTTCTGAATCCGGGTGCGTTTTCTTCATCTCTAAATTACCGTGTGGCTGATGGACGTCCATAAAAAGCATATCTCCATTACGAACATTTACTCCAACGCCATATTGAGGGAAACATGTTTCGGCACCAGCATAATCACCTTTCTCGATGACAACTAAATTGCCAAAACCTTCTTCATCATCGCCTTTGTCTGTATGAATCGTCGTCCTGAAATTTACATTGGTAGTAATAGTGGTAAAAGCAGTTTTGTCTATTTTGAAATGGGTTGACCGAGCTTTCTTTTTCTGTTTTCTATATTGTTCCGGAACTAATTTTGAATACATACGGTCAATCTCCTTGATAAGAGGCAACGTTTTTTTGTATTTTTCAGGTTCGTCCATATTAAATCGACATTCGCGAACATCAACATCCGGTTTCTTACCTAACTTTCGAAAAGTAGATTTCTGTTTCGGACTCCATTTATCAAAATAACCAAATATATTTGTCATAATCCGAGGATTATCATAGACATTTTTCGAGTTACTTCCAGTTGCGCTACCGCGGTTGCTTGTAGGGGTTCTCGCAAATTTGATTATATTATTATAAAATCCATCTACATGATGCTCGGATAACGCGTTTTTTCTGAATCTTAATAATAACTTGCCGTCAGCTGTATAAATATCTACACTTTCATCAATAACATCTTTAATGTCGTTTTTGTCCACAAATGTGTTTAATTTTGAGTTCATAGTATCATCATCAAAATTTTTATCTACATGGTATGTTTTTATTCCATTTATAACTTCAGTCTTAACAATCATTCTTATATATAGTAGAAATATTTTTTCTCATAATTTTGTATAGCAACTAAAAATGAATGTTGTATTAATCCGAGATATAGTTGTTTCCGGCTTTTTAGGTGGCATTTTTTCTTATTTTGCGTCTATTTATAATTCTAATCCCGAGTATCTAAAAATAACAGCTTATTTATGGGGACTCCCGCTTTTATATTTTATCTTATTAAATATTTCTTGGAACGCGGGTGAAACCGCTATGCTTGATTTCAACAAACATGCCATATTCGGGACAATCATCACCATGTTGGCGATGTTCTCGACTTATTTGGTTTATAATATGGGACATGATGTTGTTATTGGATTACAATTTGTTGTATTAGCGACGAGCATATTTGTATACATGTCAAACGGATTGTATAAATATTAAATTTTAACAAAAAATTGAAATATATTTTTATATTTTGGATGAAAGCATTCGATGGATATAAAAATATATACTTGTGAAAAACATACACATTTGAATAAAGAGACGTTCGTTTCACCTTGTAGAGGGAGATGTCATATGTGTGGCAAAAAGAAAGTACACGGACATAGTAATCCAGATCATATATGCAACCCATTTGGATATTTATTCTTAATCCCTGAAATATGCGAAGATTGCTCTAAAACACATAAATTATGTGCTTGGTGTAAATTAGATTAGTCTCTTATTTATAAATAATATCAAACCGAGTATGGTATCAATGGATAGAGGGATCCAAGCGCTACGATTTTTATTGAAAGCATATGTTCCAGCTATCAAATACAGAATTCCATGAATAATGCGATAGTTCGCCCACCAAGTATTCCCACCACCTTCAGCAGCATGCTGTCTCATATTTGAAAAGTACAAGAATAAAAAAGATGACGCAATAATAATTAATAAAATACTATAACTAGGTAGCCATTCTATCGGAAGATACAACGGCAACAACGATATTATGACTCTAGTAGGAATACACCCAAGTAAAAAATATAGGATACTTTCTTTTTCAGAAAACATATATAATAATACATTGATAAATTTATAGAAAAATTATCATAAGCCAACCACTTAAAAACACGAACATTACATAAGTTAAGATGGATGACACGCCTATTATAAACGAAAGTTTAATTGAAGAACAAGAACCAAGTGTTTTTCAGAGATTTTTTTGTTGTTTTACTAAGAATACGCATAAAGACCAAAAAATAACAAAAAATATTATTCATAACATGAATACTGACGATAAACAAAATTCCAATGATGACGATGACGACGACGCACTTCCTACATGGTGCACCTATACAGGCAGCATTGATAGTGATAAAAGCCAGGACGGTAGGACGGTACGGTTCCACTCATGTTGTCACGAATAAAACAATAAATAAAATTATCTATTGTTTTATAAACTGGATTATGCGTTATTTTGAATATAACATAGAAATAAGTACATTTTTTATATATTTTCATTTTTTGAAAAAAAAAGTCGGTGAAATTTTGGAAAAAGGACATTTTTAAAAATGTCCAAAATGAAAATATTAGAAAAGTTTTTTTTCCAGGAATTCTCGATTTTTGAAGTTCACTAATAAATGCTGTAAAAACGAAAATCAAAATATTTGTATGTTACTGTAAAAAATTTTTAGAAAAACTCATCGGCATTATTTTCCGTTCTAATAATATAGAACATTTAGAACAAAAAAAATGCCAAAAAATGCCGAGAAATATTATTGTCATAATTGTGACTTTGCCACGAGCAAATATAGCAATTGGTCCAAACATTTATTGACACGTAAACATGTAAATAGAACAAATAGAACAAAAAAAGAGCCAGAACCAAAAAAATGGGTGTGCGACAAGTGTCAACGCACATTCCCAGCCAGAAATTCTCTATGGTATCATAAAAAGAAATGTAACCAGACTGAATGTATTGAAGATAGTAATAGCAGTGAAACTATAAGAGATTTGAAATCAACAATTGATGCTGACATGGTAATGAAATTATTAACACAAAATCAAGAATTTAAAGATTTATTGGTGGAACAACAAAGTGAAAATCAAAAACTACAATCTCGAATATTAGAAACGGAGAATAGGTTATTAGAGGCAGTAAAAGAAGGAAAACATATAACAAACAATACAAACTGTAATAACAAATTTAATTTAAATTTTTTCTTGAACGAACAGTGTAAAAACGCGATGAATATATCTGAATTCATTGATAATATGGTTCTATCTGTAGAAGACCTGAAAAATACTGGGAAATTAGGTTACATCGACGGAATAACCAAGATATTCACCGATAAATTAAAAGAATTAGATACACATAATCGCCCGATGCATTGCACTGACTTGAAACGAGAAACACTTTATATAAAGAATAATAATGAATGGGATAAAGATTCAGATAAGAATAAAATGAAAACAGCAATCGAATGCGTGGCGAACAAAAACTTGAATAATTTGAATCATTGGAAAGAGGATAATCCGAACCATACAATAATGGATTCTAAAGAAGACAAAGAATTTGTTGAAATAATGACAAATTCATTAGGAGGGATGGGTTCAGACCGAGAGAGAAATAAACAAAAAATCATAAAGAATGTATTAAAAGAAGTAATAGTGGACAAGTGAGATTTTTGAAAAAAAAAAGTCGGTGAAATTTTGAGAAATGGACATTTTTAAAAATGTCCAAAATGAAAATATTGAAAAGGTTTTTTATTTTGGAATTCCGGTTTTTTTAGATTCACTAATAAATGCTGTAAAAACGAAAATCAAAATATTTGTATGTGACGATAAATATTTTTCTCAAAAAACCATTTGGGGATTTTTCTGTTCTATTGATATAGAACAATTTAGAACAAATGTCGGAAATAAAATCCCCATATAAATATTCATGTAGCATTTGTGACTATCGAACCCGTAATAAAAAAGACCTTACAAAACATTTATCCACTCGAAAACATATGAATAGAACAACTTTGAACGAAAAATCCCCAAGTACATGTTCTACAACTCATTTCGGGTGTGATATGTGTGGGCGTTCATTCAAGGCAAGGAACACATTATGGTATCATAAAAAGAAGTGTACGGGCATTGAACCACAATATGAAGAAGTTATGGAACCATCGGAAGCTATAAATACTAATATGGTAATGACATTATTGTCACAAAACCAAGAGTTCAAAGAATTGATGTTAGAGCAGTCAAAACAATTGTTGGAGCAACAGGAAGAAAATAAAATATTACAAAGTAAATTATTAGAAGCGGTAAAAGAAGGAAAGACCATAAATAATACTACTAATAACACAACTAATAATAACAAATTCAATCTCAACTTCTTTTTGAACGAACAATGTAAAGACGCAATGAATATATCCGAATTTATTGATAATATGGTATTGTCTGTAGATGATTTGAAAAACACAGGAAGACTGGGTTATATAGATGGTATAACGAAGATATTTACAGATAAGCTGAAAGAATTGGATACACACAATCGCCCGATGCATTGTACGGATTTGAAACGCGAAACACTTTATATAAAGAATAATAATGAATGGGATAAAGATTCGGACAAGAATAAAATGAAAACGGCGATCGAATGTGTGGCGAACAAAAATTTAAATAATCTGAATCATTGGAAAGAAGAGAACCCGAACCATATAGTAATGGATTCACATGAAGACAAAGAGTTTGTAGAAATAATGACAAATTCGTTAGGGGGCATGGGTACAGACCGTGAGAAAAACAAACAAAAGATAATTAAGAATGTAATGAAAGAAGTAGTAGTAGACAAATAATATATATTTTAGTATAATATATTATGAATCAATCTATCACATTGAAGAAACATAATAAAAAATATAATAAAACTCATAAAATTGACAATAAATCAACAAATAGTTCAAAGATAAAAACACATAATAATACAAGTAGTAAAACTATGACAAGGTTGAATGAATCATTTGCTGGCATGTTGGATGAGTTATCCAAATTGATGATGAAAAAGGGTGAAAACATCAAGAGTCGTGCTTATTCGAAAGCACAGGAGACCATTTTGAAGGAAACTAATGATATTACATCCGCCAAACAAATGAAGGGAAAACCAGGAATTGGTGAGACCATCTTAAAAAAATTGACAGAGTATGAAGAAACAGGGAAACTAGGAATGTTAGAAAGATATAAAAATGATCCAATGGTAATATTGAGTGATATATACGGCGTAGGTCCAAAAAAAGCAAAGGATTTAGTAGAGAAAGGAATAAAAAATATTGAAGAGCTGCGAGAGAAACAGGAAGATTTGTTGAATAACGTACAAAAAGTAGGGTTAAAGTATTATGAAGATATATTAGAACGCATACCTCGAAAAGAGATTGACAAATACGATTGTGAATTTACAAACGCATTTAAAGTAGTTGCGAAAGATGTCGACGCCACATATGAGATTGTAGGCAGTTATCGTCGTGGTGCGAAGACGTCAGGTGACATTGATGTAATTATTACATCAGAAGATCCTTCCATTTTCCCAAAATTCATAGATGAATTACAGAAACAAAATATTATCACAGAAATATTGTCGCAGGGAAATACAAAATGCCTAGTCATTACAAAATTAGGGAGACGTTCAACTGCTAGACGGGTAGATTTCATGTTTACTACCAAACAGGAATATCCGTTTGCTGTATTGTATTTTACAGGAAGCAAGGCGTTTAATACTGTAATGAGAGGTCATGCTTTAACAATGGGTTATACAATGAACGAACATAGTATCAGAAATAACGACAATGATAAAACTCATGTGAACGAAATATTTGTATCAGAGAAAGACATATTTGATTTCTTGAATATGGAATATAAGGAACCGACCGAACGCATCGATGGAAATTCAGTAATTATTACAGTAGATGTTCCCAAATTACAGCCAACATTGAGTACAAAGAAAGAGAATAAAATGACAAAAAAATCCGTGTCATATAAAAACATAGCAAAATCATTCAAGAATGAGGGCATAAATGTGATACAGGATTTAACAGAGAAACAGTTGACCGATTTTATAAAGAAAGCAAACGACGACTATTATAACAAAGTTCCGGTTTTAACTGATAATGAATATGACATAGTAAAGGAATATGCGGAAAGGAAGTATCCTAAGAATGAAATGATAACAGTAATAGGCGCACCTGTAAAGAAAAATAAAGTGACTCTTCCATATAACATGCCTTCTATGGATAAAATCAAGCCGGATACAGGGGCATTAGTAAAATGGATGGCGAAATACACCGGTCCGTATGTATTGTCATGTAAGTTAGACGGAGTAAGTGGTTTATATACAACTGAAGGGGAAGAACCCAAATTATACACCAGAGGAGATGGTAAAGTAGGACAGGACATATCTCATTTCATTAAACATTTAAATAATCTACCTAGTGAAAAGGGATTAGTTGTACGAGGGGAATTTATAATAAGAAAAGGTGTGTTTGATGAGAAATACAAAAAGGAGTTCGCCAACCCGAGAAATATGGTGTCTGGCATCATTAATAGCAAGTCGATCGATAAAAAAGTAAAAGATGTGGATTTTGTAGCATATGAAATGATACGACCTGAGTTGAAACCATCATTACAAATGGAAAAATTAGACAGTTTGAATATGAATGTTGTAATGAATGAAACGAAAAAGAAGTTAACAAACGAGGAATTATCTGACATATTATTGAAGTGGCGGTCAGATTATATGTATGAAATCGATGGTGTCATTGTGACAGATGACAAAATACATCCTAGAAAAGACGGAAATCCCGACCACGCGTTTGCGTTTAAGATGGTAATATCAGATCAAGTAGCTGAAGCAAAAGTAGTAAATGTATTATGGTCTGCGAGCAAAAATGGATATTTGAAACCTAAGATCCAAATAGAGCCAATTCATTTGGGTGGTGTAAAAATCGAATATGCGACGGGGTTCAACGCTAATTTTATAGAATCAAATAAAATTGGGGTAGGTTCAATCGTAACAATAATTCGAAGTGGCGATGTGATTCCATACATTAAAAGTGTGGTACAACCTGCGGAAAACCCGAAAATGCCATTAGTGCCATACCATTGGAACGATACGCATATAGACATTATTGTAGAGAATATAGATGAAGATCAGAGTGTATTGGAGAAACGTATAACCGCATTCTTTACAGGGATTGAGGTTGATGGTTTATCAATAGGTAATGTAAAACGCATTATTAAAGCAGGATTCAAATCAATTCCAAAGATATTGAAAATGACGAAGAAGGATTTTGAAAAGGTAGAAGGTTTCAAAGAGAAAATGATAGACAAGGTATATAATAGCATGCAAGCTAAGACAAAGGAGGCAAGTTTAGTAAAAATCATGGCCGTTTCAAATGTACTCGGTCGTGGATTAGGTGAAAGAAAAATTGGACCAATAATGACGAATCATCCGAACATTCTTACTGAGGTAGATACAATTGAAAGGAAGAAACAAAAATTACAATCTGTGCCTGGGATTGGAAAAGAAAACGCCGCAACGTTTGTAGAAAATATGCCGGCTTTTATGAAATTCCTCAAAGAAAGTGAGTTGGAGTATAAATTGACACAGAAAGTGAAATCTGAAGATGATTTACAAAATAAGATGAAATTAGACACATCGCATCCATTATATGGAAAAAAAGTGGTAATGACAAAAGTGCGTGATGTTGAAATCATAGATTCGTTGAAAGCTCATGGAGGTGAACTAATAGACTCAGTGAAAAAAGACGTATTTGCGTTAATAGTAAAATCAAAAGATGATGTATCAAATAAAACAAAAAAGGCGGTAGAATTGAATATTCCGATCATGACACCAGATGAATTCAAAAAGAAATATATGTAATTTGGAAGAGAGTTATATAATTGAAGAAAACATTTTTTCTATTAAAAATATAATAGAAAAAATCACAATGCAACCAGCAAGACACCAAATTTCATTGGATACATCAATTCATACAGTATAAATGTATGAATATACAAAACAGTAGAAACAGAGATAGCATTATATGTAACTCAAAACAGCATCTATGTCTGTAATATCGTTTTCATTAACAACCAATGTTTTATAATGTGAAAAATAAGGATCTTTTAACTGATCGCTTGGTATATGATTATGTACGCTGCGTGCTATCATTTTATATAATTTAAATTGAGGATACCGTTCTTCCCCATTACGTTTGTATAAAATGTTTTTATTGTTATCATCTAAACACCATTTATGTACTATCTTTTGAAACTGGTTAAATGACGAAACGTCATTATCATCTTCTATTATAAAATCATATATAGAGCATCCAAGACGACATAAATCGAAGCTAAAATTAGGATCAATTCTCGGTTTATTTTCATTTAAGAACGGTTCGCAATTATATTGTGTAGATGCGTCTCCACTATTGGAAAAGCTATCACTACAGTATGTTTCGTTATTGAATCGATAAATGCTTCTACCGAAATCAATAATTTTATAAATCCTACCAAATGTTGGGACCTTGAAATATTCATTATTATATTTATAAGTGATAAACCGCTTATTAGTAGAAGAATACATAATATTATTTGTATGAAGGTCGTTGTGAGTAAAATGAAATGCTTTTTGATAAGTTATCAATATCATGATGATTTGAAAGAGGGCACTATTAGCTTCTTTGTCACTGAGACTTTCGTTTTCCAATAAATCATCAAACGTACCATCACATTTTTCGAGACAAATCAGATTTACAGGGAAATTATGAATGTATGCGTATTGTTCTTCATCTTCATCTTCATCTTCATCATCTTCTTCGCTATTTGAATATTCACATGAGTTCGCTTCTTCATCGTTTACTTCATCCATGTCTTCTTCATCATCATTAAAATATTCATCAGAGTTATTTGATATGCTTTCTTCATCACTACTGTAATTATAATTACTATCGTCTGTACTATTGCTACTATTATTGCTGCTGTGCATAGTGCTAAGTGTTATATTAACTGGTTCTGTTTTATTATTATATACCATATTCATATTGCTATCAATATCACTAGTGCTTGTTATATCAATGTCTGGTAGCGAATAAATAGAAATATTATGTTTCAAACTATCACTCAATTTTAATTTGTCTTTGTTTCGCCTAGAATTATTCAATAAATGTTCTCTTTCTATTGTTACATCAAATAACTTACCTATATTCTCGTTAAAAAAAACAGAGTCGTTCAGGTAATCTATATCATCCGTTATATTCATCTTGTACTTGCCTTGTATGCCAATATAATTGCCATAAAATTCTAATCCATGTATGAAATTATGTTGTTTACATAAAAAGTGTGTGAGGTAGTTAAAAAAACAATCTGTGTATGCTGAATTGTTTGGGTCTGTTATTTTTGGCAAACAGTTACTTTCGTCAGCAAATTTAGGCAAACTACGTAGCAACCCGTTATCTTCTTTATATTTTCCGACCATGTATCGTAATGGGTCAAGTATGGGTGAATACTTAATATGGATAGATTTCGGTGTAACAATATCACTGGATCTAGATACAACTGTTTGATTGCTATGTAGATGATATTCATGTTTCAAAGAAACACCACTAACATCATCTGATTGAGTATTTAAACCAAAAATTCGGTTATAAATAGGATTGTGTTGTTGTAAGTCAGATATTTCAAATTCATTATAATTATATTTACAATCAGAATCCTTCCTTATAGTATCATTGTTGAGATTTGGCAGCGGCGCATTTTTATCTTTGATTGAATCTATATCAAAAATATTCATTTAATAATATTATAATTGGTTTCTATATTTAAATTAATTATCTTAAACTAATTATAAAGTAACCTCGTTTAAATTATACAAACAATATATAACAATATCCTAATAATATGACTTTAGAATTAAGGAAATTTAATATGCGTGAAATTACGTTTAAACCAAATGAAAATAAAGGACCAGTGATTGTCATGATTGGGCGGCGTGATACAGGAAAGTCATTTTTAGTAAGGGATTTATTGTATTATCACCAAGACATTCCAATAGGAACTGTAATGTCGGGAACTGAAGCAGGAAATGGGTTTTATTCCGAACATGTACCTAAATTATTTATTCACGAGGAATACAATACAGTATTAATCGAGAATATTTTGCGACGTCAAAAAACCGTGATGAAACAAGTAAAAAATGAAATGACAAAATATAAGCGAACAACAATAGATCCTCGAACATTTGTTATTCTTGACGATTGTTTATACGACCAATCGTGGACACGAGATAAAATGATGAGATTGTTATTCATGAATGGTCGTCATTGGAAAGTCATGTTGATTATTACTATGCAGTATCCATTGGGAATACCTCCTAACTTAAGGACAAATATTGATTACGTGTTTATATTGAGAGAACCTTATTTGACAAACCGAAAAAGAATTTGGGAAAATTATGCTAGTATGTTTCCGACATTAGAGTCTTTTTGTGCTGTAATGGATCAGACAACTGAAAATTATGAATGTTTGGTTATTAATAATAACGCAAAATCAAATCAACTGAACGACCAAATCTTTTGGTATAAAGCTGAAAATCATCCAGCGTTCAGACTGGGTTCAAAAGAGTTTTGGGAAATATCAAAAAATATGGGCTCGGACGACGAAGATGAGGCATATGATCCAAGCAAAGGGAAAAAAAAGTCGGGTCCAACAATCAATGTAAAAAAAACAAAATGGTAAAAAATATGTATAATAATTACAAATAGGTTATATATATTTTTATTTATTCGTATCCAGATTATCTATTTGGGTTAGTAATGAAGTGAGTCTATCGGTGCCGTCAAGGATTAATATATTGCCATCGTCAACTAATTCTCTAATTTGTGTAGTTAGTACTGTTAAATCATCAATTTTTTCCTTTGTTATGTCCTCAATAATCTCTCCATCTTCTTGACAACTATCATCAGTTTGTAGGCAACTGATAGTTAATTCACCTCCATCATTGATAGACATAGAATCATCAAAGTTTGTTGTGAAATTTTCCTCTTCCTCTTGATCTTCCTCTTCTTCGTCAACCACCGTATGATTGTCAATATTTTGATCGATGGAATCAACAGATGACACCGTAAGCGTGTCATCGTCGTCTCCCACCCTTTCCTCTGCGTCAGAATCAACAAAGTTGTATGAACGATAACTCTCGACAAGGCTACGAAAATGTGAAGATGGCATTATAGAAACATTATTCTCGCTATTTTGCTGAATGAATCCATGCGTACGATCCCGACGTATTCTGTTAGCTCTAGCAATGGCAAATATTTCATCGTCCAATCTATATTCAACATCGTCTACAAAACCAGAATAAGAATGACATTCGCCATAATTATCTGTCATATTGCCATGTTGATAAGGCGTATATTCAGAAGAGAAAGTATGGATTTTTCTGGTTTCATCGTTGAAACAACTGACAGTGCGAGAGAGTTTTCTACCAAATGTTGGATTATTAGTGTGCAATAATTTCAATTTATATTTCAATTCTTCCAGGCAACTATTAGAATAAAAGTTGTCCATGCTATGTACTGTGATAAGATACAATTCTAGATAGGGTTTCATTACTTCAACTAATAACGTCTTATCGAATTTTGGTGAGATCGTGAATTTAAAATTCACCTCTGCGAATTCTTCCACATCTGACAACATCTCGATGCTTTTGCTATACAATATGTTAATAGGGGAGTTCTTGATAAAATCTTTTATAGCCATTTTTGCGAGAAACGGGTTATATTCAGTATACAACGTTGATAGACTGAAATTACACAGAAAGTAATAGCGGAACAATTCAGGTATCTTTACTGTGTTTTTGGCGCATTCAAAATACATTTTGTAGAGGGATGACTTATTGAAAGGGATGTTAGTATATGGATTTTTAATAGGCTTCGGTTCAATGTATTCAAGACCATCAACGTAATTACAAAGGCTCGTTTTCACAATATTCAAAATTTCACTAATGCGAAACAGATAACGAGAATTATTTTCATATATAGATATCGCATTTTTGTCACCAATGTGTATAGGTGTCATCATCATGTCTTCTTCATTTTGTACCTTGCTTCGTTTATATTTATAGAGAAATGCGAACTTTGAAAGGCTATGATACAAACGCTGTGCTTCACAGAATATGGCTAAGTAATCGTCTATATGATTGTCAATGACAAATTTATTATCCATACATGAACCTAGAATTTGAAACTTAGAATGCGTCGTGGGATTTACATTGTTGACGCATGAGAATGCAATAGTTAATCTTCCATGTTTATAATGATTTTTACTCGAAATATATGCTTCTAAACTCTTAGAGTTATCTTCAAAACTGTTTTCAGAATTGTATCCCTTTAAAGAAGGGTCTGCTACACAGAAAAGTATCTGTTTGAAAAGGTCCATGTTGTTAAGTTATTATTGATTTAATCTATATCAATAATAATTATTATTATAAAATGTATTCAATTTTACATTAGTCTTCCTTTTTATTATCGTCAGCAGAATTGACAATGTTATTGGCAACAAGTTCGTTTCTTAGATTAGTTGACTCGACCTCGGACACTTCGCGCTCGTCAAAATTAACAGTCTCTGTGACACCAGACAAGTTTCCTTCCTCATCAATAGTTTGCGTGAGGACATTGCCACTCTGCTTAGCCTTTTCAATGTTTTCCATAATTGCCTTTTTCTTGGATTCGCGCACTCTCTCCTCGAATTCCTGTTTTGCCTTTTCCTCATTCTGCATCTTCTCTTTATGAAGAGCATTCAATTCTTCTTCAAGATGTTCCACCCTTCCAGTCTTATACGCATCAGGATCCCAGGGAATCCACACACCTACCGGTCCTACAAAAATATCGTGATTAGGGTCGTTCTCACGTAACTTTTTGGCACGTTGCTCGGCTTCCTCTTGTGACGCGAATGTTCCACGAATTTTTAATCCCCTTACTGATGTCTGAAAAGCATTATCACGGTTGAACTGTTCGGTAAGCTTATCCTCTTGCTTGTCTAAAAAGTTTTTATAGTCGTCGTCAATGCCACTCTTCTTGAGTTTAGTGCCTTCTTCTATTACAAATTCGTTAAAGTCATTTATCAGTGTATTTGCTTCTAGGTTATACTTATATGCGATAAAGTGGATAAATTCAAAATATCTTTCCATTGATTTAGAGAATTCCCACGTCTTTACAAACTGATTAAATAAATAAACCTCTTTTTTCTCGAGGACCTTTTCTGGTGAAACAAAAGACATACAAGAGAATTTTTGTCCCGCGATAGAAGGGTCTTCGTCACATAAATCGATGTATTTAGGATTTTTAGATCCGTCTGCTTGAGTTTTTTTCTCAAAATCACTCATACTATAAATATTACTATTCATAGTGTTTAAGTATTTTTAGTGACAGTGTTTTATTATTATTTATAAAGCATTTTTTTGTTTGTCTATATTATATATTAGTAGAATGCTTGATATGACTGAGTTGGTTAAACGCGCTATCAAATACCTGATAGAGGGTCTGGTTGTGGCTCTTGCTGCTTTCGCCATCCCTCAGAAGAAGATTAATCTTGAGGAGATCATTGTGATCGCCCTCACCGCTGCTGCTACTTTCGCCATCCTGGATGTCTTCATCCCTGCTATGGGAAGTTCCGCACGTGGAGGTGCTGGATTCGGCATCGGCGCCAACCTGGTTGGCGGCATCAAACTGGCATAAGTCAGCTGAAATAATAATTTAGTATCATAAAAAATGGATAGTTCCATTTTTTATGAAATAACGCCATGTTTAATGTGTGTTAGGATTGAAATTTCGAAACATTTTTCTAAAATCGTCTTTTATCCAGTACATTCCTGCCGAACAACAGTATTCGTTACAGAAACGAAATGTTTGCGGTTCCCGATGAAGGTCTGGATGAAACTCCATTATTTCTTCTACTTCTTCACCAATCGGTATGTCTCTTTCACAATATTCATAATGACAGTTATATTCGGATTCATAATTGTTGGTAAGTTCATCCAATACATAAGACATATTATATACATGGAAATCAGCAAATAAATCTTCATGTACTCGATTTAAACTGGCTCTATGTTCTGGATTGAATTCGAAAATAAGAACCAGAATATGTTGTGGCAAATATTGAAAAGTCGTCATAATAATTGGCAATGTTTTAATACTATTTTTATAATATTATTAAAACTATTCAATTTTACAACTATTCATGATGAAATAATATAGATACCTAACCATAATATAGTGATGAATGATATAATATTTACTATATTTGGTTATTTAGCATCTATTAACGCTTGTTTAATGATGATTCCACAAGTACATTTGACTATAAAAAAAGGTTCATTTGAAGATGTCTCAATACAGATGATTAGTTTGAACTTATTAACTCAAGGTTTATTTTTTCCATATTCTATTTATTATAATTTATACCCCCTAATAATAGTAAATACAATACTATCTTCATGTGACATAGTAATAATTGTTTGTTATATTCGTTCAAAATATAAATCCGATGATTCATTGCTTAATGAAGTATTTATTGACAGCATGCAACCTTAAAATACACAATAGTTATGTATAATTTTATACAGGCAATAATATTATACTATTAAGCATCGTAGAACGGATTATCATGTATCTTCATGCCACAATATTCACGAGGTTCTTGTTTATAGTCGACCGGTTGGTGAATTCCCGCATCTTTTGCGTTTTCTAAAAGAAACTTGAAATTCTGCCAAAATTCAGACTTATGTCCGATAGACTTTGTCATTATGTGGGAAAGTTCATGTATAGCCACGAAGGTTAACGTATGTTTGTCTATAAGATCTTCATTGTTTCCTTTATTTTTATTCAAACAAAATGCTACCTTCTCTCCTTTGTTTTCGCTATATGCGGTATAAGAACTAGTTGGTAGAGTTTCCATTATCTTCTTTGGATTGAAGTTTTCGACTAAACGTTTTACTGCTTCGTTATTAGGGTGTTTTTTATTGACATATTCTACCAGGTCTTTACAATTATTAGTTACTTCCGCTAGTAAATCAACTGCTTTATTTATTTTACTACGCTCTCTTACACAGTATTTATTGCCATCTACTCCAGATACAACACATTTCAATAAAAAACTGTCTTGGTTAACAATATAATAATACAACGACATGCCTACTACGAGCAAAATCATTGTAGAACCTAAAAGATCTGATTTATCCATTTATATTATGCAATCAAAAATAAAAGAAGCCAATTTATGATTTTATACTTTATAGTTAGTATAAAATAATAATTAGTCAATAGTTAGAATATTTACTTGCTGATCTCCATTTCTTGGCGGACAACATCGGCTTCAATAGTGCTATTGTTCCAGGGCCCGACGTCTTTTTTGGAGATGACAGGATCAGAACGAAGTTGTAAGTTAGCATTCTTCATGCTCTGGCCCACGGTATCCAGACCAACATGGTATCCAGCTTGAAGAAGATCGGGGACCATGACGTCACCTGTATTCATGTTAGCGGGGTTCAGCTCAGCAAACTTGCTGTTCTCATCCTTAGGAAGAAGGTCAACAGGGTTCGCGACGGGCTGCATTGCGTATCCAGCCTCAGCAGAAGGGGCAGGTGCCGCCTCGGGGGCTGCGGTTGCCTCTTCTGCTTTCTCCTCCTTCTCGGGAGTTCCGGTCTTCATGCCATCAAGGTTGAATAATTTGGAACCGGAATATTGGTTGATGGCCCAAAGAAGCACGAGGGCAATTACAAGAACAAGTCCCCATTTGGAAAGAAAAGTCTTTACAGTTTGCATAAAATTTTTAGCCATTGTAATCCTTATATATAAACGCTTGACAAAATTATTTTTGATAAAGTGAAAATATCCCTAAAATTTGTAATGTATTGTATGTTGTATGGTGAATTAGAACACCTAAATAATTCATTCCGAATCACTCATTTCAAAATCACTAGCATCACTATCTTCAATATCTTCTAACATGTATGTATTTTTTATGTTTTTTGCTTCTAAATATGAAGCCATCGCCATATCTTTTGCTATTTTGGCTTTTCGTCTAGCTTCTCTATACATTTCATAATATACGTCTTTCCTGTTTTTTAAAACAAAGGCGTCTTCTTCTGGCAATTCTTCTAAATCAAACTCTACTTCTTGAAAATCATTGGCATTATCACCAATCACGGGTATATTGATGTTCTCGATGGCATCATTCATAGAAACTGGGTCTTCTTGAATTGTATCATCGTTGTTCTCAATAATATCAGAAGAAATCCCTAAATTGTTGGTAGGTTCTTCATGGTTGTTAGTGGGTAGTTCTTTTAGAATGGCATGGGTTTCTATAATTTCATCAGAAGTATTATTATGCGATTCCTCTTCAATAGCGGGAATACCAATTTCTACTTCATCATTATCAATAGCTTCATCTTGCTGCGTTGTATCTACAATTATTTGCGTTTCATTATTGTTATTATCAGAGTCGTCTTTCTCTTCATTTGATGTTGGTTTTTCTGTAATTTTCCCAAATACACAACTGTCAAATAGGTTGGTAGGAGTAAGTGTCATTAACTGTTTCAATTCAATATCTATCTGAAAACTTCTAGCAGAGCACTTTATTCCTTTGAATTCGATTACACTCATGACTTGTTGATTTTCTTTCACTTTGTCAATTGATAATTCGTTTTGTTCTTCGTCATATACTTTGATAGCAGGTTTACCTAAATGATTAGCTATATTGACTCTTAAAATATAATATTTGCCGGATTTATATACTTTCATTGGTGTAGAAAAATAATTTTCAATGTCGTGTTGTTCCATATCACTATCGAACCATTTTTCTCTATTATTATAAATATGTTTTACACAATATGTTTCTAGGTTCTCTACCCATTGAATAAACTGTTCGTCTACGTTTGTAAACATTAAGTCAATATACCATTTTTTTCCCACGTTTATAATACCATTGCGAGTCATACATTTTGGTGGTTGAGTATACAAGTTATTATTATCAATTAGAAATTTTATAAAGTAATTGCCGTTCTCAATAGGACCAGGTTTAGTTAATACAACAGAATCGAAAGAGAATGTTTCAAAGTCTTCATTGGTAGAGTAAATAGACATAGTATAAATAAGAAAGGGGATATATTTATATTTGTTACAACGCGTCAAATAAATAAAAAAAAATTATGAGTTTACAGTAGAAATGAAATCAATAAGAGATAGTTGTATAGAATTATTTAAGGATGAAAATATAAAAAAAGATATTAAAACAGTACTAGAACCATTAGTTGAGATTATTTACAACGATTTATATGTATACATATGGTCTATTTGCTTTTTTAATTTGTTCTTGTTTGTCATGATTATTGTAAACCTAGTATTATTAATGAAGATATTAGCAAGGTCTACAACTAAATATTTAATTGAATAATTATATGTACCATTATAATATAACATGAGCGAGTGGACTGACTACGTTACTAAATTCTATAATGAGAAGAAGGTACAAAACAAGGATTATTCTTTCAAGCAAGCATTAAAAGACGCATCAAAAGAGCGTAAAAAACAGCAAGCTCAACCCAAAAAACAAGACAAAAAAGTTACTAAGAAGAATAAATCAGAAAAGGCAAAGAAGAAATAAATGTTACAAATAAAATATTCATATTTAGTAAATATAAATATGAATAAAGAAGTGCCTTCAAATCAAAACAATTCTCTTGTAGTGAATTCGAAACAGAAACTGATAGATGACGTACAAAAGTGGGTAATTTTAGAGAGCAAATTAAAAGAGGTCAATGAAAAAGTAAAACAGATGAGAGATATGAAGAATCATTTAACAAAAAATATCACGACATATATGAATTCAAATAATCTTAATAATAACATTGAAATATCTGATGGAGAACTTAGATTCTATGAAAAGAAAGAATATTCAGCATTGACATATAGTTATATTCAAAAATGTTTGAAGGATATAATAGCTGATGATAATCAAGTTGATTATATTATAAAATACCTGAAAGATAACCGCGAACAAACCATGACTACGGATATTCGGCGTTTTTATAAGAAGGAATAAATCTATTTGTATAGTATAATGAGTGAAGAAATTATAATTTTTGGAGGAAATACCGCTGGTATGCCAGTATCAAAATACAATAATATAACAGGAGGTGCGAGTGATGTATATAATAGTGAGGAAAGATTTGATGGTTTAATAGTACCAATTGGATTAATACAATATAAACTACCAAACCGAGAACCTATCGTTCAATATAAACAAGATAAAGATAATAAAGTCCTAAGCGATGAAATATTAGATATATTATTTGAAGACGTTAAGAAAAATAAATCTAGACCGAATAAAACAGAAAGAAAGAAGATCGATACGAATAGACAAACCAGAAAGATGAAATAAATTTTTATATAAATAAAAATTTATTCAGTTGAGTATTTAATATCTAGACCACATACTTCGATTGTAGGAATTAAGTTGTAACACTTTATCTGCGTTCTTCTTCCACTTCTCCATTTTATCTTTCATTTCTTTGTCATATTTAGTCTCAGGATACAATTGGTATTTTTTAGACTCCAACCGACGGACATCATCGTCACTTGGACTGGGTTTTTTTCCATAACAATTTACACCGAATTTTAAGTTAGCGTTTCCCATATATCCACCATTTATGCCGGGACGACCGCAATTATTCTTGGCTTTGGGATTCTTTTGTAATTCAGTCCAAGTAGATTTTTGTGTAGGAAAGAAAGCCATTTGTCCTTCCGACCAGCCATAATTACACCACTCGGCACCATTATTGTAAGATTGCTCTATTTGTTCGTAATTGGCTAATTCAGCACCATATATGCTACATACCGCCTTTGCTTCATCGTAAGTATAAACATTATTGGATATATTGAATACTTCATTCCCATCAGGAATTACAACATTGCTTAAATCCGCTGTTATTATTTCTTGGTCTTCCGTCTCAATTTCATCTTCTTCAGGCGTGTCTTCGACTTCATCTTTTTTAACGCCAGAAATGTTATCTTTGATATCTTGTATAACTTCTGTGAGTGAAATATTGAGAACATTTTTAAAGAAAAACACGAATAATACAATACTCATTGTCGCAATTAATACAGTTTCGAGTATAGTTACACTAATTGGCTTGAATTCAGGCGTCATAGGGACACCGAATAGATATGTAACCATATAGAAAGCGAGTACAACCACAGTAGTAGTGATAATAGATGTATTGTTATCTAAATAAGCCATAACACTCTGATAACTTTCTTCTATGTCTTCAGACTTCAATTCATAATTATTCGATGACAGGTAAGAGAATATGAAAATACTTAACACACCGAGAAGTGAAAAGTCAATTAGTCTACTTATAAAAACGTTGCTTCCAGAGACAGTATTTTTCATGAATTTCCCTAAAATAAAATACGCAAGAATAAAGACTATTATAAACGTAATCACATATGTGGTAGTTTCACTACCGAAAAAGTCTATATTAGTAGACGGCTCTTCCATTTGATATTCTTGATTATTATTTTCTAATTCTGTATTTTCTGTATCTACTGGTTCTGACATAATACAAATTAATATATTATAGCAAGTTATTTTTTTTACGATAAAAAAGGCTATATGCGTGTTGGCTTGAAAGCATTTTTTCATCGTTGATCTTTTCAATGCGTTCATCATTGATATGGACCCATTGGCTATTAGTATGTTTTATGAAAACGGTATAATGTCCTCCATTTGAATTTCCATAATGATTTACAACACCATATAGCTCATATTGAAAAGATTGTTTATTATATCCTCTTACATACTTTGATAAATCTAGATTATTAATCGGATAGGACACATTTGCGTTTATTTTTGACATGCCATCAGGGGTATACCGATTAAAGTTTATAGCCAATAGTTTTGGGAAATTCCAGAACTGTGTTTGTTTTATAACAGATTCTTTTTGTTTTGTATCTTCATTATACCACGCATTGTCGTTTTCGAGAAACTCGTGTTGTGTATAGAAATCAAAGCATTCATACAAATCCTTCATTGGTGTGTTTCCATTCATTATTTGAAGATTAATCATGAAATAAGATTCTGGGCGGAATACATGTTGCTTTGTACGGTTTTTCGATATAATTTCGGTAAAACTAATACCATAAAACATGTCGTATACTTCTGAATACTCTTTTGTATAAATTTCTTTTAACATTTTATTACATTCTAGCGCGTTTTTGTCTACAATATTTTTTACTTCCCCCTTGATTGTCATATCTACGCCTCTAGATACACTATTATGAATACAATCAATTATAAACATAAGAAATTCTGGCATATCATTTTGTGAAAATCCAGTAAATAAATCTCTCTTTTTTCTCTTTGCTGTTATCATGACATTATTGACAAATCTGGAAGGTGTTACCACACCATTCGACGACCACATTACTTTTCTCAAATCATTCCATTCTGTAGACATAACCGCATCATCATTATCTTTCAAGTGGGTTTTGAACTTGGACGAATCAAGAAATTCGTTCAATTCGTATGTGTGACTTAATACCTGCATACATACATTTAAAAAACAAGTATTTCCCATATTTTCTATCCCTGTCATGCCTTTGTCATTATATTTTGACAAATCCATATAATATTATTATTATTCTTTATTGTATTAGAGTATAAAAATCTCTTTACACCCTTTATATAAACTTTATGTCAGGCAATGATAATGATTTATTTAGAGATTTAGACAGTGAATTGTCGACGTTTATGGATACAGTAATGAATGAGTATTCCGCAAATAATACAACGCCAAGACAACGAAATAATCCGTTATCATTTTCATTGAATTATCCTACAAGAAATCCTCCGAATGTAGTCCCACCGACAACTCCAAATAATCATGCGAATGTGAACAATGCCAGTAATGTAGATACAAGTGGTTCTCTTAATTCACAATATTATTCAGTAATGATGAATTCTATACAGACCATCCGGGACATAGTTAATGGATATAATAATAATATGCGTGAATATTCACAAAACATATCAACATTCACGTCTTTGCTTCGTACAATGAACGTTCAACATCAACACAATGTATCGGCAGAACGACAATCAGCCCGTCGCAATAATAATAATAATAATACAAACGCCAATCTCTTTGAAACACATCCTAGAAGGGATGCTACCCCTGGACTGATGAATATTGGAAGGAGTCAAGGAGGGACATTTTATAGAACAAATAGTGGCAACTTTACAGACGATCCTTCTCCTAGAAATAATGTAAGTGGTATAGATTTATTATTAAGAGCATTGAATATGCCAACAGATTTCGAAAATGTAGTTGTATCACCGTCTACAGAACAAATAGATGATGCTACTGAAATAATAGCATACGCAAGTGACATGAGTGCTAATTATTCTTCCCGTTGTCCAATTACATTAGAAGATTTTCAGGAAGGCCAGATGGTAAGGAGAATACATCATTGTAATCATATCTTTAATTCTACAGCATTTAATAACTGGTTTGAACGTAATGTCAGATGTCCTGTATGTAGATTTGACATTCGAGATCATAGTGAACGAGAAAATTCTATTGATTCTGAAGATTTTACCGATGACAATAATTCAACACATATAAATAACCGCGATTCAGGTGAAGAAGAAGTTACTACTAGCAGGATAGATTTATCAGGGAATAGACTACGGTATATAGTTGAATATGAAATGCCCAACTCAGAATATATTTTATATGTTCCAGATGCGTCTTCGAATAGAGTATTGGATTCTCAAGATGAACCAACAACATAAGTTACATTTCAAATTCCCAGTCATCTAATAACCCTCCTTTGTAAATATTTCCATTGTATTGTTCTTCGTCAAATATAAAATCAAACTCACTAATAAGAAACATTTTTTCATACACACCTAATTCACTTTTTTCTAACATTTTTAAAATATCGTTTTTCAACATATTTGTCGACAATGTTTCAAGTGAAGGTTCGTTATTTGTTTCCCTACTATCAAATCCATCCATATGCAGTTCAAATAATGATCCGTCATATAATTTTGTTAAGAGATATAAGTTCTTATCATTTTCAGATGACAACACGACATGTTGACCTGGTTTTATAGTCCTTATATATTTCGTATGGTCGAATAAACACGACATTATAAAAAAAAACTTTATCATTGCTTAGTTTTAACGTGAAAAAACAATTATATACTTTTATAATAAAAACAATATTTACATGACTAATAATATTGTTTATAGGTAGATTAGCCGCTTGGTCTGATTGACAATATTCGTCCAATGATTAGTAATGATTTCTTTCTTTGTCTTCTTGCATGCCGGTATAATATCCTTTTCATTGATTTTTGTTAAATACATCTTGTCTATAACAAATATGTTATATAAATTTTTTGTTACAGGTGTGAATGGGAAGAAGTTACGGTTTGATACAATGAAATCTCCTATATTAGTTCCCTGGCCGGACAATAGAGAAACAGTATTATTTGATAGTGTGTCTTCGGCAAAGATGTCTATTACAGCATCTTCAGTTAGAATCGTGTTGTATTCAATCTCATTGATAATTTCATTATAACAATGTGACATTGGAAGGTCTTTATCAAAACTTACAATGATCGGTTTGCTTACCGTAGTATGTATTTCAAAGTAGCACTTCATTTTATATTCTTTATAAAAGTCTCTATAATCGTTCATTTATTTTCATTATCAATTGTAGTAGCAGTAAACATTCTTCAATTTTATAAAAAAACATAATATTCCATAACATAAATAATATTATATTTCAAAAGCATTTTACACGTTTAGATTTGATGGCCCGATAACCACTTGTGTGATGGGACGTTTGAAACTCCGAAAAGCTCTTCTTTGTGATTTCTCCATCATGATTAACATAAGCAATGCTTCTAATATTGAAATCTCGCATTTTTATAAAACAGTCGATACATGGCGCGGAACATGACAATTCATCATTGCTGGAAAGACGCGTGATATATAATGTTAATTTTTTGGTTATATTCTGTTTTAGACATTTTCTTAATACATCTATTTCAGCATGACAAGAACATACATTGTCTATTAAACCATCTTTTGAATATGTTCGATAGTTGTTATGTCCTCTCGCAACTACTTTTCCAGAAGCTACTGCCACGCATCCTAACCTATATGCTAATTCAGATTTTCGAGCCTCTACTATGGCCGCATCCATGTATCTTGAGTCCGAGTTAGAGCAATTCATTGTTGTTTTCATTTATAGTAGAATAGTATGGGTTAATAAGTATTCAATTTTGTAACTTTTGTAATTACAATTTGTAAGTACAAATTTTAGGTAGTTAATATATAGGTATGAAAAAGTCTGTTTCAGTTTCGTATATCGTGGTGTTTATTTTATTGACGTTATCTTTGATAGAGTTATTGCCGATTATTGCAACTATCATAATGCCGGGTATGTGTTATGGTTGTACTGGAATAGGAAAGCTTCACCAAAAAATGAATGTAAATATCAAATTAGCTTATATAAATTGGATGGCTTATACGGTGCTAGTAATATACCTAGCATATGTCTTTGGCAAAAACAGCCCTCTATCAATGAAAGTATTGTTTTATGCGTTAGCAACTTTTATGTTATTATTACCGGTAATGCCTATAATCAATATTATATCGTTTATATTATCTGCTTACTATGAAAATCCACCTTTTATAAAAGAATACAATCATATTTTCCCACAATCAAGAAAAATAGAAGAATCTTACAAAGATATTATATCAGAATATAATGATTTTATAAGTAAAGATAAGGCAGAATGTATAAAAAAAACAAATCCTGGGTTCACAATAGAAAATGGTTCAACCGACGAAAATTGTTGGAGAGGTTTATTTTTGAAAAGAGCTGGCAATATTGATGAAAGTTACACCAGACAATTCCCTAGCACAATAGACTGTTTAAAAGACGACCAAATACATAATGCGTTTTTTAGTATATTAGATCCGGGTGTTGAAATTCCCGGTCACACTGGTTATTATAAAGGTTATTTACGTTACCATCTAGGGATCATTATACCAAACAACAATAGTGTAGACCATGCGAATAAACCATATATTGTTTGTGGAGATGAAAAATATTATTGGAAAAATGGGGAAGGCATTGTATTCGATGATATGTACTATCATTATGTAAGGAACCCTTCCAATAAAACTAGGGTTGTTTTATATCTAGACATAAAACGTAAAACAGATAACAAAATAATAGATTTTATAAACAATGCTGGCATGTGGTTAGTCGAACATTCTGTATTTTTGAAATATTTTATAAAGAATCAACATAATCAAATCAAAATTGAAAACAAATAGATTTGCTCCCGCACAATAAATCTAAATTCTATAATAATTTCATTACTATTAATAATTAATAAAATTATTACTTAATATTCTACATTATATTGTTTTCATTTATTAGTTTTATACATCTGTTATATGTCTATTTTGTTGGACCAATACTCATATCTACATTTTGCGACAGGTGTCATTGCCTATATGGATATTGTTACATATATTATATGAGGTTGTCGAGAACCTACATACAAGCATTTATGTAATCAATCGTTGTATTACAATATGGCCTGGTGGTAAAACTCACGCCGATCCATTGTTGAACCGCATTGGAGATGTTATATCCGGCATGCTAGGTGGCTATTATTGATGGTACGATCCACATATAAAATGTTATACAAACACCTTTATCCGTTGACTTAGTCAACTTACAAATTAATCTTCCCCACCATTTGAAAAGAATTTTGTAATTGTCTGGATGTTGTTCTTTTTATTATAGATCTTTTGTAAAATTTTATCAAATAGAAGTAGTTTTATCTTGGAACTAGATAATTTTTCACGTTTTTTCATGAATAACTCTAGATCACCATTACACGATTTTTCAATAACTGCCACATCTTTCACATATGTCTTAATTGCCGATTTTTTGTTCTGCATGGTCCAAATTTCTTCCAACGCTAATCCAAATAATTGTTGCAGTGGTTTCATAAGCTGGTTTGTAATATAATGTGTATAGTCAATCGTCAAATTATTCTGAATAATGAACTCGGGCGTTTCTATTTTTTCACCCATCAGAGCCTTTTTCTTATCATTCACAACAAATACAAACTTCATACGATCGCCTGGTTTAGGTTTATTTCCGGGATCCCTTTCACCTATGCGATCTGCCAACACTTTATGGCCGATCTGTTTTGGATTTTTATAATCACTCCGAAGTGCCTTTGTAATTGCTAATTTATCCATGCTTACTTTTCCGTCAATCAAATCTAATAACGCATTATTTAAATAGTCTATTGCGGTTTTGACACTATTGTCTTTCATTAATATATTCAATATGCCACCATACACGTCCTTCAAATAGTCACACGAATCACGACGTTTCAAAGACAATCCCATAAATTTCATGTTTCCCTTTTTGGGATCTTCTTCATACAACATTCCTACGTATCTCTTTTTAGATAGCAATATGAATGGCATGAGAGTTTTCTCATATTCAAGACACATTGGTGGTTTCAAATATTGAGTACATAGCTCAGCCGCTTCCTGTGCGATTTCAATAGTTGTTTCCAATGCCTTATATCCTGTGATTTTTTCCCCTGTTTTTGGATCTTCTAAGTTAAATGTAAAGAACACACTATCTGTATCTCCATATACATATTCTGCTTTTGTCCGGACTGTACCGTTTGTTTTGGATTCGCAAATTTTATCACCATAGACCTCTTCTACGATACGTCTAGCATAGTGGATCATCAGCCTTCCTGTTGCTGTAGTAGAAGCGGCAACATCTTGTTCGTAAAATGTAGAAGTCCTAGAACCACACTGACCGTACAACGAATTTGCTGTAACTTTATATCCAAGCTGTCTCTTGTCTAATATGTTCTGCATAAATGGGTCTTTCTCAGTTTTAATCATTTTACGCGTATCTTTTCGTGCTTTCAATAGCTCTTCCAATATAGAAGGCATAATGGACTTCTGATTGTCTGGCAACTGGGCCCATTTACATATCTTTTTCCCAACTTTCGTTTTTTCAGCCTTAGATGTTGGTGTCCTTCGCCTATACTCGTATGTATCAAACTCAACCTCAATATACTCATATTCCGGCATATTATCATATACAAATTTGCCTTCACTGTTACGTTCGCCTTGTGTTTTATGTTCTAAAATGTTTCCATCAAGGTCGTATTCTTTAGACCATACCTTGCTATCATGTGAATAGTTTTGACTAATCATAGAAGAAGGATACAACGAAGAATAATCTACACACGCAACTGGATTATCCATATACATAGAACACTTTGGAGGCAATACAATTGCTCCTTCATACCCTTCTGCCACCTTAGGTTTTTCTACATCCGGCATCAATGTATCCTTTTCACGACATTTTTTTGCTACATAACTAGTTAGTTTAATGCCTTGTCCTCTGAATATTAAGAAACTCATAGGAACGCTACAAATATTAGACATCTCTGTGTATCCAGTAATTACGTCGATCTTATTCATCAAGTGATGAACTAGGTTACAATCTTGAATACAATATTTCGCAACAATCGCTCTATCGGCAGATGATCCATTTGCCAACCTGAAAATATCTTGTGGTGTGACATCGTCTTTTGCCATACCCCAACTCAGTTTCTTTGTCTCGTCTATGTGTTGATGATCTTCAATTATAATAACATTACTCTTTTGTGTATTGCCCTTTGATTCATACTCTACATTATACAATATGTCTTTCACCGGAAATTTCTTACCATCCTTGAAATAATCTGATGTAAAACTACTTAACTCTATATGAATAAAGTCACCTGGATGTAGTCCCATTAAATTCGCACTATACAATTTTGTAATAGGGTTTCCATCGGCATCTTCATCTCTCTCTACTTTTTTTATACTATCACTAATGAACTGTCCGGCAACGTCATCTAGTTTATAAGACGACAGATTGAAATCCCGTCTGAAATAAGCATACATGTCGATTTGTATCCTACCTATCATGTTATAGTACCGTAAATCATATTCACCGCTTGCGATTTGCATTTTGGTATTAATAATCTGAATGCCTGAACTATTATAGTTATTGTCAGCTTTTGATATATGATCTACAATTCTAGATAATGTGAGAAACTCTTTTACACAATTGGTTTCTTCTGCTCTACGAAACATAAACTCGTAATCAAAACCAAATATATTATACCCTATAATGATGTCTGGATTTTCTCTATGCATTAGTTTATTCCATTTTAATAATAGTTCTTTTTCAGTGTTTGCTGTTTCTATTTCGGCTCCTGAAACCGGATCACATGATCCTAGGACTATACAATGATTCAAATACGGTTCTTTCTTTCCATAATTCATAAATGTGGATCCAATAAATGTCACCTTGTCACCCTCTAATGGGGGAAGTCCTGAACCGCGTCTAGTGCTGTCTGTTAATACTTTGTTCAGTTCGTTTATTTGCTCTTCGCGAGTGTACTTGTCATTCATAAGAAAGTCTATAATCGTCGTTTTTTTCAAATGCTTTACATTCTTTGTTTTCTTGCTGTTATTATATGAAGGTTGGTCTATTTCATTTCGCTCAACCACTTGTGTAGCATCACTATCCATAATGTTATTTTCATCATTGTTTGCCGCTTCTTTCATGCTTTCAAATACATCGTCTATCTTCAATAAATTATCAGTATCTTCGTGCATTCCTTCAGTTAGTTTTACAATAGGAATTTCCAAAAATGTAGCTATATTGTCTTCCACTGTTTGTTTGTCTATTTTATGTTTTGGATATACACAATCAATATTCTCGTCGAAATTTTTATCATAGCCAAATGACTTCATAATACATCGTTTAAACATTTTTTCGGCATGTTCTGGTTTCAATACACTTCTAATATTAATGAATATATCAACTATGTTTGATGCTAGGCGTTTATATGACTTCTTAGGGAGAGGAAAATCACCATGACTACTACTAGCTTCAATGTCATAACTACATATCTTGAAAGGAACTAAGGTCTCTTTTTCTGGTTCAGGAATGATCTCTTTTAAAGAACAAGTTATTTCCACATCACATGTTGTTTTTCGTGAATCTTTCGGCATAGTGATTACCCTGTGCTTTTTATATTTAATCCAACCGGACGGACTAATTGAATTAACATGAAAGTACCGTAACAATGGAGGAATGTTGCTTTCATACAATTCAATCGTGGTTCCATTAAATACACGGTTGTTTCGTATTCTCTCGCGTTCACCCCAGCGATTCTCTTGATATGTGAACCATAAATTTCGTAGTTTTCTCATAACCATCGTGTTTTGAAATACAACTTTTATGAATTTATGTTTATTGCCTCCTGAAAATCCATACAATTTATGATGTTCTACTAATTTATGAGAAACTATCCCAGTTTTCGCAATATCACCTAACTCTTTTGTAATTTCTCGCATGAACTGTGTTACTTCTTTTGAACCCCAATTGTCTCCTACTTTCAAATAGAAGAAAGGTGTATAGTCATTTACATAAGCACAAAACGTCTCTCCTTTTTCATTGACGCCAAACATTTGAACGGTGAAGGTTTGGTCGGCACCCTGACCTTCGTCATATATATTATAATCGAACAACCGAAATGACTTGTACACAACCGGCTTCTTCTTCTTTTCTTCCATTGCAATTGTGTGTAACGGATTGTTTAATTTATTTGAAATAATATTACCTTTTTGTAACAATATTATTTATAATTCATAATTCAATTTTTCATTAAGCAGATTTCGAACTTTTTACTGATTTCGGGGTCTTTACTGATTTTGAAGAGCTTTTCAATTGTAACTCTTTCCTATAACCACCGGTCATCTTGCTGATCCACCCTCCCATCATATTTGCGGTGCGCTCCCCTCTGTAATAATCTATTTCGTCTCCATTTACCGAAAGGATTGTTGGATAGCCATCAATCATTATATTATTTGGTGCAACTTTCTTATTCAATTCTTCGAGAATTTCGTTTTTATTTGAGTCACTGCTCTCAACATCAATAATTTGGATATTATTATTATTTTCATATGTTTGTTTTAGTTGTTCCCATTCCGGTTTCATATGTTGACAATGAGGACACCATTCAGCATAAAATAACACAACATAAATATCCTGTTCTTTTTTTGGAGGGATGTTAGTTTTATTGCTTCTCTTTGTTTTTGTTTTTGTCTTGTTATTTTTCTTATTCTTATTGGCTTTCTTAGAAGGGGTTTTTTTTGATTTTGTCTCTTTGTTTTAGCCATAATACTATAATATATCAAAATATATTAATACTAAACTATATTCTGTTTGTTTTTTTCATAGTATATTATATACTCCCAATGAATAAGTTGCAAATAATCGTAGTCATATTGTCATCTATTATATTTTTTACTGGGGCTTATTTAATACTTGCCGCTGATAATATAAAATGTTCTGCTAGAAAATTAACTGAAAATATGGAATCAGGATCATGTCCGACTATGTTAATCCAAAAGGGGAATGTATTGCTATTATACAATTCAAATAAACCCGAGAAAGAAGGACAGAATCCATTGCCTTTCTATAATCTGGATGAATATATCAATTATTTAGAAATTCAAAAGAAACGCGGAAAAAACTGTCCTGTATTATACCTTCAAACTGAGATGAACGCACAGGGTGACGAGGTATATCGCATGCGACCTAGTCCATTCGATTTACAAGGTGGTTTGCCAGCATCTAAACCATCTATAGAGTATGCTGACGCAAATCGAGACAACCCTCCATATAACAAAGGAATGTTTGCGGGTTTTGACGCACATAATATGTATGTTGGTATTGAAACAGAGTTAGATATCATACATAAATCAACCGAAATTGGCCCACACAGTGATAGCCCTCTCGATACCAACTGGGGCGGTGCGGATTACACAAGAGAATCTGTTAAGTCAGGAAAATACGCGGATAGGGTTGTGTCTAAACCTGTATTAAGTACACCTAAAAATACTACCTTTTATCCATCTATACCGAGTACCATTGAGAACCCGATAGATGTCCTCTAAATCATATAATATCTTAATTATATGATTATTTAAAAATATAGTTGCTTCCATATATTTCCGTCTTCCCAATATATTTTTCGTCTATCTTTTCGTGCATATAATTTTTTACTATGAGTAATCTCTTTCTTTTCCGAAAAATCGACTATTAAGTTGTATTTTGTCTCGTTTTTTTCTATCATGTCTATTTCTTCTATGTTAGCAAACCAATATCCCGTTTCTTTTTCATCACTCCCATATGCTCCTTTTATTCTAAATTGTTTCGGACCCTCCTTGGTAATAACACGTAAACATCCACCATGTTTAGGATCATAATAATATTGTTGTTTCATTATAGTAAGTTATGTATTATGTTGGCATTAATATTTTTCATTATTTTTTTATTCTAATAAAAATCTCTTAATATTTTCAACACAGTTTTTGTTTATTTTCCTTGTTTTACTATTTGTTGTGATTTGTAGGTTCTCGATACACAGCGGATTGTTATTGAATTCTCTCATGAAATGAGGGAAGGAATTGAAATTATTCATTATCGCGATTGCTGTTATGGAACTGATGCCGGGGATCTGTGATAATATGATTTCTCCTATATTATTCTCTGTAATATTGTCTTTTTTTGTCTTTTTCACTACAGAACAGTAGTTTTGTTCTTGTATTAGGTTCTCGGCATAGTTTCCTGATATATCTGGACTAGTAACAGAATTTAAATATGCTTGTGTTTTGTTATAAAGGGGTTGACCTTTTTCTAAATTGCGACGAATTTTATCTGTTGTGTATAATAACCATTCTGCGGTTTCGTTTATAGTTGATGTTCGTTGTATACTAAACCCTTTAAATAGAGACATTGAAGTTATAGATGACTGGACTATTTTTTTTTCTACTGGTGTCCGGACGCTTGATAACATTCCTTCTAATAGGTATATGATAGAATGGGGTGGTGTATTGCTAGAATGAAGCAGTCGATAAGATTGTTCTTCATACCTACCGTCTTTTATGGATGACAAAAGGTCCGAAAAGGTCTTTCTTTCTATAATACAAATTATTTCATCAGTATCCTTTTTAATTATCATATCTCCTAGTTCGAGAACCTGTTTTATAATAACAATGTTTGGATTTGGTTTCTGGATCATTAAATATTGACATTTTTCATACAGGGAATGTTCTCGTTCGTCTATAATAATTTTCATAATAATATAATAAATTATACAATCTATTATATTGTTTCTTCGTTAATTAAATAGTTGTTTAACGGAAGTTCATGGGGAGACTTCCGATAGGACGAGAAGGTCTGGTAGTGGAACTCACTGGTTGACGAAGCACATGCATCTTCTGGGAAGTTCCATGCATAGCGATAGACTCGCCAGAAGTACGTCCAACCTGCTCGGGGAGACCGGCCTTCTTCATTCCACCACCTTGATGTCTGTTAGTAATTGATGACGCGTTACGCGCTCTTGCTCCAGCATTCATTAGCACCATATTTTATAATATATATATTTACTAAATATTTTTATGTAATATAAAAGGAATTACAAAATTGAATCTTAAAAAATGAATAATTATAAGCAAAATACATTCATTTTATTTGCCTAATAAAATGAATACCGATGAAGATATTATTATTCAAAAGAATGTGGACGGAGAAGATATTTACTTATTTGACCCATACAACCCCCTAAATAAACTTATCAGCAATGACGAGATTGAAGAAATTCTAAAGAAATATGGGTTGAATGTAACGATTCATAATTACAATTTGTATAAACGCGCGTTTATCCATCGTTCTTATACCAAGAGACCCGACATTGAAAATAAACAAAATAACATTGTATTGGCGACCAAACCAGAGGAATGCCTTCCATTATATACAAAATCAAACGAGCGATTAGAGTTCATAGGCGATGGTGTATTGGAATGCATTACAAAGTATTCTCTATACAGAAGATTCCCTAAAGAGAATGAGGGATTTATGACCGAGAAAAAAATAGCTTTGGTAAAAAATGAATCTATTGGTAGAATGGCTTATGAAATGGGGCTACATAATTGGTACATTATGTCTAAACACGCAGAGACGAAACAGATTCGAACAAATCATAAAAAACTAGGGTGTTTATTTGAAGCATTCTTAGGTGCCTTATTTCTCGACTTTAATCGTATGAGCGTTATAGACGATGATAAATGGTTCGAAAACTTGTTTATATGTGGTCCTGGATTTCAAATGTCACAAGTATTTGTAGAAAGTGTATTTGAAAAGCACGTAGACTGGATAACTCTTATTAAAAATGACGACAATTATAAAAACATACTACAGGTGAAAATTCAAAAAGAATTCAAGGTGACCCCGGACTACCTTGAGATCGAAGAACATGATGTTGATACCGGATATCATATGGGAGTGTACCTACGGCTGGGTCAACCGTTACACTCTGTAAAACCAAACGATGCCATACATATAAATAGTTTCAATTGTTATAACGACATTCATATGCATATGTCACAGCATAATAAAGTATTCGTATTCTTGGGCGAAGGGGTCCATAAAATCAAGAAAAAAGCCGAACAAGTTGCGTGTGAAACCGCAATCCGTATTCTAGATCAATTTTAATAACAACTTATAAGTTCCTATAAAAAGCATCATTTTTTATCGCGCGTCAGCTAATTGTATTTCATAAAAAGGCAATTAAATAAAATTATAAGAATATAGTATACAGTTATGAATATTCCATCCTCATATTTAGGATTATTAGAAACAAAAACAAATCCGAAACCCTATAAACCGATTGAAATAAAGATAAATCAGAAAAAAGAAGTAATCGATGAAGAAACAAAAGATCCGAATGATGTAGAAGAGGATAATTTGGAGGAAACTGTCATTCATAAACCAATTTCTATAATTGACAAACGAAGACAACCTGAATTTGCCAATTTTGATAGGGAGATTGTATTAGAAAAACTACGACAAAAACGCTTATTAACAGTAAAGGTTGGAGAACCTACCAGTGAAAGGACTGAAACTATAGTAGAACCAAAACATATTCCACCATTAATGAAAACAGATAGTAAAATTGTCATTCAAGACAAAGAACCCGAACCAGAGGTTATAGAAGAACCTGAACCAGAGGTTATAGAAGAACCCGAACCAGAGGTTATAGAAGAACCTGAACCAGAG
>Ga0181388_1000012_pt1 | contig 46937 bp, 57 predicted proteins | sample 11SPOviralmetaG_FD_130120 | JGI IMG/M metagenome (GOLD analysis project Ga0181388, IMG submission 130120) | Marine viral communities from the oligotrophic San Pedro Time Series (SPOT) site, San Pedro Channel, CA, USA - 11 SPOT_SRF_2010-05-17 | ecosystem: Environmental > Aquatic > Marine > Strait...
GCGGTAGTGAAACTTACCCATTTCATACATAACGTCAAAAAATCTACTTTTTGAAGGGTTATCTTTAAGTGTATCCATGGTTCTAACATATTGCCCACCATTCATATGCAAAGCCCAATCCATGGGATTCATCACTTTTAAAGATTGTTTGTAATGAATTACTGAAGGTTTATCAGATTGTATAAAATCAGTATCGTCTATATTCATGTAGTTCATCAGTCGTTCTGATCCCCAATAAATAGAATTCATTTCATCATAGTTATTCATAAACCAGACGGCTAATTTACCCAAAGTAGCATCATCGACATCGGTGTCTTTGTAATGTCGTAATTCTCTTCCAAGGGTGCTACCCATCATAAGAATGTCGTCATCAGCCCAGTTAATCGCCATAACTTCACCTCCAAAGATAATCTGCTGTGCGTTCAAAGCCGTGGAAAGGTTGGAATCCACGGGTATGTCCAGCATACTGTAACTCCATTAACTTCAAATCATTAAGGTCGTTATCACCCACAGGGTGCTTACGAATCTGGTTGCCTAAATAATCTCGCATAACATTTCTTTTAAATGCAACCTCATAAACCATAGGATCAGCAATCAAACGAGTGGGGTAACCATAGTCAACAACATCATAACCTACGGACTTAGGGTCAAAAACTTCGGCTTCTAATCGACGACCGTCGGATTCCCTGTCGGCCCTCCATCGACTATCGTGACGAAGAAAAATTAAATTATTTAATGACTCAGTAGTCTTTTGTTCTTGCCCTGAAACAGGATCAACCCAAATAATATCTGCAGTGGTGTGGCGAACTCTTTCAAGATGGGCCGTAGCCAAGTGACCAGCGTTTCGACCGGGGCGAGAAACCGAGACTACGTCACCGGGTTCCCAATCTCCTCTTTCTTCAGTGCCTACGGAATTATGGTTGGTAACAGCAGCAACTGCCCGAGGAACAGGAATATCTTCTGGTTTTTTATTTAGTAAGTAATCGGTAATTTCTTCTTTTTCACGGTCTTCCTTTAGTTTGTAATAAGCGTTTAGGATAACGGGATTAGTAATTCCTCTTTGTGGGCGGTTGTCAACCAGATTAACTTGTGGTCCTTGTTCACGAGTCGAGAAACCAATATCGGCCTCAAAGTTTTGGTTACCCTCAGAGTAAAATTGAAGGTGGGGGACGTAAGTCCCGGGAACATCTTTTCGGTGCACAGTAGGAGGTTGGCGAAACTTCAGAAAATCTATGGTATCGGGACGAGAAACTAAAACTACGTCTGCATAGTTTTCATAACTCCATCGACCATCAGGCCAAATAATTTTTAAACGGTCAAAATCAACATTAGTAACTGTGCCGACATCTCGACCCTCGATAGCCACAGAAGTTATTCGGTCTCCGACTTGCCACTTCAGATTAAGCCCTCCTGCCGATGAAAACACCAGCAGTAAGGAGTAAACCACCAACAATTAGCAAGCCCCAATACTGCTTGACCATATCGTTAATCGTCATCAAAGGGTTACTGCCAGATGAAGGAAGGGTATGATAGGCAGAAGTCTCTCGGTTTTCAGATGCCCAGTCAACCTCAGTAGGTCGGATAACAACTACCTCATTAGAACGAGATTCTGGAATCGGTGTTACTTCGGGAGCAAAAGGGGAAGAAGCAAGATCAATCCCTAATTCTTGCATGGTATATTGAGTTTGGGGAACAGTGTTACGAAATGCCGAAGACGGCATAAAGACACCTTCGGGAAGAATAACGCCATCGTCTCGACTCGCCAACTTGTCGGAGTCAGCGTTTGGGTCACGACGAACGTAACCATCAATCATACGGTTACCCATGAGACAACTTTGTCGTTCCGACTACTTATAGTTTGACTTGTCGCCAGCGATCGGTTTTGATTGAGATGTTCCATCGCAACCCATCTGTTCTCCATTCTCCGTTATAACCTGAAGAAGAAGTGTAAGTTCCCTCTTCTTGCTCTCTTTCACCATCAATGAAAAAATCTTTGCGGTCGATGTTGATAATTTTATAGCCATCTTGATTCGATAGTTCTTGTAGCCAGTTAATATAGTCCTCAGCAAAAATATCGGTATTACTCTCTGGATCGATGTATTCCTCTAAGTCCTCGATGCTGATAACCTCGACTGGAGTGTTAGCGAGATAGTTAATCCATGCTTGGTGAGGGTCATAGGTATTGGAAAAATCCGCTTCTGTTTTTATTCTTCCGTAATAGTGTGGGTTCTTATAAGGCCAATTATCGAGATTTGGAATCGGGGTTTCAGTAACTATTCTTCGACTGGTGTTATTTGGGTCCATGGTATAATCCAGTCTTCGAAAAGTTGTCCCTTGATCATCATCTTCCCATACATCCTTGTTATCTGGTTTAACCTCACCAGTGAAAATTTCATACTCGCCCTCTAAGCCAAAATCAGCCTTATTTTCCATAAGTAATTGAAGACGGGGTGAAAATTTCCGACCCGGAGGGTTGGTTATCTTAACAGAGGGATTCTTAAAAGCCCAGTTGATCATAACTAAGGTTATCGTCACAACTATTTATAGATTTCAGTAGTTTCCGGGAAGGGAAGTATAATCTTCTTGAGAGGTGTAGGGTCGATAATTTCGGGGATCTGTTGCCCATCCCATAGCCGAAGGGTATGGTTGAAGCAAAGCATCATCGATATCACCGTAAGTTCGGATACTAACATAAGGTTCCCAAGGGTTATTAGCCACAGGGGTAGGATAATCTCGGGGATTAGGGATGTTTAATCCGGGGTAGTAACGAGAAAGAGTGGAACCATAATATCGTCCGCCAGTTTCAGCACCCATGATATCTTCTGAACCTTGAACTTCAATAGGGTTGATGTGGTTAACGTGGTTAGTAGAACCAGAAACATCTTCAGTCATTTCAGAAGCCTTTTCTTCCTCTTCGGTATCGATACCAAAAAGCGTTAGCAACTTATCATACAACCCTCGAATCAAATTAAGTCCTCCGAAAGAGGCAAGTATGGTGGAGTTCCAGTAATCAAGCGAAGCATCTCAGTAGGTTGTGGGTTAGGAACACCGCCAAAGTCGTGGTTTAGCATCTCGTTAGCACGAGTTCTTTCCATAGCATTGTCGACAACAACGTCAGAATAAGGGAGTTCTTCAATAGTTTCACTACCCATGTTCTTGCTTGCTCCATAGATTCGATAAATTGCTGTTATTACAACAGCACCTGTCAAAGCCAAGTAAACCTTCTTAAGATTATCTAAGCCAGCATCAAGAGAACGACCCAAAGGTGAATCGGAATCAGTGATTCCGCCTTCTCGCAAACGAGCGATTCCTCTTTGATAACGTCGACCCACTGGAATCACTCCCAGTTTATTCTTTTCCTTCCCAGTATTGAGACTCGACGAAGGTTCGGCCAGTCACGATAAGGTCAGTTCGGCCAGCGATACCCAACTTGCGAGCAAGAGGAGTGTCAGGAACTGGCTTAGCAGGGGTTCCGTAGCCACGGTCAGTAAACCATGATTGTCCACGGGAAGAGTTCTTAGCAGTTCGACCGCCAGACTTGGTCCATGCACCTACACGATCTCCATCTTTGTAAAGTTGAGAGCGACCATGACCGCCGACAGTTCCTTCAGAGACACGTCGAGGGCCACTTGCTGTGTTGGAAACTTGAGCACGAACCTTGGAAGAACCTTTCTTTTGCTTCCATCCGTCTTGCTTGTATCGCTTGACGCCTTCTTTGACACCATACTTAGATACATATTGCTGGACGACGGTCAACATACCGGCTTTCTTGGTCGATTTCTTTGCTCCTTGAAGATTTTTATAACTGGTCATAATATTTCACCTGTTGTGTATTGTAAATTTGTCACTTCGACTATTTATACTTAACGACTTACTCTGCGTCAGGTTGATCGGTAGCACCATCTGATTCTTCTTGGGCTTGTTCTTCGAAAGCCGAACAAACAGTTTCAAAATCTGAGGAGTTAATTTCATCATTTGAGTCAGCAGTAACTACTCCGTATCCCATGCCAGCAGCGATGCCACCGACTAAAGGAATCAAAGAATACCAACGACTAACGGGGTAAAATGCTGAAACTAAAAAGAGGGCTGAAGTGGGAATAATTCCTCCAATAACTCCATAGGCTAAAGAACGGTTGATGTGAACGGAATGGCGATTGGATAGATAATTAGCCAATCCCGCTTCGCAAGTGCGACGGGCTTCCGCTTCAGTCTTAGTTAGAACCATGTCTTAACGTTGTCAAGACGACTATTTATAGTTTGAGTTTTAATCTCAAAAATGTCCCCAAGCACGACCGCCTTCCATGGCTTCGGCCATCATAGGAACGAAGTCACCAGCGTCCATGTATTGAGCACGGCGAAGTAGCATGATGCTACCTGATGCGACAGCGATACCACCAAGAACTTGGAGAGGAGTAACGCTCATGTTAATTACTGGAATAGTAATTTGCATAGATCCGAATTCATTCTTGTTAAAGAATGGGAGTAGGTTAAATTGATGTAGGCCAATAAGAACCAAAGTTCCACCGACGACGAGAGGGCTGGTAAGTTTTGCTGCAAGAGTCATAATAATCACTTCATCTTTCCACTATATATAGTTTTACTCTGTTGCTACCTCAGTAGTTTCTTTGCTACCGCCAAAACAGCAGGCTCCGAACGCACAAATACCGCAGGTCAATAGCAGAAGACCTACTGCTTGTTGTGCACCAACTTCTTTACCAAACAGAGAGAATGAGAAGGCTGGGAGAATACCCAAAACCTTCTGAGGGGATGTAAGAATAAGGTGGGCACCACCAACAGTGGCTACCAAACTGCAAATAACTTTTCCTTTTGAAGTTCCAGTCCAATCACACATCTTAGCCAACATCAGTAATATCCCTCCGCTTCTTCTTCGTCGAAATCTTCGTCGTCGTAGTCGTTGTCATAAACCAAATCTCCATAAAGTTCACCGAAATCTTCTACAACGATACCAACAGCGTCTTCGACATCAATATAGTTGGTTGATACGTCGGCTCGTTGACTCAGAATAAAAGTTCCGAGTAGGAAAGGAACGCCAATAACTGGGAGTGAGTTCCATTCACGACCCTTTAGAGCATCAAAAATAGGTTTTGCACTGAAAGCCACAATACCAACGGCAGTAGCATCCGTAAGGATTCGGACAATGTTGCCCGAAGTCAAGTTAAGTCTGTGTAGAATAGTTTGCATCATTGTTTTCATCTCCTATCAAAATGGGGTGTGTAGGGCTGCATCAGCACCGAAAGCACGGCCAATACCAGTTCCGAATCCGTTGGAGTTTTCAGCACCGAGTCCACCGAGGTCCGAATTACGGACAGGTGGGGCAATATGCTTGGCTTCCATGCGGATCTTCTTAGCAGGGCCGAGGCCACGGACCAAAGCCGAATGGTTAATCATCGGTTGGGTTGAGGCAGGAATAATGGGTCGCTCACGAATTGGCATACGTTGGGCACCAGCCGGAGCGATGTTGATTGTTGGAGGGGTAGAGAACATTCGTGGGTTGGTTGGTCGGATAGAAGCACGGTCTAACTCGAAAGCAGGTGAGTTACCGAAAACTTCAGTAGGTTGGTGAGCGTCAATCTTAGGCAACATAGTCTCAGGTCGCATTCGGTTGAGGTGACTCACGTTAGGGGAGTGGTCGAAATCTCCATAAATCTCTTGCATATGGCTGGGACGCAAGTATTGTGCCTCAGGAGTAAGGCGTTGTCCACGGAGTTCATAAGCACCCATAGAATTATCTGTGGTGTGAAGTGCCGTCAAGTCGAGACGAGGTGCGTTAACTTGAACAGGAGCAGGACGAGGGGCGTTAGGAACAACACCTTGGCCGAATCCTCCACCAGCAACAGCGACTTCAAGTGCCAGAGGTCGTGATTCTGGAACTAAGAAACTTGGGGTGTTAATGACTGGGGCAGCCGGTCGTGGGCTGGCTTGTGTCAAACCTTGGCCCATGGCGTTTCTTGCAGGGAGGGTATCTTTAGCCAAAGAAATGGATGGGAGACCCATCATCTTAGGACTGTAAGGGATGTCTGGTAGGACGGTTGACTTTCCGAGAACTCTTGCCATGCTTTACATCTCTCCTTTCGACTATTTATAGTTATCCTTATCGGCGGCTAATCATTCCCATGACAGTAGTAGTAACTACAAAGGCACCGACACCGAGTAGTCCGAGTCCCAAAAGAGAGCCCGCAGAGGTTGAAGTTTTCATTTCATCGCCTTCAGCCGACATCTCGTCGGCTTGATCTTGACCAAAGTTAGAACCATCTTCATCTGTTCCTGCATCTCCAGTTTGACCTTCATCAGCACCTTCTGGAGCAGTTTCTTTTCGGTCAACAACCTCGGCTTCATCAGTGGTATCGATAGACGAAACCATTTGACTGAATGGATCAGTCATGATATCTCGGTTGGTGTTCATGTAGGAAGTAGTCATACCGGCATCGCATTCCCAAGAAAATGGGCCTACGGTTGAGTTCGGATCGCTGATAATAGGTTCAGTTTGATCGTGCATGAAAATAGTTTCTCCCGACGACTATTTATAGTTTACCTTATTTGCTCAACAATATTTCAGGATTGGTGAGGTCAACTAATCCATGAGATTTAGGTTTTAATTCAGGATATATTTTTCCGATTCCAGTAATTGGCCAATTGATTGCCATGGCTCCTTTGGGAACTCCAGCATTCCAATGAATAAAACGAGAATTGGTTTGATTGAATGGGGCAAGCCACCGTTCAGTAGATTCTGCAGAAAAATTATTCATGTGCTTGCTAAAGGCATTATCGTGACTATCCCGTAATTTACTTTGTTGGTGGGTAACAATAACACCGGCTCCCAATTTAGGTTTCATAGTTTTACCGGTGCCTCCTTGAATAGAGTAGTTAGTAGATTTAACACCGGGGGCTACCACTAAATCGGCTTGTTGGGGAGTAGTGATATCGGGATTTAGAAATGCCAAATTAGAGTTCCATCTCATGGGCAGGCGACAATACTTGTTACCATCGTGAAAACAAACCCATTCTCGGGAATTGTCAATAATGGGTTTTAAGGGAGTAGTAGCATCAGGAACTATGTGGTTTTCCATTTCCATAACGGGAACCCAACGGTCAGGATGTTCAGTAATAGCCCATGAACCAGTAAAGGGACAAATCTCTTCATCATTAACGGCTAACTGACATAATCTGCCTGAAGAGGGAGATAACAAACTTCTTTTCTTACCTTTAGAACGGGTGGTGGTGCGAAGAAAAACATAAGCGGGAATGAAATGGTCGATAAACCACTGAGTTTTGGTGCAATTATAGATTTTTCTAAAGGAACGTTCAGGCAATTCCAAATGTTCGGGTTGGAGTCCAGCACTTAATAGATGGTGATTTAAAGTCACAACGTCCCCTGTTGATAGTTTCAACTCGGACATGGGGTAGATATGTTACAGCACCCATATGTAGTTTTGCAGTAATTATATTTCACTAAGTCCACGGTAAACTACCCATCCAAGAGCACCGGTGACTACTAAACCGCCTAAAGCAATAGCCGTAATGGCTACACTTCCGTTCTTTTCTTCCTCTTCTTCTTCGATTTCAGAATCATATTCAACCATAGGTTCTTCGGGTTCAGCCGACCATTGGGTATCTTCGGAACGCTTGACAGCATCTAAGTTTTGGGTAGCAGGAGGCATAGTTGCCGGGGCAACACCCTTCCAACTGGATTCTGCAGCCAAAGGATTTTTGTGATTAGGGTTGATAACCAAATCCCGATCTAATTTCTTGAGATCATCGATACCATCAACCTCGTTATCCTCATAAAAGTCTTTTCGAGCATCTCGGATATCAATGTTGTGTCCTTTGTGCTCGGTTTTTCGGTCGGCACGGATTTTACCGATAACCACATAACCACGGTCACGATAAAACTCAGGGGCGTAAACAATAACTTCTCCTTTACGGGCTTTAGCGATACCGTCGAGCATTCGCTTAATAGTTTTCTTATCAGTTCCAAATGATAGTTGATCGTCTAAGGCTTTTAAGTCACGAGCGTTAATAACGTTGTGAACTAAATAAATTGAGGCTTGAGAAAGGGCTTCTTTACCGACACCAGCAGGTCTTTGAGAAATCAAAGTGGCTCCGTATCCCAGAGCACGACCTAATTTACAAAGTCTGACGATAGCATCAGCCGAATTAGGTTTACCCATTTGCGGAATAAAGTCTTGACATTCTTCAAAAACAGACATAATACCTTTGCCCAAAGTGCCTTCTAACAAAGCCTCACAATAATCCGTTACCAAATCTTGTTGTTTCTTAAGGGGTAATCCGGCTAACTTGATAACAACAGAGTTAGAAGAAGTGCGTAGAGTTTCCACTAAATCTTTCATATTGATGGTTTCGCCCATAGTAGGTTTCAAGGCTACGACACCGGGCATTTGTTCTGACAAGTAACCGTGAGCATCAAGAGCATCGAAACAAACGAATTGTAATCCTAAACGAGCAAACTCTTCCATGATTACTGCAGCGGTCCACGATTTACCACTACCTCTTTTCCCCGTAACGAACATAACTTGGGAAACGATTGAATCGTTACCGTAAGCCGGAAAGTGGATGTCCTTGCCAAGCAAGATAGCATCCGCCGGATCCTGAAGTTTCTCAGCAGCCATAGTAATAATAAAACGTCACAACTATAAGTAGTTTTCGGGGTCAGACCATTCCTGCAATTCGAGCCAAGGTTCCACCTAATGAGATCGCACCGCCGACTCCAGAACCTAAAGCACAGGAAATGCCGGGCCGGGGGAAAATCTTCTGTCCTACTTCGGCATCCATTCGCAAGGAAAAGGCTTCTTGAGCCTGATCCATATAATCAGAATCACTTTCCGAACCGATAGCAATATAAAAGACGGGTCCATATTTGCGAAGCGTAGAATCACAAGTGCCACCGAAACCATCGCCAGCCATAGCAGCATTATAAAAATAAGAACCATCGCTGGCATACATGTCACAAATAATAACTGTCACGGCTTTATCCATTTTCTTGACTTTCATGGCTCGGATACATTCTTGCATTCCAGCCTCGATAGAAGTTCCACCACCGGGAGAAAAAGGAACTTGGATTCCCATACCACCAGTGCCACCGGGATAGTAGGACAACATCCAATCAATACAATCATCGTGATCTAATGCCGGGGCTGGCCACTCGGTTTTACCACGGGTATTAAAAGAAAACATTCCAAAATAATCGTCTCCTCGCTTCGCCATTTCAATCATAATGGCTGCACAGATACGGGCTACTTCCCAACGTCCATAGGAATATCCGTTGAGAGTCGCCGCCGTGGCTCCCATAGAACCAGAAGTGTCTACAATAAGGTTAATCATGGTGTTCATACCTTCTGTTCCCTTGGCTACACGGGCCATACCTTCAGTCACAGGTGTTGTTCCCGGTAACGGTAGCGGCACAAAGGTGGAAGTTCGGGCACCTTTCATACCTTGGGAGGGTTCCCAACCCACAGTTCGAACTGGGGCTTCAGGGGTTCGAGTAGCCTTAGGTCTTGGAAACAAAGGTGGGGCGATTTCTTCATAGAAAACTCGAAGTGGGTTTTCATAGGTGTGGGGCTTGTCTTGAGCATCAGGGTCATCGAGTGGTCGGTAAATCAAAAACGGGTTAGTTCGAGGGTTATTAGTATTAGTCATAATATCACATCACAATAGTATCGCCACGGGCCGAACGAATACGCCAAGATTCACAGGGTGAATTGGGGGTTCCTGAAGTGCAACCACCAGATTGCAGGGCCCAATTCCACCAACCACCGGGGCAAGGAATATTTTCCATACCGGTTGGTGATGCAGTAAAACCATTGGCTTCAAGGGCTAATTCACCAACTAAACAGGCTTCAACATATGTTGATTGCTTCGGGAATGAACAATCGGGAGTAAAATCATCCTTCCATCCATTGACCACAATTTGTCCTAAACGGGTCCGATAAAGTAAGACTCCCATGCCGGGATGGTAACGTCGTGGAGATTGCTCCCATGCTTCTCTAAGTGTGGGGGCTCCACCACAGTCAGTCCAATCAGCAGGAGCATATTTCGGGAAGGGTGTTCCACGACCCAGAGGGTCATTTCTTTTAGCAAGTTCCATTCCTTCTCTGGAAATACTTGCACAAGTCTGACAATTGATTTCTTCGACAAATCCATAGTTGGGGTCTTCTCGGATACCAACTTGTCGTAGGGTGTGAGTAGTAACACCTAATTGTCCCGACATGCCTGCGGTAACTGTGGCCAAAGCGGATTTATGATACGGGTCACAAATAATTCCGGTGTTAGCAGCATTAGGGTCACAGAAAAGGTAACGTGGTCCTGCGGTAATCGAGCCTCCTTGAATAGTGCTTCGAGGATCATCGGAAATTACTTGGGTAAAACGAGGATAGGTTATCAAGTTCGAAGAAACAGCAGTTGGATTTGCAGGGTCACGATAAGAACGATTGTCAGGAGAAGCATCAATATAAACACCGGCTCGGTTTTTGAAACCAGATGTAGCCCGTCCTTCAGCAATCATAAAAGATAATCCGTCCATGGTTACTCCAGCACAAGGGTCTGCGATACGATTGCCTGAGATAACTGCTGATGTAGTAGGTTGAACACATGTCGTTCCATCTCCAGCATAAGTTCCACCCATAGAGATACAAGTCGTTTCATCGGACATAATTTGGGTGCTTCCAATGGTGCAACATCCTTGAGCAGTTGCTGTCGTAGTGGGAGGGACAGGAACACCAGTAGCAGCACCCGGTGGTGGTGGGTTGTGCATAAAGTCATGAGGACATGGGTCGGAACCTGCACCAGAAGGGGAGTTTGTGTAAATATCGTCCATCTTAGCAGGAACAAGATCCGTAGAGTAAATAATGGGGAGATACATTTGATATCGATAATCGTTACTGGTGACAGAGTTAATGTTAATGAGGTAAGCCCCTCGACCTCCGATGTTGGTAGCGTTACCACCCATGGTCAACATTTGTTCGGAAGTGTTAGTAAGCAGGGGTTGTGGATTAACGATAACTAACTTTTCCCGGGGGAAAATGTAGGGTTTACCTGTCTGATACTCATCAGTGTAAAGTTGACTGGTATCAGTGTTATCTGGTCCACACTGGGGACAAAATTGTAATTTGGTATTAGCGGGGAAGATTTCCATAGTGTAATCCGTGCCTTGAATTAAACCATTTCGGTCACAAAGATTACAAGTGCTCCCGTATTGATAGAAGGATCCACAATTAAAACAACGGCACATGGCTTGTTGGGTCCAAAGCATAGGGTCCGAGTTTGCATAGGTGCTACTACGACCACCGTGATAGCCGCAACGAATCATAGGATCCATGGTAAAAGCCCATTTCATGGTAGAAAGTGGATATTTGGTTGGCGTTGCGTTGTGGGATCGAGCGAATTGTTGCTCACGATAATGAGCATTATAGGTGGCGTTGTAAGCATCTTGAGGTCCACAAACCTTGGGACGCCCCACATCCCAACCCATATTGGGCTGATAAGTTCCCGAACATTTTAAACAATCATTAGAAGTTGCGTTCTTTCCAATACCTATGTAAATACCACCGGTTTGAGGTTGAGTTTGATTGGCAGTTACATTAGTATCGATATTGGCTACATCCATAGGTGCTCCAAAAGGATGGGCGGCTGTAGGAGGTGGGAAATACCTTTCATCACCGCAGGAATCACAAGTAAATCCATAAGGTTTTCGATAAGCCCCGATTTGATAACCGACTTCCATATTTGGAATGTGCTTAACGGCATCATTATAGGTGTTAACTTGGCCAGTAGCCGGGCCACCATAAGTGAGACGGAAAGCAAAAATTCCTGTGCTGCTAACTTCAGGGGCTTTTAGTTTACCAGATCCAGCCAAAATTTCGTAGAGTTGTGTGGGCAGAACGTCATCCCGTGTTTGAGCACTAATGTTTTCCGCAGTTCGTTCTTGAACTGTGTGAGAGGTCCAAGACTCTTTTCCACAACCTCCTGTAAAGACATCGGGAGAAGCACAGTAAATACAATTGCTGTTATGACCAGCCGAAGTTTGATGACATTCGTTACATTGTGTATAATTATTACATTTAACTCGACACATAACTTGAATACCCAGAGTATTTTTAATCTTTTGAAGATCTAAAGAAACGTTACCTAACCAATTAGCAAGATTACCGTAAACTCCAAAATCGACAAATTCCCAATCATACATAAAAGAACGACGACCACATCCATCATTCATGGGGTCGCACATATAGATTCCAGAATCAACGGTATCAGGAATAGTAACACGAGTGGTAGAAGTTAAAAATCGACGAAGATTATAAACAATACCTACTTTGTTATTGTTAAAGTGAACTACATTGGTTTGAAGATCTTTTCCAATTTCGTAAGTTCCCGTGTCATCTTTTTCAATTTTGTAAAGTCCTGCATAAATATCCTTCAAAATGCGGATACCTTTGTCGGAATAAAGGGGGTGATCACTATAAGCCATATTTTTTCACCTCAATAAGGGGGTTTCTCCATGTAAGCAACGTGCATAGCCCAACCAACAATTGAAAACCAATCGTCGACAGCCTGTTGTCCAGTGTTTCCATTAAAACCATCTTCAGCATAGTTAGCGGCAAACTCTTGAACTAAAAGCATTCGATACAAAAAGTTGTGGTCGGAAACTGCTTTAGGTTGTTCATTAGGGTGGAAGGCTCGCATCCAAGAACCCGTAGCAGGTTCTCCACAATCGGGACAAAGGTCCAAGAAATACTGAGCAGGATACCAGTTGTTGTTAATTTTGTATTCATAGGCAGGCCAAGGGTCCTTATAATTTGACTTACCATCATATGAACGAGCAGCGGTAACGGTATAGTCGCCCGGGCTCAAAGAAGGTCCTCCACCGACTGCACCGCCCCATGGGCTGGTTACTCCAGTATCAGACCAAGAAAAAGATTTGTTAGTGGTCCCGCAAGTTTTAGAGTTAACGGTATCCATAGCACGGACTTTACGATAATTATCGGGAAGGTTTTCAGCACAAGCATAGGAAACGGGAGGATAGTATTGAATACCTCTTCCGTGTCCTTGACGAGTTTCATAAATAGGTGTGGCACGAGTAGGTTGGTATTCGTTACCGGGCTCGTGGTTAGTATATTTACCACCGTTGTAGCGATTATCTTTCAAAACACCGGTGACTAATAAATCAGCATGGCGAACTAAATTAGCAGAACGACCTCCAGCACCACATTCTCGATTTAAGATTTCCCAGCGTCGGCCTTGTGCTAAGGCATTGACAATTTTTTGCTGTGCTGGGGGTGCAGTAGTGGGATCGGGTGCTTTTCCACCACCAAAATTGTAACATCGGGTAACGTGATAGTTAACAATGATGTCTGACAAAACGTTACTCCACATTCCTTGTTGACCGGGAGCACAAGGATAAGATTTGGCTTCTTGATTCCAATCTGAAAACTTGCCGGGGTGAACAGTCAGGTGTCCTACCTCGTGTCCAATAACGAAAGCAGTTCCCGAGGAAGCAATTGAGGAATCACTAAAACCATGATAATTTTCTACAATACACTTGTCCATGAATGATTCTGAAAACTCGACGTTAATAGAATCTGTTTTGGCTCCGTGCAGGGACGCACCCAGCAAACACTTTACACTTGGGTCTAATCCAGTAGAATCACGAATGATCTTCCACGCCTCTGAAAACTCCGTTGGAGCGTTGCCGGGTGCAGAATCCATAGATAATGGTGGGTCAAACAACTACTTATACTTTGCTCACAAACACTCACGGAAACGAGCACCGAAGAAAGTGCGATCACGCAAAGTCATGTTACCCAAATCAATTAAACAGTAAGCAGAGGCTGTTTTGATTCCCAAAGCCTTTTTGTTAGACATAATGAAATCTTTACCTGCCTTGCCCCATGCGTTTTGATCGGTGTAAGTAGCCATAAGATACTGAGGTCGGTAAGAAAGAGGCAAACAAATAATTGTTTCTCCTTCAAGGTTACTACCGATACCACCCTTGCCAGAATCATTAGGCTTCCAGCGAGTGGTAGCCAAAGCAGAAGTAATACCTGCTGTCAATATCAGAGTTCGGTATTCATTGTTACCAAAGGCAACTTCGTTACCTGCAGCACCGCCGGCCAAGTCCAAACGAACCCATAGTCTGAGGTTATCGTCGGCTTGTGAGAAGTTAACACCATAGTTGGGAACCTTGGAAGTAACTGTCGGAGCGTGAGACAATTCGAAAACTCCTACCAATTCTCCTAAAGCGGAGGCTACATCAGAGGATTCAGCCGTGACTATTTCACGGACTCGTCGCTCAGCATCGCTAATCCATCGCTTAAAGGAACGGCCATTCATAGTCATAGTATCAAGTCCAAAGTTAGTAAAGGTGTATCCTTCTCCTTGAATCAAAGGTTCAAAGCGAGATGACAATTGTTTCAACACATCTAAAATGTTGTTGTGGTGAACTGCAAGGTCGTTAACTGGATATCGTGTGATAACTCGCATAGATTGTTGAGAGTTGTTGATAGCAGTAATACCTTGTTGAAGTGGCTGAGCACTGACCATTTCAGAGTTTTGGTTAGCACTACTAACTCGCATAGCGGTCAAACCTGTTTGTTGTCCGAGTCCAATAAGTTTACCCCATGCTCCCATACCGTCATCGTAAGTTCGCCATGCGAAGATTTGTGGCCTTGGGAACACCGAAGAGGTCGCATCATAAAGATCGTTTTGCTCGGCAGTCTTAGAAGTCTCTGATGTTTGCTTGGTAACAGCGTGTGGAGAAGCGTGGATTGCGTCACTGGGTGAAGAAACACCCATACCAGAAACAGCACGAACTTCGTCATCAATAGCCTTAAGCAATCGGTTGCGGTCGTTAGTGAACAAGTTGGTTTCACGAGCCACATATCCTCGAATACGATAGTAATCAATTAGTGCTGGTTCTGAACCATCACCGGTTGGATCCAAAATCATGTTTTGGTAACGATCATACATTTGAGAGTAGGTCTTAGGGTTATCAACGTTAGCGGGGCTACCGGAAATACCTGCAAAAGAACCAGCATAGTTTCGCAAAGTCTTACGAGTGGCTTTTCGTTCTTCATCAATAACCATGGTAGCAATATGCCAGTGAATTGGAGTAATGTCGTTAATCATTTGATTAGCCATGGAAATCTTTTCGTGCAACGGTAGCAAGACTTGTTGTTCGTATCGCCAAACGCTGGGAACAGAAGCCATGATGTCACGGCAACGTTGGTAGTAAAGGTTCCATGCATCCAAAAGATCACCCGAATCGGTGATTCTCATGTTATGTTGTGTGACATCTTGCTTGATGTAACCACGAACGAGAATGTCTCGTAGGAACTCTTGTTCGTTAACATATGGAATAGATGCTCCATCAAGACCTTTATTGTTACCTTCAACGTCGGTAGCACCTGCTTTAGCACGACCAAGACGATGAGCCAGACAATATGGAACAGCGTGGAGGATTTCTTCTCGACCCACATAATCCTTTCCTCGGAGGAACGAAATAGCACGGCTAAGTTTTACCAGAGAGTTGGTGAAACGGAAACCAAGAACACGAGCAAATGAGGTAGGGGCTTGACCAACACCCACGTTCTGTTCTTGACCAAGGAAATCACCGAAAACACCAGTAAAGGAAGCGTTAGCAGGTTCGAAATCAACGACTGGTGATGACGTTTTCTCACCCTCAGTTCGAGTGTTAGTGGTAGTAGAATAGTCCAGCAGGGGTGATTCGTGAACGTTACGAGCACCGGCTTCAGCGAAAGAATATGGAATATCTGCCAAAGAGGTCGGCTTCTTAACGAAAATCTGTGAGAACAGCATGGAAATCATGGAGATATCTCTGAGACCATCATAAGATCCGCCAGATTCACCGAAAGTCAGTCCACCTACGGCACCCCAAATCTTAGTAAGATCTGCCATACGCATTGGTGTGTAGTAACCTTGCTTGTCTTCATCGGAACAAAGGGCTTCTACCAAACGGTGTGGTGGGTCACGAGCAGCCTTGGGATTTCCTCCCTTTTTGTTGGAACCCGAAAGTTGGTCATATCGACCACCAAGACCGACAGAACGGAATAGCAATTCCATGTCCACACGGTCAGTGAACGCAAGATCGTTACCCTTTTGGTGAGGGTTAGTATCCATCCAAGCCACGAAATCAGGAGAATTGAAAACTTTACCACGGTATTCGACCTTTCTCTCAGCAATTAGACCCAGAATAGCGTCTTCAACACCAGATTGAGAACGGTTGGCTTCGTTAAAGAACTTCACAGGTTGTGTAACAATCGGTTTTGGCTCAGGTTCGAAGACGAAAGTGTTGGTAGTATCGCCAGAGGAATCCTGACGTTCAACAGACTGGATTTCCAGACCGTAAAGAACTTCGTCAGGTCGCTTATCGAAGTCAATCTTAGCAATACCAATTTCTTGCAACATTTCTGCGGACAGATCTGCCCAGCGAGATTCTTCAGGCGTAGCACGAGAATCACGGAAGAAGTGCATCATGAATGTTCGGAACCAGTAACCTTCGTTTCGACCACAATCGGTGTAAAGACCGTCCATTCCAGTAGCCAAAAGATAGTTTTGGATAACCTCTACGCCAATTTTCTTACCCAATTGCTGAGCGTAAAACTCAGGCCCATAGGTCGGATAGCGGATTCGCATTTGGAAAGGTCCATAAATAGGAGCCTCGGTCAAAGAAAACGCATTACCTTGGGTGTTAAAAATCTTGATAGGTTTAACAACTCGCTTCTTTTCGCTTTCAATGTATTTATTACTACTGACATCCCATTGAGGATGCTTTTTGTAAACTTCGGTTACGCTACCTTCATCGCTCATGGCTTGATTCCATGCTTCTAAAGTAAAGTTAACTGGAACGTCAACCGTCCAACAGTTCATCAACATTCCTCGGAAAGCCGAAGTAGTCAAACTTTGTTTTCGGTCCACAGCAGGAAGAAGAACATTTTCATCGCTGTCAAGCATTTCCTTTTCAGAGGGTCGGAGGAAAGCGAAATCATAAGTGTAAGCACCAGACAAACGCATAGCACTGTAATCAAAGGAACTACCGACACGGAAAGGTTGCTTCCATTCTCCGAAACGCCATTGATTCCAATCCTCATAATCTTGAACGTTGGTGTTCATGTTAAAACGAATATCGTAATATTGTCCTTTGGTAAAGACCGTAGGAACGTAGGCGTTACTAAGAGATTGGTTGTCTGCAAAGAAATCTGAACCTGTGGAACCCAAAGTTTGCTTTTCAATTTGGTAATTCTTACCGGGATAGAAAGTTTCACTGGTGTGGTATCCATAAGAGTTACCAAGCAAAGTAGCAGCACATTCAATAACAGTAGTCTTACCAGTTCCGGGGATACCAGACAAACGGCAAGTAGAGTTCTTCATTAACCATGCTGCCATAAGGGCTTCAAGTTGTTGATAATCGTCGAAACCGAAAACTTCGTTGAGTTTCTTAGTAAGAGTTCGAATCCACTTCAAAAGTCGGACACGCTGAACACGACGTTGGTCTTCGCTAACCAGACGGTTGTATTCTCGAACTTCGGGAAGTAGGGCAGAGCCCATGCCATCAGCAGAATATCCGTTAGAGGTATCATTTTCCAAATCAGTAAAGATGGAATCTTCGTAAACCTTGGTAACGATAATTTCCGCATCTGAGTTAGTGGGAATACCCAAAAGATCGGTGACAATGCCACCAGCAATATCTTGGGCAGAAATAAACTTAGGTCTACCATTTCGGTCATTAAGAATCTCCAGACTACTGAGGGCCTCAAGATCGGTTTTAATGTTGATAAAGTCACTAATTGGTTTTCCTGTAGCACGGGTCAAGTTTTTGAGTTGACTAACCATTTCTTCTCCCATGGTAGCAGCCAAAAGTTCGTAAACTCCTTCTTCAGAACTAAAATCAATTTGGATTTCATCGCTTCGTGAAAACATAGAAATCTTAACTTCGTCAGAAATTAAACCTGCCAATTCATCTTCATCAAGAACGTTGGCGAGGTAACCCATACCAGCACGGATTTCTTCAACTTCTCCGACGCTAACATCAACGTTGTTGACAGGTTGCTTGCTATCTGAGATTTCGGGAATGGCAGGAGTTTCTCCTTCTTCCATCTCAGTAAACTCAAGTTCTTCGATTTGGTTTTCGACCATTTCTTTTTCTTCTTCGTTAGTAGCCTCAGGAGGGATCTCATAATCTGCTGCATCGCTGGTAACACCGAGTTCATTAAACAATGCGGTGATATCTTCAGCGTCTTCTAAAGGAGCGAACCCCTCTATGTCATCAATTTCTTCAAACTCATCGTCCATAATATTACTCTCCATAAGATAGATCCAATTCGATCATAACGGGCTTACCTTTGTGTCTTCCTACAACATAGAACTTACGTCCTCGGCTAAAGGCTACTGAACTGGTAGCCGAGCCAGCAGTAGTATCTGAGGGATTAGGAAGGTTGAAATCAGTGCTCATACGCTTTTGACGGCGAGCCTCTTTTTGAGTTTGCCAAGCACCTGCTGGATTACCAGCGTGGATTTGGATTTCCATAACTCTTCCTGCAACTTCTTCACCGTTGCGGTCGATTCCCTTAATCATACCATCAGAATTAGGAATAGAAACGGTTTCTGTGCTACCGTTGTTTTCATAAACCATCTTAACGGCACCAAATGAATCAGAAGGTAAAAGACTAAAGCCCATAGAGTTGCCTTCACTGTCAAGGGCTGGCTGGGATTTAGCAGTAGTAATGGATTGCAAAGACTTGGCTCGGTCAGAAGTCGAAGTTCCAATTCCGAGAGTCTCATAAACTGGTGCATCATTGTCTCCAACTAAATCAAGGTCGAAGTTATCTCCCAAGATAATAAGGGTGTCGCCCGTGGGAAGGTCGGGTGCGGCAGCATCAAGACCTGAGTAAAGGTCACTGGTGTAAGAAGTTGGGGTATCGAAAACTACGAATACTTTGAGATAACTTGTGGACTTGTCAAAGGTTTCGTCAGCAGTAGCCGCAACTCGGAGAAGCAGTTCGCCAGCAGAAATTACTACTCCTGCTTGGTCAGTTAATTCCTCTTCGTAAGCATCATAGTTGACAAGAACATCTACGAAGCCTTGGCTAAAGTAATAAAGCCCACCTTGGGGGGTATTGGTAGAAAGATATTCCATCATTTGACCTGCATATTCCTCTTCTTCAAAGTCTATGTCTGCTCGTTTCCAACCCGTCAGGTTGATGACTATCGCAGGACCAAAAGATTCACCTGAACTAACTGGGGTAAACACGTCGGCGTGATCAGATTCACGAGTGAGTATTGGTGGGTATGTGTTTGTCTCGACACTTACTTCAGGGCCGTTCATATCATAGGAGAATACGTTAACATCGCCATTTGATACTACTATTTTTTCAACTTTAGTTTCGACTGCTGGGTCAGCAAATTGAAGTTCCGCAACTCTTAAATCGCTGCCTCCTCCGTCTCCTTTGTCAGCGTCGAAGACTGCAATACCATTCATTTGGGTAGCACTTCCACCCGAACAACGAGCAACTTCAGAAGCATCAAAGAAAATTATTTTTTTATCATCAATACGAAGCCAACCTGTGCCGTGTGTAAACCACGGGTCTTCGCCCGTAAAGTTTTCATCCGCCTGTTTTTCCATATCGTTAGCGTAGATAATCATCTCTGATTGAATAAGGGCAGGATCTGTAATTGGTTTCTGGAGATGAACCCAAATAGGGTTTCTTTCGCTTAGTGGATAAGGGTAATTACCAGCAGATGTGTTTTGTCGTTCTTCCCACCCAGTTGGACTTAAAGAACGTTCTGGATCCTGACAGATTTTCAGGTTAGCGTAGTCTACCATTTCTCCAGCCATGGCCGCTTTGTTGATATCGGAAAGGTCCAAGGGTGCGACAACTTCTTCTTCTTCGATAACTTCTTGCTCTTCAGGTTCTTCTTCGGTAGTCACGGTAGCCGGTGTAGGTGCTGGAGCAGGAGTCGGAGCCGGGGCTGGAGTCGGTGCGGGAGCAGGAGATTGGGCTGGAGTTGCTCCGGATGACATTTGGTGGATCAAGTCGTCTCCCAAAATGTAAGTTTTTCCACGAGAAACAGGGAACTCAGTAGCGTAGTTAGTTCCAGAGGCTACTTTCGCAGCCGAAGCCAAAAATCCGGGGTCGAGACTACCCGTAGCGGCAAGAGCGAGAATGTTAGTTGACATAACGCCATTGTGATCATAAAACTCGGTGCCAAGGTTTCGACAAGGAACTCGGTCACCTGCCAAGTTTACTTTAACACCAGAGGATGTTCCCACAGTGGCTTTTCCAGAAACCTTAATGTTACGGGTGTAGTTATCCATTTCTTGTAAATCTGCAAATCCCATTCGTTGGGCCACAGCGTCAGCAGCAAACAAATCGATAGGACGGGTTTGGGCCTTACCGGATTGATTAGGGCCCCAGTTATCAGGGTTAAAGTCACGACCAATAGATTGTTTTGAGGAATTGGGTCCCAAGAGGTCTTTAGCACGGGAGGCTGGAATCGGCAACGTGTATCCATTATTCATTAAGAAATTAAAGAGGTCTTGCTGAAGATCGTTAGAACCGGAACGAGCAGCGACCGCAGTGTTTTTAATACCCTCGACAAAGAGGTAGGTGAGAATATCTCCACATTGAGTTGTGGTCAACTGAGGCATATCTTTTCATACTCTGCACAACTACTTATAGTTTACGGGTGCTCAAATCTTACGGCCATTGGATCGAAGGTCCATAATGGCCTCAGCACGAATAAATTGGTAGACCCGAGAAAACCAAGCAATATGGGTATCAAAAAATGAGACTACATAATCAATTTCTTTTACTGCACGTCCGTAGGGTCGAAGAGCAGTTACGAAATCACGAAAGGTTGAATTGGCCCAAACCAAAAGTCCAGCATCAGAAAGTGATTCTAAAAACTCGTCGTTAATCATGAGGTTATCAAACAAAGGAGTTCGATCTTCATTGGTGGGAACCCAAAAAGGATTGAGTCCAATAAATCGTTCTGCTGTTTCTAAATAAGAGTTAACATGAATTGAGGCTAACCAATCAGCCCATGAATCAATTTGAACGGTGCAAAAACGTGACCAAACAGGGTTGATGACTATTTCATCATTCTGAGTCATCATTAGTCACCTCTTCAAACTCTTCTTCAGGGAGTTCGGTGTAACCAATATCATAATCATCAGGGTTAAAGTCCTCAGCAACCCATGGCTCCTCTTCCTCTGGAACTTCAGTTCGTGCAATCATGTCTTCTACGGACTCAAGTTGTCCTGCGAAAGAAGGGATTGTATAATTAGGGGAATCTCGTGGGTTACCCTCAGTTAGATTATTTGGAACGGGCATAGTTTCGGCTTCCTTGAAAGTTACTTTGGATTGATGAGAAACCCGTTTTCGTTCCATTTTCATGGCTTCATTGATCTTTTCAAGACCTAAATCCAAATCTAATCCTCCTTTAGAGTAATCAATTTCTTTGGTAGCACGACCAAAGTTGTTGGTTTTAGCCTGACGGTCGGACAACATGACATTACCCATGTCTAATCCTGCTTCAGCAGCCAGTTTTTCCAAACCTGCAACAAGGAAGGTGTCGTTAACTGTTTCAGTAAACTCTTCTTCCACAGTAACTTCAGTAGGATTTAGAACTTCTCCCCAATCTACGCCTTGGGTAAAAATATCCCTATCGGCAGGGATTTGACCGGGTTGTCGCTTTTTCTGAGTAGCCGTAGGTTGTTGGACCACAGGTTCAGGAGCAACTTCTTCTCCAACAGTTTCTCCAATGAATAGTCCCATGTCTCCGGAACCAGATTGAGCAGACTTAATCTGTTCTAAGAAATCACGATCTTCTTGAGACAATTCTCGTTGACGACCTCCAAAGAAATCCATAGCATTACGGACCACAGGGGTAATATCTGTCAAAAACTCCAAGATAGAAGCAGCAGTTTGTCCACTGTTAGAACCACTAATGGATTCACCAACACCGTATTTATCAAGGAAATTAAGCACCGGGACCATGACCTTTTCAGACATATCTGGGTCCATGTTAAATCGACGGGCTAATGCGGCGGTATCATCAGAACCAGCCAACATTTCTACCAAGGATTGTTGTTTCTTTTTTGCAGCCGCAGACTTACTATCCAATTTTGGTTTGGTTCTTTCTGCAGCCAGCAAACGCTCAACTTCATCAAAGTCATCTCGTTGAATAGCGTGTTCAAAGGGGTTACTATCCGAATCTGCCATGCTATCGCCCTTGTTTGTCATCCTATTTATAACTTACTGATTCCCAAACCTAATTTGAGAGCATCAACCCAAAGATCATTCATAGATTCTCCCTCATTTCTTTGTTCACGAATGGATGACTCAATAGCATCTGCCGCTGAGCGAAGCGAATTGGCTAACAAAGATTGCACAAAAGACTCATCATCTACTGAATTAGAAGCCGAATGCTCGATAAAATCACAAAGTTGGTGAGTAAGTTTTCTCATTTCTCGTTCACGGAAGGAAGTTTTTGCAGTCATAATGTTGTTAAAGAAATCTGATTCCACGGCTTGTTTCATCATTTCCGGGGCAGAACCCTTTGATTCAAAAATAGATAGCATTTGCTTAAAGGATTCAAAGTGATCTTCTGTGGCTTGATCATCTTTAATACCGATTTGTCCCATAAAGGTATCGAATTGATGCAAAAGATTTTGCTCTCTTTCTCTTTCTAAGAGTCTTCGATACGATGACAACATCGTTTTCATGCCTTCAAGATCAATTTCGATGGTATCACCTCAATTACGGCTACCTTCGGGTCGATTCTTATTTTGGAACTCTGATAGAAGGCGGGCGTCAAAGAACTGGTTAGCGTTGAAACTGTTGTTTTGTCGTTGCTGTTGTTGTTCAGCATTTTTGGTAGCAATAGTTTCGGCTCTTTTGATGGCGATTTCGGCTTCTTGAAGTTTTTGTGAAACACCGTCGATTTGAGTAGAAAGAGCGTCGATTTTACTGCGATAATAAACAGCAGTTCCAATAGCCGCAGCCAGACCACCCATAACTGCACCAATACTACCGGCCATAACAGGTGAAACTCCATAAGCAGCAGAAGCGATTGGGCCTTTAGGTGCTTCCGCCTCGAAAGCGGCTTCAGCCTCCATAGTGCCACCAGAAACCATGCGACGGCGGATTTCTCGATTGATGTTACTCAAATCTTTACGGAACTTAGAAAACTCAGCATCTGAGGAAATCTCAGCAGATTCCATAGAGTTCATTAAGTCAACCAATTCTCGGTCCGACATATCGCTAAGTTTAAGATTGCGTTTAACACTAATGGATTCCTCAGCATTGAAAACTACTTCTGGAGTTGGGTGCCAATCCGTGACTACGGGTTCACTGTCTTCGACTAAACAGTCAGTGATTTTTCGGAAACCACGGATTCCTTTTCCTCGTTGACCGAGAATGTATTTTCCGGGACCGGTAGCATGAGAGAGATTGATAAACGTGTCCATTGGGATTTCTACTTCAGAAACCACAATGTCGGTCGTTCCGGAGTTTTTAACTCCCTTCTGGTAACGACGAATAAAGTAGGCCATACCCAATGTTATCGGTTCTACTATTTATATCTTACTGGGATGTAAGGTCGGATAAGTTCCGGATATATCCGATTATGTGTTAAGATAAATCAATAATCCCACGGCAGCCACAGATGCAACAGTTCTAATGAGAGCCATGACATTGGGATAGTTTCCAACAAAGGCTTCCATTTTAGATAACATCCGATCACGACCATAGGGTAGCCAAGGCTTCATAAGTTTCATCAATAGTAGGTGGATCCAATTCTGTGCCATCTGCCATTTTAGTCATTAAGTTTTGAAGCACAGCAATAGTTTGATAGATTTGTCGCCATTTCAATTCTCGCATGGAATCATAAATGCCTCGGTCTTCCGCACGGTTGATGTAAGATTTAGTTTCAAAATATCGGCTTAAAGCCAACAAGTCTAAACGCCACCTAATTCCGGCTCGCTTGTCTTTCGACTGAGCGTGTTTAAACATGGGTCGATTACGAAGAACTCCAATAACTTCTCGTGAGGTATACCGTCGAGGTTTCAATTCAACCATCTTTTCCGAAATCTCAGTGGAAAATCCGTAGCCATCTTTGCCGAGCAAATACTCGACAATATCAAAAACTAAGGATTCGGTAAGTGGTAATGGGCGGGTGTCTCTTCGCCGGTCTTCAGTGGTCAACAAGACCACCTCACTCTTCTTCGGTTTCTGGATCAGGCAAACCAAGATGTTCTCTTACCATAGTTGCTTTGGCATTCTCATAGGCTTCTTTGGCTTCTTCCAAGGTAAGTCCCTCGGCTTTTTGGTCCAAGATGAATTGCTTACGACCTTGTTCAAAAGTCATTAGTGAAATAATAGCGGCGTTATCATCAGAAATGGTTCGGCCATCGTCATCAGCAGAGAAAAGGGAATCCAATTCATCCGAAAGAACCTCGGGAGTGGGTGTATCTGGGGCTACGAACTCTTCAATATCGTCGTCCAGAACCTTACCAGCACCAGTATGATCCATACGACTAATCAATTCATGCCCTTGTTCTAATGTAATTCGAAATCCGACTCTTTCCCAGTAACGTGTATCTGTCATGATTATCCAGTGGTTAGCATTCCTATTTATATGTTCTGGCTGACAACCTTCCAACCTTTTTCAATTCCTTCGATAATTTCAGCCGGGGTGGTGGCTTCACGACCGTCAACCCAAAAGCGTTCGCCGGCTTTTAATCGATGCCCAAACAGAACTCTTAAAGCATCAGCAGTAACTCGATCCATTTTGATTACTCCTCTAACTGATAAAAGGGTTGCCAACCACCAGTTTCCCGATTATTTTTGACGGCAAAAAGACGACCAATAGAAAAACCATGGGCTAAGCGTTCACGATCAGCCCGAAGTCGTCCTCCACATTCTAAACCAAATCCAGTGGGGTCCCAATACTGAGACCTAAGTTCCATAACTTGGTCAGGAGCAAAAGAAACAGGAATTAACTCTAACTCAGGTGATAACTCAGCCACCAGCACATGAAGACCTGTGCCGGATGATGAAACCCGATACCAAACTTGGTCGGGAAAAGTTGTGGCCAATTGGCTAAGAGCCTGTTGAACAGTAGGGTCGTCGATGGAAACATCATCCCAATCAAAATTAAGAGAGGTCACGTTTCAATTCCTCCATGCGTGGGGTCCAACCCAATTCGAGTAACTGCTTGCCCCAACAACCGTGACAAAAACCACTAATAGATTGGTTAGTATACCTACTTTTCCAATCTGGAAGATTAAAGGCTGCTTTTGTGGCTACCAAGGAATCAACTTGAGTGTTAAGTTCGGCAACGGCTTGTTCTCGAAGTTTATACCATTCTTCTTCAGGAGCATAACCTTTATTAAGGGCGTTTTTAGCAAGAACTTCGTCAGGGTGACGCTCGATCCACTCATCCTGTAATTCCCGAATATTTTTATCAAGGGTGTTATGATATTGTTGAAGATCTTTGATACCAACATTACAAGACATACAATTGTCAATACTCCATGCCCGACTCCAACCATTAGGACCGAAAACATAATCTTTTTGTTTGGCTTTAATGGCGTCTCTGACCTCAGCGATTTCATTAGGAACCCAACTCCAACTACGGTTAGGGTGAGAATTCATTTCTCGATGTTTCTGGGTCATAAAACCTCGCCAATAACTATTGTTATTAAGGTTGCGAAGAGCCGCTTCGTTTTCTAAAGCCCAAGAATAATACTCAGCAGTATTACCCCAATTGATAAGGTTGTTACCTCGGAGGATAACAGCAGTAAAAAGGCTCATGGGTTACCTTGAGTCCATCGGCTATTTATACTTTCCCCAGAAGTGAGGAAGAGACTTAGTTTCGCTTAGCCAACAAAAGACCCACGCCAACAAGGGCTGCGAGTCCAACTCCCAAAACAGGCCAATTGGTTTCTTTGGTCGTTACTTCGTTAGCAGTTTCGCCAGTGCCATCACCAGTAGCGGAAGCAACTGGAAGTCCGAGAGCGATTTGGTATTTTTGCTGAGGGTCGAAAGAACCAGTAGTCTGACTACCACTGCTGTCAGTTATCATCCAAGGCAAATCAGTTTTTACTTCTGTGCCATCGGATTTTTCAAGAGTAACTTCAGTGTTGGAATTAGTTCCGCCTCCAACGTGAGACCAACTTAGTTGATCGCCGGGGCTGAGATCCCAAGTGTAAGTGTTGGTGTCTTTAGAAATGGTAATTGGTTGTGAATCAAGAGGAGCATCTTCTTCAATAGCAAAGTGGAATCCTTTGTCACTAAGGCTGGTGATAACTCCATCGCCGGCTACATCTTCGCTATCGTCGAAAATAAATTTCTTAAAGACGTTAGAATCGTAGTTAGTGATATCGGCTGCTTCGTCAGCCTTAAAATCCAATTCGCCCGAGGAACCGGGACGACCTGTCAAGTGCTCAGCACCAAACGAAGGTAGATCTGATTTAATCTCGGCGTTAAACTTGCCCAGTGAGTTGTGTTCGTAGAAACCCATAGTAACCATTTGGCATCGCAACTATTTATAGTTTACTCATGCAAGGTAAGGGTGACATCCCTAATTTCCAAATAGGAAATGTCAGGTTCCACAACGAGTTCAGGCTCGTTGATTGGTTCAGGGGTGGGTGCGGGAGGGGCGGTAGTCGAAGAACCGATACGGAATCGCTTTGCCAAAACATCCAATTTTTCTCCGTTAGTTTTCCTCCAAACCATAAGTTCAGTGAGGGCTCTATTTCTCCAGAGAATCCAGCGAACAAACCAGAGACTTAAAGATCCTTGCAGGATAATAGTTACTATGATGGCCCAAAGAACGATTTCCATACTTATTCCTCCGGTGGTGCTAACTTGTCTTCGCCACAAACTAACTTGGCAAAGTCCATGAGTCGTCCATCAGTTCCCAAACCTTTAGGTTCGTAAGGTAGCCGAATGGCTCCCAATAGTTGCATGGATTCTTGAGAACAAACTGCGGTATACTTACGCATCCACTCTTGTTGGTTTCGGAACTCGTGATAAACCATACCTACGGCAGAATTGTTTTTGGCTTCTGACCAAACATCAACTCCCATGTCGGGCACAATATTGTTGATAACTAAGGTTTGCGGTTTGAGACCAATAGATTTCATGTATTGCACAGTGCGATAAAACTCCATGAAACCGGCTTCCGTAGGAATGGAAACCAAAACCAGTTTAGTTTTTTGAGTATCGGCTAAGTGTCGTCGGAGAACATCGATGTCATCACAGAATTGTTCTAAGGCTTCTTCTAAGTCATCAGTTTCATCCTTTTTAAAGATAATGCCTTTTAGCAATTTAGCCATAAGTTTCTTTTTCATGCGTCGCAGTTGCAGGATAAACTGTTTGACATGGGCGGGAGAAGCCAAGGCTTTGAGAGTATGCCCTGTGGGGGCAGTATCAAAGACAATCAAATCATATTCGCCAGATTCAAATTGTTGTCCCATAACTTCAGCAGCACCCCACTCATCGATACCGGGAATAGCATTACTGATAGAGAACACCGAACCCATTTCGGAATCTGGATCTGAAAGGGTGGGAATCATTTTACCAAATGTGTTTTGGAATGCAGTTTGTAAACGTATTCTTCGTTCTTGGGTAACCAGAGAAGCGTTAATGTTCATAGCCCAAAGATTAGTTGAAATCTCGGTAGCAACATCTGTGATTTTAGTTCCGACGGTATCATCGGTGCTGTGAGCCGGATCTGAAGATACTAAAAGTGTCTTCATACCTTGATTAGCATAGTAAAGAGCCGTAGCAGCAGAAGTAGTAGATTTACCAACACCGCCTTTGCCAGTGAACAACATCAGCCGAGTCATACCTTGCCCTTAGTTTCCACTGGTATTTATATCTTCCCTGTCAAGCCCATGATGAAACAAAGTGAGAATCGAACTCTAAAACTTCTTCACAAAGAACTTCTGCGGGTTCATCCGTAGTAACTAAAGTAACTCGGCACAGATGCTCGTCTTCTGCTAACGAAGTAATGTCTTCGTTGCCCATCATAATAGATTCCCAGACCGAAATCTGACAAAACTCGAAACGCAAGTCTTCTTGCGGGAAGAAATCAGAATCCGGGGTAATCACCATACCTTTTGGTTCGAGAGTACCAGAATAAACAATGGTATTGCCAGCAGTAATTTTGACAGTAACCTTATCAATGGGACTTAAGTTTTCAACAGGGTGCACCACAATTTGATTGACACGGGTTGAGGGTAGCATTTCAACAGTTGCAATAACACAGGCACTTCGGGACAAGGGGACTTCAAAGTCCTTTTTGTTTTTCATAGGATCTTCCCAGTAATGACTTCTTGTTTTTAACTATTTATAATATAGCCTCTTATGCATCACTTTAAGGCACTAAAAGAGTATTAGTTTTCCGAATCTCGGCGTTTTTCATCCACCTTTTTAATATCTCCGGAAAGTGTGTTACCTAACTGATCGGCATCAGATTCTTCGGAATCAGGGTTGGGTGGTAATTGATCTAACTCTGGTAACAACTTTTCAATAGATTCTTCATCCAAGGCATAGAAATCACCGTCTAATCGATCTTGTAAGTCTCGGGTTACTGCTGGATTCAAAGTTCCGGCTTCTTCACGACGCTTACGAAGTCTGCCGTGTCGGTCACGAGCCTTAATCAAATCTTGGTATTGTTGACGTTGAGTAGCCATCCATGCTTCTAATTCTTCTAAAGTAATAGATGAAGTATCTTGTCCCATGATTTTACGCTTATACCATTCTACGTTTTCAGGAGTAACACGAAGTCCTAAGTTCATAACTTCTCGGGCAATAATGCTATCCAAACCATCATAAAGTAAATAATTCAAGAAAACTTTGACGGAACGACCCGTAGTTCCAGTAACTTTCCAAGCCCGAGAGTTTTCATCGGCAAAAACATCAGTAGTTAATCGGGTTGAGGTAGTAGATTGCGTATCCCATGGTCCAGCCCAAAGCACACCATCAAAAGAATTAGAGCCTTGTTGGTTAGCAAACATAGCCGATTCAACATAAGGTAAAGTAACGCCGTTGGTGTAAAAACTGTTGGTTTGATCTAAAAGGGAGGTAAAATCTGCCACGGAAGCCACGGCTCGGAATCCCGTTTCGGAACCAAAAGTAAACAACCATTGAGCACGATCAATATCATAAGAGCCATCAAAAGCGATTCGTGTGGTTTCAGCACCACTGAGGATAGCGTCGTTGAAAAGTTGACCGTTTTCGCTGATCCTAACTTGAAGGTTTTCGACCGTAGTGTCTCCAACTACGGCAGCAGCACCGCCAAGAGTCGATCCATCCCATGTAGCACCTCGTAGGGGTTGGTAAGTAATAGTGGGTTCTGAAGAATTATAAGGGTAATTATCGTTGTCGGCAAACATGACGTTGTTAGATACTCGGAAGTTATCCCACGAAGTTGGGTCCATGCCGGCGTTAGCGGCTAAGATGGCGTTGTCAACACGACAATAAATCCCTAAGCCATCACTGGTCTTGTAAAAGGTAAGACCTCCTAAACCAGTAGGAGTATTTTCGTCAAAGGGTGCTCCTGCTGACTTAACGTATGCTAAAGCCACATTCAAATCTCGAACTAAGGAATCGATATCTGTATAAAATCCTCCGGGCTGTGGCAAGGTAGCACCCAAATAAATTGAAGTTAAGTCTATGCCATTGATGAAGAAAGAACCATTATTCCAACGATAAAATAAGTCGGCAAGACCATCATGCTTTGTGGTAGCCGAATTAAGGATGTGAGCGATAGTCTGGTTAACTTGAGGGTTGGTTTCGACAGTCAAACCGTATCGGGCGTTTTGTTCATCAGGGGAATTGTTGGTGTTGGTTACACCAATTTTCCAAGTGGCTCCGTATTGAGAAACTATTTCCTGCCCAAAATCATTGATAGTATAGTCGAGGGTAGCAGAGGGGCTACCACCTTCAAAGAAAAGCATATAGGGTCCTGAACGAGTTCGGGAAACATAACCCAATCCTCCAATACTGGTTCCTGTGGGTTCACCGGTAGTGTAAAGGGCTGTTTCTAAATAAGAATCAAAAAGATTCTGAACTAAGTTAACTTGCTCAGTAGTCAAACCAAAAGGTTGACCTACGGTTCGAGTCCAGTAGTCTGGCAATTCAATACCGGTATCAGTTTCAAAATCACCGCCCCAAAATCCTGCGGGAACAATGGGTCTCCAATCTCGGGCATATCCTGTAAACTCTAAATTGAATAGCCACGGTTGGGCCATTAAAATCTGTCCTCTTGTTTCAGGTTCCGTAGAGTTCATTAAGAAGGTAATGGTGTATCCTTGGTCATCCAAAGCCGGATAATTGGCTCGAATAACTGGCAGGGTAGCCACAATAGTAGCATTATTTAAAGAAGTATCTGTTAAAGCACCAGATGATTCAATAAACATATTTCGTCGTGTATAAGTCCATGCATACCCTTCTGCGGGTTGATATGACTCGCCGCCTTCGCCGGGATTTCCTTCAGCGTTTCTACCTAATACTCCGAGGTTAGCCACCGCAACCAAAGGAGAATAAACTGGTCCAGAGGCATCAGTTTTGGCATCACCGCTGCTTCGGTTAGTTGGATCATCTTCTAAACAATCTCCAGTAAATACTAAATAAGCAATCGTGGCTTGAGTCACACCTTCTTCATAGGTTCGATACCACAAACTGTTTTCAGCACGAAAAGTGCTATTGTAAACTGACTCTACGTTCCAAAGTCGCCGGGGAATGAATCCTTGTCTCCAAATGGCCCAGTCAGACATAACTTGATTGCCTTGGGCTTCTAAAGGTTGATTAGAGCCTCTCCTAAACTCGGAATGGGTGGTGAATTCGTTTATGGTAGTAGTGGCTTCAACAGAGGTGGGAGGAAAATGGGTAAAATTGTAATCAGGTGTGCAAAAAAAGAACTCTATGGGTTTCATAACTGGAAAGGTTGATAAACTGGGGGTCGGTAAAAACCTATAAGAACGATAGGGGTCTACGTTATCATAAGTATAATTGCCAGAGGGTGAGACCATCCTCAAACCAATTTGATGAGAGCGATAAGTAATCTGTTCTAAGGGGATAATTCTGACTCCGGCTTGCATAAATGTCGATTCGGAATAAGCACTGATACGATCTAAATCATTTTGCCACGCATCATTAGTGCCAAAAAGGTGGAAAGAATGTCCCAATCGATCAGGGCCAGTAAGCAATTCAACAGAGTCAAAGTAATAACTTACGGGGTTGGGGATTGCATTGGTAAGATCTCCTTCGGAAAAAGCAGAGGCATAGGCAGGAGTTTCTAAAGTTTCAATGGGATTGTTCAGAGAACCTTGAATTTCAAAGGTGTAAATAGTAGGCAAATAATCTTGTTGGTTATACACGGATTTTTTGAAGGGTGCGTAATCTGAAGGTCCAACCACACTCGTTTGGATTCCTGCTACGGGAACATGGCCGACAGCAGTGATTATAATTGGAGAGGCTTTTGTAATATTTTGGGCTAATACATTAGTTCGAAAATCAACACAAAAAGATTGCAATCCGGCATCACCGACCTCTGCATTTGTAGGATAATCTAAATTGGGTATCTCTAACATAGTTCTCATAGGAACAATTTGCCACGCTAAGGGGTTATCGATAAGATCGTATTGACAAGTAGCGATAAAACCATCTCGAAAAGGAAGTCCGAGCATAGCAGGGTTTATGGTATTGGGGTCGTAAACACCAGCCGGGCCATCGATGAATTGTGGCGTCCACCTTGCCAAATATGAACCACAAGCAATCACGATATTGTTAGCAACCTGTAAATCGTTAATAATCCAAGAACCCGGTGTTGGTTCGAGGTCTCTCCAACGACCCTCTAAAAAAATATTCCATGTTTCAAAGGGTAGGTCGCTATTATACCAGCCACGTCCAGTCGTAATGTCGAGGTGGGCCTCCCAAGTCCTATCGAAGATATTGTTGGGAAGTTCCTCAACAGCAAGGTCGAATGACAAACCCATGGGAACTGTGGAGTGTCACTGCTATTTATCACTTACGGATTAGTATAATCATAGATTTCCGTAGGGTTGTCCCATTCGGCATCGTTATTCGGGACAAAGTTTAAGGGAACGTCGATAACACGGTTGTAAGCAATATATCTGATGTCCCACCAAGTTCCAGAGGGGACTTCGATGGGAATAAAGGTTTTGTAAGCAACTTGATAGTTTAAAGAGAGGGGGTAGGGAGCACAAACACCCGAAACACCGTCGTAATCTCGACCATCCAGTGTTTGGAAGTAAGCCGTATCATCAAGAATGATGTTAACGAAACCTCGGGGACCCCAATCAGCACCGTTGAGTTGGTTAGCCTCAAAACCTCCGGGAGTAGAACCCACATATTCAATAACCAAAAACTCGTCGGGTTCGGTGTAAAGAGATTTAGTTAACACTCCGAAACCATCTTGAATATCGGCCCCGACTAAGACTGATTGACGACGCACCGAAAGTTGGTCAATACGAACTAAAGGAAGATTACCGAGATCTTTAAAGTCGAACTCGTAACCTTGGCGACGCACAGCCATAGTTATTATGAGGCATCGCAACTATTTATTACTATTGCTCAAGACCTTCTGTATAGCCAATCAAATTAGCGAGGTTTCTTAGAGGGTGTGTGCTGTGCTTCGCTGGGCTCGTTAACGGGTCCTTAAATGGTGTCGGAGCAAATAATATAAATCGGACATCATCATCAGTATCAACCAACATAAAATCTCCCTCTCCTGCTGCTGATTCCCACCGGTATGGAACATAGTTACTACTGGTTCTGGTGAAATACTGTTCCGCAAGGTTCTTGACATCTTCAATGGTAGCGTTATCAGGCAAGGCTACTTCATAATGATTTGGGCCATCTTCATCAACACCACCAATAGTTTCCCTAAGAAACTGTTCCATTTGGGCCTCGTAGAATCGATTTTTCCGTGGGACATTAGGCAAATTATCTGCGATCTCCGACAGAGCAGTCCCAATATTAGTAATCATATAAATCCGTTCAGCAACGTCGTTTCTTCGCAACCAGTTAATTATCTCACTCATGTTTACACCCCATCTTGGTAGGTTTGGATAGTCCAAATATAAGTGCCTTTGCTGGGCAAATAATCGGCATACAAAGCCGTCACACACTTAAATTGTGGTCCCATGGATTCTTGTTGGAGGGAAGAACCTTCGAAAGCAAAGGAAAAATGAGTCACTTTCTTAACCAAGGTTTTTAAATCAGGATTTGTTTTAATCGTCCATTCCAAAATATCCTGCAGACCTTCACGATCCATAAGTTCGGTCAATGATTTAACAGTCCACGCTTCAGCATCGGCTAACGTAGTATGAACTGTATATTCTCTTTCCAGAGAATTGTAGCAAAACCAAGGTTTTCCATATTTACAAAAGTTAATTATTTTACTCATAGTATCACTTAACACTATCGGTGTGGTTAAGTCGACGAAGAGCACGGCGAGTAATCAATTGTTCTTTGGTAATTTTTTGCTTTTGACCGAACAGAGATTGGTTAACCTTGTCTAATCTTTCTTCACGGGCTAATTCAGTGCGAAGTTCAGGAGTGAAAAGATATCCTGTGGATTCTAATTGTGGTAGCCAAGAAGGACGGGCCAAGAAACCAACGACCATCTCTTTTGGGCCGGGGAGTGGAACCAGACGGGTGTCTGGAGAAGGCAAATGTCTTTGCTGCATTCCACCAGCAGCGGTTTGACGAAGTTCTCGTTGACGCTCAGCACGAAGGGCGGCCATGAACTGGTCGTAGTTACTCACCATTTTCAGAAGCCTCCTCTTTGTTAGCCGTCTCAGTTTTTAACAACCAGATACCAGCAGTTACTACTCCAAAAGACCCAATAAGATACAATGCCGGGGTATGACACCCACGAGAGTAAAGATCTTTAAGGTTGGTGTAGGTTAACCAGCCACCAGAAATAATGACGGCAATACCAAGATAGTTAAGAGGTCCCATATAGTAATTTGGTCACGACTACTATTTATAGATTACTTCTTAAAGGAAGGGCCTAAATCGAAATAAACAGGGTCACCCATTTTTTCATTGTCTATTCTTTTAGGAAGGTGTTGGAATAACCCGTTAGCGTAATTGATGGAAAAATAAATTTCAGGAGGGGTATCTGGATACTGAGCCGTTTCTATTACATGCATCCGTCCACCTCTTGTCCTTCCTGTGGGATCAACAAAACTTTGTCGCTTCCACTCGTTAAACGATAGTTTCCGAGGTGAGTTTTTCAAGTTAGCGTTAAGATCATCCCGATACTTTAGGGCGTTTCCATATTTAGAATCGATAATGGTGTTATCACGAGTGTCTACCATAACTTTCTGAGTAACGGTTTCAGTAGAACCGGCAGGGAGACCTTTTTGTCTTGCTATCCATGAAACGATAGGTCGCTCAATCTCTCTTTCTTCTTCTATAATATAGGGTAGTTCTGACCACGCTCTTTCAAAAGAGGCATCAGAGGATTCATAGGGTGATGAATAAGGGCCAGACCACGCACCGGCTGGATTGTAACGATATCGAGCATAATTTTTGATAAAATATCCATTAGGGTGGAGTCCAATGGAGTAACGATTGATAAGTTTGTGACCCGGATAATTGTAATAAATTATGGACGGTCCGATTCGATTCCATTGGTTAGGAAAATAAGACTCGGCCCAAAGTATTTGTTTTCGGGGTAGCACAGCAGGGTCAAAGAACTTATAATTATATCCGGAGTATTTATTAACTTCTCCGGAGGTGTTAACGTAGGTAGCAGGAGGCTTTTTATCGAAGTAATTATAAACCTCTTCATCAGACGGTTTACCCATTGATTTGAGCCATTTAAAGAAAGGATATCCCGAGTTGGCAATTAGGATTTTAGAACGACGAAGGGTGGGTTGAAACTCCAGAAGAATTTGACCTTCGAAAATCTTTTTGAAGAGTTCTGGATTCCAACGACGACGTTTCATGCCGGGGGCGTATCTGGAAATGTAAAGAGCATACAAGGCACAGAAATTACCCCAGACGCTGGACTTAACAACTGAGGCTACCTTAATATCTTGGGACCGACTACGACTAAACCATGTTGAACCAATACCGTATTGTCCAAGCGGGAAGAAACACCACGGAGTTTGGCTAAGCACCGATTTAAGTAGTTTGGCGGGAGACCTAAGTTGGATCCCATCATAGTTAAAGGTGAAACCCATACTGGTAATTGGGGTGAACGACTATTTGTATTTTAGGGTTGGTGGCTTCGCCAACTTTCAATGGCTAACCAAGCAAATAAGGTCAGAAATACTCCTGCTACGAAAATTGCTGCAAACCAATCTGCTTCATTCATGGTAACTCATCTCCAAAAATCCAAGACCAAGGCCACATTAGTAGCCACAATACTGCACGAAACAAGTTCAGGAAGGGATTCCACAATGTAAATCCCGTCCGTCATTACTTGCCGTGTAGTGTAGTGGAAACTTAGAGTTCCAACTCGTCAGGGATGCCGTCGCCGTCATCATCTGAGTCGAGGTAATTGTCCAAACCATCATTGTCAGAATCGAATTGACCGGTAGCATCGTTTCCGTCGTTGTTTTCAAACCAATCGGAAAGACCATCGTTGTCATCATCGAGGTCAGACATATCCCAGATACCATCGTTATCGTGGTCGTAGCGGTATGCGGAGAATGCTCCTCCGACTTCGTCAACGTCAAGAATATTGTCGTTGTCGTCATCAGTGTCAACTCCATCGTTTAGACCATCGTTGTCGTGGTCTCGCATAGCGGAAGAACCGTTATCGTAAAGGTCTTTGTAGTTGTCGATACCGTCGTTGTCAATGTCCAAGTCAATGTTGTCAGGGATGTTGTCGTTGTCGTGGTCGTAGATATCAGTATCATCGTTTCCATCATTAACTTCTTCACGATCGTTAAGGCCATCGCCATCGTCGTCATCATCCTCAGCATCATTGATACCATCATTGTCATGGTCTAATGGTGAATCATCCATGAAATCAGGGATTCCATCGTTATCATCATCGTTATCTAAATCGTTAGGAATACCGTCACCATCATTGTCGTTATCACCGGACTGGTCTTGATTGTCAAGTTGTTGGTCCTGCTGCTGCTCGGTTTGTTGTCCCTGTTGGCCTTGTTGACCGTTTTGGGTTTGACCTTGCTGTTGTTGGCTTTGACCGTTTTGGTTTTGGCCATTCTGTTCTTCGGCTTGTTGCTCGGACTGTTGACCGCCTTGCTGACCGCCTTGTTGTTGTTGACCTTGACCATTATCTTGTTGTTGGCCTTGTTGTCCTTGTTGGCCTTGTTGTCCACTTTGGCCTTGATTTCCTTGCTGACCCTGTTGGCCCTGTTGTCCTTGCTGGCCCTGTTGACCTTGTTGGCCTTGTTGGCCTTGCTGGCCCTGTCCTTGTCCTTGACCTTGGGACTGTCCTTGACCCTGACCTTGACCCTGTCCTTGACCTTGGCCTTGCCCTTGTCCCTGACCCTGTCCTTGTCCTTGTCCCTGACCTTGGCCTTGTCCTTGACCTTGTCCCTGTCCTTGACCCTGTCCCTGACCCTGTCCTTGGCCCTGACCTTGTCCTTGACCCTGACCCTGTCCTTGACCTTGGCCTTGCCCTTGTCCTTGGCCTTGGCCTTGTCCTTGGCCTTCGCCTCCAGCGTCGGATTCTCCGCCGCCTTCTGTTCCTCCGTTGCCAGAACCTGCATCAGATTCTTGGAAATCGGGGTCATATGCATCTGGAATACCGTCTCCATCAGAGTCAGAGTATTCTCCATCATTTGGATCGGTTGGGAACTGATCAACGTTGTCGGCTTTGCCGTCACCGTCAGTATCAGAGTTATTTGGATTTGTGCCTTGTGCGTATTCTTGGGCGTTGGTTAATCCATCACCATCAGGGTCGGCGTTGCCGTCGCCACCGTTGGTTGGATTGAGACCGTTGGAAACTTCCCATCCATCGGGAAGGCCATCGCCATCTGAATCAGCGTTGTTCATGTTAGTGCCGTGAGTTTGCTCTTCAGAGTTGGTAAGTCCGTCACCGTCCCAATCAGCCCCACCATCGGAGGGGTCGAGAGGATCAGAGCCATCGGCTCCGGCGAGACCTGCACCCATAGCAAGCATCAAGGCAGTTAAAATTGTAAGCAGTGTGTTTTTGAAATTATTTGTCTTCATAGTAATCTTTTTCCTATTATAGTGTTATTCATAGGGAACCCACTGTTCCCTCTAACAAAAAGTAAGCATTTGCTCCTATATATAGTTTATGGTCATCTGCGTCATTCTTCTTCAGAAGAAACAGGTGATAGTGAAGTATAACCATGAGTCATATGGTGTTCTCCATGACAGTTAAAACACAATAATTCCAGTGTGTGAATCTTGGCTTGTAAATCGCCCCATGAGTAATCAGTAATGGTTCGATGGTAGGTAGCACCAATCCCACCTTGTGAACCTCCTCGGACATCACCCCAAGGTCGTTTGAATGAGGGGTCGGTGTGGTGAACAGCCAAGGCTGCTCCATCATAGCCACATTCTTTGCAACAACCACCTAATTTAGCAAGCACCCAGTCTTTCTTTCGTTCTCGAAGATTTCGACGATTGTCGGAAGTGCGTTTGATAACTTCTTCACGATTGCGTAAATAATACTGACGTTGATACTTTTTTTGGTAAGCACGACGTTGTTCGGGATTTGCAAAAGGCATGGTAAAACCTCAGGCAAGGTCTTCTTTAGTGGTATCATCAAACTCGGTGTTTTCCTCGTCAATTTTGATTTCGGCCACTGGTTCTTCAGGAGTTTCGGAAACGCCGGGGTTGGAGTCAAGTTTTTCAACAGTAACTCGATAAGTGTTGCCGTTGCGTTGCACGGTTTTAGTGGCTACTACTGTAAACTGAGGTTCTTCAGGTTTTTCTTTTGGAACTGCTTCATCCATGGCTTGTTGAATCAATCGATAAAGTTCAAAGACAGGGTCTTGGCGGTTATCAAAGATCCATGAACGGGTGTATCGGCGGTTAGACAAGTAAGAGTTGAAGAAATCATCCCACATGGGGGTCTGTGATATCGACTACCTACTTATATGTTGCGTTTGTTAATGGCGTTGTAAAAACCAGAAAAATTATCTTTTAACCAACCATCATTCAATACTATATTTTCCCATGCTTTATTGAATTGATCATCTGTTGACCCGCCCTGCTCTTGAAAACCGTGCCAAACATGGGTGCCAAAATCGTTATCCTTCGATTTCAATTGTTCATAAGTCAGGTTCATGGGATGCGTAGTCGACTTTGTGATTGGCTTGTCAGGTGCTGGAAGTTCAGCACCGATTGTAACTGAAGTATATGGAATTATGATAACTCCTTCTTCGAGTTCAGGATCGTTATCAACATTACTAAAAACGCCGAATGAATGAAGGGGGTTTTTGTAATCGCCAATAGTTGCCATATCATAATTACCCAACCCATTTTGACCCCTGAAGGTCTTAAACAGGATGCTTTTAAAATGATTTACATCATAGGCCCAATTGTAAGTTATGTAAGCACTACAGATTGTGCACCTACCTTCATGATGACCAACATCATAGGTATCAAGTTCCATCTTGTGTGCTAATGGATCGCAAATCACATAACCACCTCATAATTTATGGAATCATAACGACGCTGGAAACCAATTGCTTTTTTGATAACGGGGTTAGGCCACATATTTTGCTGATATTCATCTCGACCTTCTCTAAGCAAAACTGGGCTTTCCATACTCGTAGATTTAAAAGAAATATAGGTGTCGACAACTTCAAATACAAATCGTCGTTGAGAATCGGGAATGTTGGTATCTAAATCTCTAAGCAAATAATGGAGATTTGAAAAAGGTTGGCGGTGCGAGGTGCGATTGTCCCACGCTTCAGGTTCGTCTTGAAAACACCAATCATTATCGTATAACCATAACAAAGCATCTTTTAAAGAAATATTTGTTTTCCTCCATGTCTCATACACGGCCTTAGCCTCAAGTTGTCCTGCAGAGGGTGGGATTTCACTCACGAAATCACCGACGATCGTTCTTAAGCATTTTAGCAAGACCGGGGATGTGGAAATCTACGGGTGGGGCGTTACTGATATCTACGGATGGTTTAGGGGCACCCATTCGTGCATCACCTGCGATTTTTTGACCTCCACGTCCGGGTTTGGTAGCCTCACGATGGGCCGCTACAATTTCAGCATCTGTGATATTGGGTTTCATTTGCGGCTTTATCGTAGACGACATAATCTTGTGTTTTTCTGCAGCCATCGCTTTTAATATATCTTCATTAGTAGTCATGCTTTCACCTCAAATAAGTAAGAAGTAGTGAGATATCGCTCTCCTTTTCTATAACGGTATCTTTGAAAATCGATGATCTTATCTTTGGGCAATTGTCCGTTGATAAACTTTGACACAAATTGATTGGATATCATTTTACGAGAAGTTTTTACTTTTACTAAAGTATAATCCTCTTCTGTATATTCATCTATTTCCTGAGCCAAATAAGCATCAGCATCCTTTTTTGACAACAGAACTCTGACCTGCAAGAGTGGGCCTTCGTATTTATTTTGACCAATGTCAACCCACAACCAATAGTGGGGTTTACGAAGCCAGTTAATAATTTCCGACATCAATTCCACTTCCGCATATTATCAGTGTCTTGAAGAGTATAAGTAGAGGATCCATTCCAATCACCTTGTCTACTCATGGCTAAATCCAAATAAATAAATTTATTTTGGGTTGATAGTAGTTTTAACGCTTTTTTAAAGTCAGAAAGTGATTGGTATTCTACGAACTTAGTGCCTCTTTCGACTTTCATTCCAAGAAAATCGCCTTCATCTTCGTCAAACACATGACTTTCTTTCATGATATCAAAAAAATCATGAACGGCCTCTAAAATAATTCGGTAAGTATCTTCGGGATCGTTAACTCGGGCCGTCGTCGTAGAGAGATCGAAATCCCAATAGTGTGATTGAACCAGTATCCACTTTGTTTCCGTGAAGAAGTTGATGATTTTACTCATAGGTTCACTCTCCTTAAGTTATCAGCATAATTCGCTTCAACAATTCCAGTTGTAAATGCATAATATTGCTTATCAGAAGAAGTAAGAGAAAATGCTTTGATTTCGCCAGATAGAATCTCTTGATATCTATTCTTGATCATGGTTAATGCTTGCTCTGATAAAGGAAGATAATTAGAAGCGTCTGGGTCGAAATTTTGGGCTACTTCTGACCACAGAGGGTTGTTTTTTGTAATATCTGGAAGCCATTTTAGTTCTGCAATTACACAGTCACCACTGTTCCAATAATCCACAAGATGATCCATGTCCCGTTTTTTAAAGGATTTCTGAGTATAAAACTTCGTTTGCAATTCTTGTTCGAAAGAACTATAAGTGGATTCATAATAAAAAACACCCGGATCTGATTTCCGGAGCCAGTTTATGATTTCACCCATGGGGTTACTTGGTAATCACAACTACTTATAGTTTCACTCGTAATCACGAATAGCAATCCCAACAGGGAAACGAGGGATGCCGTCATTTGTTAACTCTTGATACTTAACAGTCAGTCCTTTGCCGATGTATTGGTCTTGGTCTCGATACCATGCTTGTCGCTCAGAACGAGTTCCTTTGGGTCGGCACTTGAAGGTCTGTCCTGTTGGTGTTTCGCAAACCCAGATAACAGTTCCAATATCGTTTCCTTGACCTTGTAAAGCACCTACAATTTTATATTCATCATCGAAGAACTTTTTGAACTTTTGGCAGTGGTAGGAACGCTTCCCAATTTCATAAGGGCTGGCAGCATTACGAACGATAACGCCTTCATCGCCATCAGCGAGGAACTTATTTAGCATGGCTTCAATGTCTTGAATGTTGGTAACTTTGTAAATGGGAACTAAACTCAAATTTCCAGATGAATCCTTGGAAACAATGTTTTGGGCTGCTTTCCAACGAGCCAAGAAAGAAAGATCTGGTTTGTTGGTATCAATGATATCGAAAATATTGAGTTTGACTTTAGCCATATCATCAATGTCTTGTTGGTTTTTATAAGTTTTCTTGCGAACCAAACCTACAACTCGCTGGAAATCCAGTTCATCAGAAAAGAGTTCACCGTCGAGAATAATATTGGGTGGGAGTCTTTGGCCAGAAATGGCGTTGCGGATTTGGTCAAGAAGTTGAAACTCCTTGCCTTTTCGAGTAAGCAAAGTAATAGAGCCATCAGATTCAGTGATAGCAATACAGCGAACTCCGTCTAACTTGGGTTGTGCCAAAGCAGGGAAAACAATTTTGTGTCCGTGTTTTTCGAAAGGTTGGGCTAACATGGGAACAGGGCGAAGAGTAGTGGAAATACCATCGGTGTTAAAAGTATAACCTTGGTCTCGCTTAGTATTAACTTTAGAGTCGTATTCCAAGAGGGCTTGTTCTTCAGGAGTGCGGCTGGATTTTCCAGCAGTGATGATAACACCAGCGTCTTCTGAAATAGTGCCTCCTTTTTGACCATGAGAGGTTTTAACAGTATAAACTCCATTATCTTCTTCTAACCAGATAGTCCATTGGACCAGATTTTTAGAAGCAGTTCGACGGTAGAAGGTCTGAGGGGATCGAATTATATTGACCATGTAGATAACTACTACGGCCTCCTATATAAAGTCTTCGGTTAGTTTTGATAAACACCATAGAAAATAAGGTCATATGGTGTGGTAAAACTGCGTTGTAGATCTCCATCCGTAAACATATCAAGAATGCCTAAAGTTCTGGTAACATCAGAAACGTGCTTTAAAGCAGCAGAGGGAGTAGTTCCTCCGCCGGGTCTAAACATCGACTCAACAATCTTGTGATTATCTTGGTAAATGGGTTCACTCATAATCATACTAAGTGGAACACAGCCTCGATATCTGGAATTAAAGGCGTGAACCAAGGTATCATCGTTTACATGGCCAAGTCCGTGCAAAGTCTTTAGTAGATTCATAGTGAACATCACTCGATTCATGCCTCCCATATCGGCAGCCATAGATCCTGAGCAATCAACAATGACATCTGTATAGGGAACAGAAGCCCCATTATCGACCATATGGATATCCAGTGCTTTCTGGACTTTGGAATCAATGGTTCGGCTATTATCGGCATTAAAGGTGCTCATAAGATAAAATCGTCGATACGACTATTTATACTTTACGAAGATATAGGTTTACGACGACGGTCTCGTTCACAAACCGTGCAGATAACTTCAACTTGGTCTAAATGGGTTTTGAGGGTTTCCCATGATTGGTCAGTCACCGGGGTAGGTAACAAAACTCGATTGTAGGAACGCACCAGCAAATACTCGGGATTCTCACGAGAACAATAATAACAACAGCCACGAGTGGAATCTAAAGCCCATTGTTTTTTCTCAGCACGGAGTCGAGTTTTATTGGTAGCAACATTAGGTTTGATGGTTTCTGCCTTACGCTCATAATACTCCGAGTTATAACGAGCCATGTAGGCTCGCTTTTTCTCAGGGTCAGCATAGGGCATAATAGAATCTTGTCGACACGACTACTTATACCTTTCGTCACGGTAGTCTGGGCGAGGATGTGGGAAACCCATGTTGGCATATTCAGGATAATAAACTTCTGGATCTTGGGCTCTAATTCTAAATAAATACTGTCGCATAACCTTCTCAAAAGCCTCTTGTTGGTCCATGCCTTGACTTACCAATTCCTTGATTTTTGTGAGGATAAACTTTTCTTGTTTGTCAAATTCTGGGATTGAACCTTTAGGGTAATCCGAAACAAGGGTAGTTAATTTTTCATCTTGGGTGGGTGAAGAATACCATTTAGGAATCAATTGAGCCAGTATGGGTGGGAGTCTATGTTCGCTGATAGCGGCCATACCACTACGCCCTCCAGTGTTAACCCAGTAAAATAACCATTGATGGTTGCCTCCCATGTCATCACGAAACACAGATTGAAACTTAGGATCATCGTCCCAAAAGTAATCATAGGATTGAATACCACTGATGCCGTTATCGATAATGATGTAAAGTGGCGTTAACTTAATTGGTGTTTGTGTAAACCCAGCCAAAATGTGTTTTCGAGTAACGTTGATAGCGGCCGTATAATTCATCCATGGTTTTATCAATTGGTTAAAAAGTTCTTTTCTGGGGGTGGATGTGGGATTGATTTTTTCAATACTACTAATTTTTGACAAACTCTTAATAAACTTAGTGGCCTCAAGTCCTCGATAAGTAGGTTGAGGATTTTGCAGGGCGATGATGTTGGAGATAGTTGCCTCGTCCCAGATATGGTTAGCAAAGGGGGTAAAAACGTATTTATTCCCTGCTCCATCTGTAAAACGATAAAACATGAAATCACATCGCATTTTGGAGGAAGGCTAAAAGTCCGGGGACTGCTGCTAACAACAAAGCCCACCAACGACCAATCTTACGATCAATCTCGTTTTGTTTTTCCTCCATTACGGCGAGGCGAGTAGTTAAGGGTGGCTGTCCGTTTCCATCTCGAACAGTTTTCAACAATCCTTTGGTATCTTCTTGGACATCTTCTACGGAACGTTGTAAATCAAGCAAAGCCAATTGATAATCTTGGTGATCTGACATGAATGATTCCATCATGCCTGAGAACTCAGAAACAAAGTTCTCCAATATTTGCTTGTCTGTATCTGCCAACTATTTCACTCCCGATTAAGAAGTCGAAGGGCTTTGGCACTTAGGATTTGGGCACATTGATTGAGGTGTTGCAAACGATGTTTTACCAGATTAAGATGAATATTGGTAACTTCGGCCCTGTGATTAACTTGTTGCAGTGCCAATTCTAACTCCATAGTGTGTTTTGCATCGCACCACTATTTATAGTTTACGAGAGTATGTCCAACAACATTTATGGTTGTTATAGGTTATTAACGGTTGTTAAGTCCCCAAAGTGCCACTGAATGAGATCTTGAACGAAGAGCCGTTCCCACAACTACTTTGTCAACTTGGCGAAAACGACGGTCTGCTTTGAGGGCAAAAGTGACTTCTCGAACGGTGGGTAAATAATGATAACCTGTGGCTCGGATAGCATCGTAAATGTCGTGCGAGGTTTTTGGACCTGATTGAAGAACTTCAAAAGCAATATCTGTAATAACGGAGGATTTTCTGCGACCCATAAGGTAAGTGGTGGTTGCTACTACTTATAGGTATCGAATAACTAAAACAATGCTCAAGAAGCCATGGTTTCCACATCATCGTCTTCCAAAGGGGAAGCCACGAAATCAATGGCACAAACGTCAGTATCACAAAAGCGTTCGGCTACGGAATCTTCACCACTCATGCGAGCAAAGGAAAGCCTTCCCAATTTAGAAACTTCGTCGTGATAGGTCTCAGCAGTAATGGCTTCATAAGGCATCTGTGGGTAAGCACCGTAATCCAAACGAGGTAGGAATGAGATTCCCTTGAGGTGGTATTGGAAGAAATCTAAGGCGTGAGGGATTTGGCTACCCTCAGTTTCTGGATCGAAAGAAACGGTGCAAGAAACTTGGTTATCTGCCCACCAACGTTGGGCCACAGCAGCCATACTAAGTTGTTCCCACATTGGGACATCAGCGATGGTTCGCATACTATCTCCGAGAGAAACAGGAATGGTAACTACCAAAGTGGTGTCTTCAGCACCAACACAGGGTTCAAGATTATAACCAGCCTTTTCCAAGGGTCCGACCAAGTTAGAGGTGATACCCAATCGAACACGACGGTAATAAAACTGAGATTCAGGATAGTGGATTCCGGGGGTGGCACCGGCCAATAGGCTCACAGTTCCAGAAGGCTTGATACTTGTGGTCTTAATAGAACGGGGGATAGCCATCCAATCAGAGTATTCCTCATCCAAACGCTGGATTTCTTGATAACCAGAATCCATCCAACGACGCATCTCGTCGAGTCCATTTTGGGTGACGAACTGAGCAATACCACTCATAGAACATCCAATACGGCGGTTTCGGAGCATAACTCGGTTAGTTTCGGGCCAATGGGTTTTACCCAGAGTAACGGTTTTAGCGTAAAGATAAGCGTATTTTAAAGTTTTCAAATAATCTTCCATGGAATCGTGGTTAGCAGGGAAGGTTTCAACCAGACAACACAATTCATAAGATTCCAAAGTTTGTTCCAAACAAGGGTTGCCGCCAACAGCACGGTGATCTTTGTAATCAGGTGCATCAGCCATACGACCATAGTTTCTCATATTTTCCAACCAAGCGTAACCGGGTTCACCGTTGATTCGCACACGCTCAGCAGTAGGTCCATAATCCATACCGAGTTTAGCGAACACAGAGTTGTTGGAAGTCCAACCGTATTCGGCTCGGTGTGGGTTAACCTCATAGTTTTTGAGATCGACGTATTCATCAGAGTCTGCAGGACCAAAAACAATTTCTGCAGTGCGACGGACGTTACCGGCTACCACACAGACACCAATAAGATTCATAATATCGGTAATAGTGGTGATAGTAATGGGGCTATCTTGATTTTCAATCAGAATGGCGTTTACTTTATCATGCAAATCAACCAAGGGTTGAGGTCCAGAAGAAGTGCCTCCAAATCCCTTGATAGGTTCGCCATGAGCACGGATTTTAGAATAATCGAAAACTACGGGAGCAGTGCCAAGGAAATGAGAATCTAAAAGAAGTCGAAGAGACTCGGCCCAACCTTCACGAGTATCAGGGATAACAAAGTTTTCAGAGCGTCGGTTTTCAGCAGGTCCTTTGACAATAAGGCTACCAGCACCTTTAACATCGAATCCGACACCTACTCCCAACATAGAAGCATCCATAAGGAAGGTAAAAGGCTTAGAAAGATCCTCTTTGAGATTTTTGGTAGAAACGAAAGCACAATTATTGAGAGCAGCAAAAAGTTCTTTTTCTTCGGTAATGGCAGTCCCCATAGCCCATAGACCACGACCGGGTGGCAAGAACTTCATGTTCCAAATGCGGTCAAACATCTCTTGTGCAGAGTGCTGAGCCTTCCAAGCATTCCAGCCCAAACCTTGGGCTTCGATATGTCGTTGTTGCATACGATAAGTTCCTTCAACCACTCGTTGCACAGTCTCGTGCCACTTCTCATTCTTACCGTTTTCCTTGAGTCGAGAGTAAGTTCTCATGTAAACTAATTCGCCCAATCCGTTGAATCCAAAAGGAGCCTTCCGGCGAGAATATTTGTCGAGGAAGGTAGTTGTTAAAGCGAATGGTGCAGACATAAAAAGTGATGCTACCCCGCTCCTACTTATAGTTATCGGCTCGGGTTTCTAAACCTCTTGCGAATTGAGAGAGTTTGTTTGTGCTTGTTTGGGATTGTTAACTATATGTCTTCAATCCCCTTAGTTGGCGAACTTAGAGATAATGTCTTCGGAAGTGGTGAGGGCATCAGCCTTGTGGAGATAGTAACCTCCACGAAGGTCGCCTGTTGTATCAACAAAAACAATTAAATCACGATCGTTAAGGACTTTAGTCCCATTCGCAGCGATTTTGACTTGGAATCGAACGATCACAATAGGTTCTTCGTATTCAGTTTCCATTTTTTGGGCTATTTGAATTGCAAAAGATCGGGGATCTACTATTTCAATATTTTCTACATTGACGGTAGTAAAATAGGTTAGGATTCGTGGAACGTAATTAACCTTGGGTCCCTGAGAATCAATTGGAATCAGTTCTAAATCATATTGTCGTCCGTGACCTAAATCAGACATCTTTTTGAAGATATCTGGAAACTTTCTCGGAGTCCTTACCCTAAAACTGTTATAAAAACCGAGGCTCTCGCCATGGTCGGTATACCAAGTGTCAACCAAAGCCTTACCTAAGTCCGGCATTCCATCGCTAACGTTGTAAACAATATTTTGTA
>Ga0181388_1000014_pt1 | contig 45858 bp, 82 predicted proteins | sample 11SPOviralmetaG_FD_130120 | JGI IMG/M metagenome (GOLD analysis project Ga0181388, IMG submission 130120) | Marine viral communities from the oligotrophic San Pedro Time Series (SPOT) site, San Pedro Channel, CA, USA - 11 SPOT_SRF_2010-05-17 | ecosystem: Environmental > Aquatic > Marine > Strait...
AGGTGGGGTTGAGCCTTATAGTGGTTTGCTCGCCGTTGGTCTTGCTGGTAACTATGTTGCTAAGCCTTCTAATGGTTGGTACTGTCACGTTGACCGTAGCACTGGCGAGCTTATGGATGCCAAAGTCAGAGAGAAAGATACTCTAAAAGAAGAGTTCTGGAAACCTATCTTTGAAAATACTGACTTTAAGGATTATATTCAAAAGACATATAAGATTGGATATGAAACACCTGAATCAGCAAGTGAGATCGTAGATGGCGATTGATATTAATAAAGCCAGTGAGGGAGTCGACTATGAAATGATTCCCTCACAGGAACTTATGGAAGCAGAACAATCTTGGGATATTAGAATCCTAACTGGACGATTTGTTGAAACGGTTATTCGTTTCGGCAACATATCAATTAATGGGAAAGAGGGTAACATGAGTTTTAACTTTACTGTTATCTCTAGTCCTATTGATGGCGTAACACCTGATGATGTAGAACTACAAAACAAATGTGGTGATATTCTTCATAGTGTGTTAGAAGACGCAATATCGCGTGATGAAGTTGATTTAAGAGAAAGGCCTAACGATTAATGATTAAGTCAAATAAAATCCTGATCATGGGATTGCCGGGAGCAGGCAAAACATGGTTTGCCGAAAGGCTACAAAAGATTGTTCCTGATTGTGCTTGGTATAATGCCGACGTAATTAGAAAAGCAGCAAATGACTGGGATTTTAGTCCAGAAGGAAGAACACGACAAGCCAATAGAATGAGTAACGTTGCTGATTTCGAAGTATGGAATGAGAGAAATGTTATTTGTGATTTTGTTTGTCCTACTGCAGAAACGAGATCTCAATTTGGACCTGATGTAATTATTTGGATTGACACTATTGATAAAGGTAGATTTGATGACACTAATAAAATGTTTGAAGCTCCTGATCTTGCAGATGTAATTCATATTGATAAACATATGACCGATGACGAAATTTCTGCTGTTGGACAAATGATTATTGAAAGTGGAGTAGAAACTACTGTTGACGATGACTTCGAAGGAGTTTTTGGTGATAGTGGTTCAGTTCCTGATTTTATTAAAAGGAGTGCACATTAATGAGTAAAACTGCTACGTTAGAAGCAAATGGATTTGATTGGTTAAAACCTTCAGTTCAAATGCTTGGAAGATGGCAACCTTGGCATGACGGTCATCAAGAACTCTTCAAAAGAATTCATGCAATTACTGGTCAAGTTGTTATTATGGTTAGACGAGTTCCTATTGATACTGAAGCAAATTCAAGAGTTCCAGGGCAAGATGATAATCCGTTTAATGTTGAAGAAGTAATGGAAAACATTGTTAAAGGTTTAGAAAAAGATTCCTTTACTTTGGGTAAAGAATATGTTATAATGGTAGTACCAAACATTGTAGATATCAGCTATGGTCGTGGAGTAGGTTATACATTTACTGAACACGATCTTGGAAAAGACATCCACGATATCAGTGCAACTAATATTCGTAAATCATTAAGAGAAGAAGGTAAGCTTTGAGCAACTCAATTGAACAAACAATCTTAAGACATATGTTAACTGACGAAAAGTATATGCGTAAAGTATTACCTTTCGTTAAGCCTGATTATTTTCAAGGAGTATATCGTGCTCTTTTTAAAGAGGCTGGAAAATATGTGGCTAAGTACAATAACTTGCCAGTGGCTGAGTCATTTACTATTGAAATTCAAGAATCGAATTCAATGTCAAATGAACAGTACACTTTGGCTATGGATATAATTCCTCAGTTATTTAGCCAAGAGATTGTTGATTCAAATTGGTTAGAAGATGCTACCGAAAAATGGTGCCAAGATCGTGCATTACATAATGCGATTATGGAATCAATTCAAATCATTGATGGCAAACACGAAGAACTTACAAAGAATGCACTTCCAGATATTTTACAAAAAGCTCTGGGAGTTGCATTTGATGTAAATGTTGGTCACGATTATATTGAAAATGCTGAAGGTCGTTTTGATTTTTATCATCAAGATGAAGAGCGTTTACCATTTGATCTTGAATACTTTAACAAAATTACAAAAGGTGGTATTCCTAATAAGACATTGAATATTGCTTTAGCTGGTACAGGTGTTGGTAAATCATTATTCATGTGCCATTGTGCAGCAGCAAATCTTACTGAAGGTAAGAATGTTTTGTATATCACGATGGAAATGGCAGAAGAAAGAATTGCTGAACGTATTGATGCTAACTTACTTAATGTACCAATTGACCAACTTGATAAAATGTCTAAAGATCAATTTACTACAAAGATTAATGATCTATCTAGAAAAACAACAGGTAAATTAATTGTAAAAGAATATCCAACTGGTTCAGCACACTCTGGTCATTTTAGAGCATTGTTGAATGAACTTAAATTAAAACGTAAATTTATTCCTGACATCATTTATATTGATTATCTTAATATATGTGCAAGTTCAAGAATGAAAGGCATGGGAGGAGCAATCAATTCATACTCTTACATTAAAGCAATTGCTGAAGAATTACGTGGCCTTGGTGTCGAATTCGACGTACCGATCTTCTCTGCAACGCAAACGACTCGTAGCGGTTTTAGTAACTCGGATGTTGGGCTTGAAGATACGTCCGAATCTTTTGGATTACCCGCAACTGCCGATTTAATGTTTGCGTTAATCTCTACAGAAGAACTTGATCAACAAGGACAAATGATGGTTAAGCAATTGAAGAATAGATATAATGATCCAACACAACATAAAAGATTTGTAGTCGGAGTTGATAGAGCTAAAATGCGTTTATATGATGTTGAAGAAACACAGCAAACTTTAAGTGATGATACTCCAGTGTTTGATAAGAGTAAAACAGCTGAACGTGTAGATGCTGAAAAATTTAAGGGATTTAAGTTATGATAGCAGGTAAAGTATGGGGTCAAACCGAAGAGATTGTAAAAAACGGTGTAATGGAATTTCATCGCATTGAGTTTAAAAAAGGTTACAAATGCTCAGAACATCTTCATAAATATAAATGGAATGGTTTCTATGTAGAACAAGGTGAAATGATTGTAAGAGTTTGGCAAGAAGATCAAGGTTTAGTAGATGAAACAAGATTATTCCCTGGAGATTATTGCCAAGTAAAGCCCGGATTGATACATCAATTTGAAGGTGTTGAAGACGGCATTGCCTTTGAATTATATTGGGCAGAATTTAATCATAATGACATAGTGCGTAGAACATCAGGATCAGAAGTATGAAAGCAAGATTAATAAGTTACTCACAAACACCAACACAAACAGTAGGAGATCTATATGTCCCTGAAGGTATCAACGAACTCGTGGCGTATTGCGCCCGTGTCTCCAATCCATCGAACCAAGAATCATCTGCGACGACCGAAAAGTTGTTATCCTATCTTGCCAGGGAAAAACATTGGTCTCCGTTCGAAATGGTATCTGCTTGCTTAGAAATTGAAACAACACGAGATATTGCTCGTCAAATTCTAAGACATAGGTCATTCTCTTTTCAAGAGTTTAGCCAAAGATATGCAGATCCAGATGATATGGATAACATGTTTGAATATAGTGAAGCTCGATTGCAAGATACAAAGAATAGACAAAATTCTATTGAAGTAGAAGATAAACAATTACAGCTTGATTGGGAACGTGCACAACGCAGAATTGGTGTACTTGCTAGGAAAGAATATGATTGGGCTATTCGTAAAGGTATTGCAAAAGAACAAGCACGTAAAGTATTGCCTGAAGGTATTACTAAATCGCGTATGTATGTGAATGGTACATTGAGAAGCTGGATTCATTTTATCGATCTAAGATCAAGCAACGGAACGCAGAAAGAGCACATGGTTATTGCTAGGGAATGTGCTAAAGTAATTTCTAAAATTTATCCTAGCATTGTGGAGTATAGTCATGAATAAAAGAGATGCAAATAATCACGTAGAAGGTGATATGGAGCTAATGAATCAAATGCAATATCATTTTGCATTTGATGGTGGAGGAAGTCTTGGTCATGCACCACCAGTAAGAGATTATAGTGTAACTTATTCAGGCACTCTTGGATCTCCGGATTATAAATTTAATGAAGGTGCTTTAATTGCTGAGTTTAAAGAGTATATTGATTCAACTTATAATTCACATTATTCAAAAGAAAAGTTTCAAGCTACAGAATTTATTATTGATGGCGGTCATGGAACAGGATTTTGCATCGGTAATGTATTAAAGTATGCACAAAGATATGGCAAAAAAGGTACTAAGTCTGATGCGAGAAAAGACTTACTGAAGGTATTACATTATGCTTTAATTCAATTGAGCATACATGATTCTGAATAAGTATAAATAGAGATATAGTGATGAAGCAATTCAAAAGCTAGACAGGACCCGGGGGCAGTACCCGGCGCCTCCACCATAAACACACTAGGGTATTATGACTAAAATAACTAAAGAAAATACGCCTAACAAATATGTAAGATGGTTTTGTTGGTTTATACAATTCAGATATGTATGGGACATAACCACTTTACTTGAAAAATATCTCCCTATGGAGAAGGTGTATAGATTTTTAGGGTATTGGTTATTTTGGTTAATATGGTTTTGTGTACTACTACTTATGTTGTACAAAATCACAGGAAGTATGGAATTCCTTCTTTGGTTTGAATAGTGTTTTTATGATGGGGGCGAACTAGGATCGACTGGTAGTAAGTAGGAGACGTGGAGCTATCCCGATGTAAGCTGGGTTAACGCGAACAAAACGAATAATTGCAAATGACAATTATGCGCCAGAAATGGCAATTGCTGCCTAGTAGGTAAGCGGGGTCTGGAGGTACCTAGCAACAGAAACCTTCAACTTATTTTTATAGGAGACTTTGAATGCCGCCTAGAAATCATAGAAACTGGTTAAGTAAACCAAATGTAGAAGCAGTGAGCAGTGAAATTTATTCAAGCCACGATATCTACAAACAAGAAATTAAAACTATTTTCAATAAGGTGTGGGTTCCTATATGTCATATCTCAGAGATGTATAATGAAGGAAACTACAGAACATCACAGATTGCAGGTCAAAATGTAATTGCAGTAAATACTAAAGATGGTGTTAGAGCATATCGTAATTATGGATTTAATTCACCTTCTGGCACAGTAGCTGCACCAATTGTAACGGTTGAACCACAATTACATTGCGAAGTAAAACATGGTGGAATGGTTTGGATTACACTAGATCCTAATCCTACACAATCTGTAGATGAATGGACAGCAGGTGCATTTGATTGTATTGCTGATGCTATTGATACAGAAGAAATGGAAGTCTTTCACTATCACAAAGCTGTGATTGATACTAACTATAAATTGTGGCATGATACTAACAGTGAATTCTATCACGACTTCATGCACTACTTTAATAGAGTGAGTGGATTTAATGATGAATATTTCGCTAGAAAGAATATTGCTTTTGATAATGGCCACGTTAACGTGTCTAGCTTTACTGTTAACTATACTGAGTATGACGGCTTTGAGGATAGAGGGGAGTTATCTTTTCCCAATCTGCCGCCCAACCAGTGGTACATGGTTGACCTATTCCCCGGTTTCAATTTCAACTTACGGGGTTCCGCATATCGTTCAGACTCAGTAACACCACTTGGTCCTAATAAAGTTCTTATTGAATTCCGTGGTTATGGTCTACGTAAAGATACTCCAGAAGAAAGACAAACAAGAATCAAACATCATAATTCTATTTGGGGACCATTCGGTCGTAACCTACATGAAGATTTGATTGGTGTTGCGGGTCAAGGTACTACAATGAGAGAAGGCACTGAGGCAAGAAATATTCTTCATGGTCGACATGAGAATCGTACTATCCACGATGAATTTGGCATGAGACATTATTACTCTGAGTGGGGTAAATATTTAGATGTAGATCCATATGATATGGCAGCGTAGAGATGAAGATGATTAAAAAAATAAAAGCATACTTTGCAAATTGGATTGCTAAGATAGAAGAAAAAAATAAACCTGTTGGATATCTTGGCAGGGATGTGGCTAAAAAGAAATATGTTGAATGATTTAATATGGGCCTATGTGACTTATTGGTTACTTGCTCTCGTTGGAATAACATGGGGCTATCATAGGTATTTTGCACATAAAGAAATAAGCCCAAAACGTGATTGGGTAGAAGTTGTAATGCTATTTTGTGGTAATCTTTGTGGATTAACCAGCCCATTGACTTGGGTTGGAGTCCATAGGATGCATCATGCTGAACATGATTCTTATAAAGATCCACATTCTCCGCTCCATCATTCTTGGTGGACTATTATATTTACGACTTGGAAAATCAAATCAATTCCACGTAAATATATTAAAGACGTAATTAAAAATCCTAGAGTTATGTTCTTTCATAGACACGGTTTAAAAGTCTGGGCTGCAACAGCAATGGCTACTTTATTTCATAGTCCAACATTATTTTTATCAGTATGTGTTGGACCTGTTATCTTAGCTCGTTTGGGTTTTGGTCTTCTTAACTATTTTGGACATAAGAATGGAAAGCCAATAAACAGACCTTGGCTTAACATCATTGCTCCATTGGAAGGTAATCATGCAAAACACCATGAAGTTTAAAAAAGAAATTGCTTTAACTGAAGGACACCTATCAGCAGCATTATGTAAGAAAGTACGCAATGGAGACATAGGCGTATTAATTATTAGAGAAGCAAATGAAGATATTGAAAGTATTTCTAAACTAAAACTATTACCACAAGATCTGTATGGTTCTAAAGTCATACCCGTAGGAGGAGATGACAACACAAAGTCTACCCACGTATGGCATGAAACAGAGATGCTGTGGCATAATGATAGAGCTTATTCTAGCGATTGTCATCCGGTTGTAGGTTTATATTGTCAGTCAGCACCTAAAGGAAGCGCTACTACAAGATTTTGCGATATGCAAGCTGCATGGTTTGATGCACCTCAAGAGTTAAAAGACAAATCTAATATTAATTGTTTAAACACTGTAGATAAGTATTTTGTGCAAGCTGAATATCCTCATACGTTTAAAGAAGATAGAGCTGAAAAGATATATCGTAGGAGAGCAAAGGCAGAACATCCTTTGACTATGAAAGATTCAACAGGGGCGTGGTTCTTTTTTAGCCCTGCTTATACGTGGTGTGATCATGAAGATGAATTGATGGAGCATTGTTTTCAAGAGAAATATATCTATGAACATCACTGGAATGAAAACGATTTATTGGTTTATAATAATCTAAAAGTAGTACACGCTCGAGGGAAAACTCCTACAGAAATTAAAAGGAGACATCTTCGTTACGCTTTAAGTTAAGAGATCCTATATAGAATATTCGTTGAGAACATGCTTGGCATTTATCCTCACACGTCCAATACTCTTCATGCGTAAGAGTCCAATCAAAACAAGTATTAGAGTTAAATCCATGATTAATCCGTTTCAATCTTCCTTCATGTTTATCTTCTCGACTAACGAAAATGTCGTGAATATTATGGGTCTTAGCTTTCTTCACTTGTTGCTCTAATTGTAAAGATATAGGAATATATTGACCATTCGAGGTTTTACGTGGAACAAGTCCGTTTGTTCCTCCAACAAGATATAGGCGAGTAAGTGCTCTTGCCATACCATTATAGGTTGGCTTAATAACAACAGTAGATCCTAGAACGGGTCTTTTGTTTTCTAAAGTAATGCTATATAATATAGTATCATCAGTAAATACACGATCTTCTGTGTAATTATCTGGCAAACGATTACGAGGATCTTTACGAGCCATTTCATATAGCTCGTACATCTCAGGTAAAGGATTATGCGAAGTGAAAGTTTCTAACATTGATAGTATATATTACGACAAATTATTAAAGTTTGGCAATGTCATTCCTTTAAAGATTAGAGATAATCCACAAGAGTTTCTTCAAAATATACAAGTTTTTGATGATAGTTGGAGACAATATAATCCTAATAAAGATATTAAGCGAAAAGGATTAAGTATTACTTCTCTAGAAGGTAAGTTTGAAGGTCCTGATTTAGACACTATAGGACAATCACAATATGATGAGTCTTCTTTTAGAATAGAAACACCGGCTGCAGGATTTGCACGAAAGTGGTTAGATCCATTCAAAGGTTCTGTAGTAAGATCACATGTGATACATCTGGAGCCGGGAGGGTATTTCCCTACACATCGTGATGACTTCCGTGACGAGATTACAACTATGAGGATTTTTATTCCTCTACAGAATTGTAATCCTGATGATGGTATGTGGTTTATGTTAGAAGATAAAGCGTTGCAGTTTAAATACGGTAGATCTTATTTCATTAATACTTGTTTGTCTCATACAGTATTTGCAACATTACATTCTTATTTCTTAGTTATGAATGTAGAAGTCAACAAAGATACGTATATGACTATTATGAAATATATGTCTAAATAGATTATAATTCTTTTTGAGAAGATTCTATGATTTCAAAATTAGGATGCTCTGAAAGAATTTGAATGAGCTGAGAGAATGGAGAATATTCTTCACATTTTTCGAAACATTCTTGATCGTTATATTTACGAGTCATTTTGATATATCCTTCTTGAGTAAGACTGACATGTCGTTCCATTCGCTTTCCTGTGTTTGAATAAGCTACTGCATCTCCAGCACGATCATCTGCGTATGTTGTAAATACCTGTTCTCTTACGCCACCTACTTTTGTACTTCCATCTCTAAAAGTAACAGTCCTCTTTCCATCTTCAGCAAATGATTGCTGATTCTCTATATACTTAGGAAACGTTTCATCTATAAGATTTTTCATAGATCTTACAGCTGTAAACACATTGGTTATTTCACCATATTTTGATTTAACCACGACGGTTTGTAGTGTCTTTGACATAAGTTACTCCTTTTGTACTATTTATACGAAAAAAAAATGCACTTAAATGAAAATAGTTGTGTACTTTACATGAAAACTATGGTATAATAGTATTATAAAATAGAAAAGGAAAGGAAATTTTATGAAATATACATTAACCACTGATATTGATTACAATACAACTAAATCGGAAATCACACTTTTCGCTAATACACACGGTTGTAAATTATCAAAATTCAAAATCAACGGTCCGGCTGGGGGAAATCACATCTGTGAATTCTCATCAAACAACCTTGATTTTATCCAAGAATTATGTGATCAACTGGAATTACCATATTCTAAAATCATTTAAATGAAAAAAAAATGAGCTTCTGCTCACTTTTTTGTTTACATGAGAACAAAAGTATGGTATAATATATCTATAAAATGGAAAAAGGAAAGAAAACCAATGTTAAATAAATCTGAAATGTCAAAAATCCAAGCATTCTTAATCGAAGCAGATTCTGCTCAAATGTCAGAAATTGCTCAAATGTTTAATGATGCACGTAATCTAAAAGTTGCTCGTGCGGCTAGGTCTTTTACTGTAGGACAAACCGTTAAATGGAATGGTAAGCGTGGCTCAATGAGTGGTACGGTTATCAAAGTTCTTAAAAAGAATGTTCGTGTGGCTACAAAATCAGATGGTGTTTGGAATGTAACCGCATCACTTTTGAAAGCCGCTTAATTGAAAAAAAATTCATGTAAAGTGAAAATAATTGTTTACTTTACATGAAAACTATGGTATAATAATACTATAAAATGAAAACAAAGTCTTAAGGAGACATTATATTATGAGTCATGAAATTGAAACAATGGCATATGCCGGCGAAGTACCTTGGCACGGTCTTGGAGAGAAAGTCTCTAATGATCTTACCACCGACCAAATGCTAGTAAAAGCAGGTCTTAATTGGTCTGTCCACGAAGTGGAGTCTTATGTAGACTTCCAAGGTGAAAAAATTAAAACTGGTCAAAAATCTTTGATCAGGTCATCTGACCAGAGAGTTCTTACCAATGTTGGTGAAAACTGGATGCCAGTTCAGAACCAAGAAGCATTTGACTTCTTCTCTGAATTTGTAATGTCAGGTGATATGGAAATGCATACTGCTGGATCCCTTTTAGGTGGAAAGATTGTATGGGCTTTAGCTAAAATCAAAGAGTCATTTGATGTCTTTGGTGAAGATAAAGTCGATTCATATCTTTTATTCTCAAATCCACATATGTATGGTAAGTCAATCAATATTAGATTTACCCCAATTCGAGTAGTGTGTAACAACACCTTGACGCTATCTCTTGGTCAGCAAGTTGAGAATGCTGTTAAAATTGGACATAGGTCTGAATTTAAGCCTGATAGTGTAAAAGAGACTCTTGGACTTGCATCTGAAAAGTTTGCACAATACAAGGAAATGGCAGAATTCTTAGGTTCTAAGAAGTATGACATGGATAGTCTTATTCAATACTACAACGAAGTGTTCCCGCGTACATCTGGAACTGCTGATCTACAAGATACTAAGACTCTTCATACCTGTGCAAAACAAGCTTTGGATGTGATTGAAACACAACCCGGTGCACATTTTGCAGAAGGTTCTTGGTGGCAGGCACTTAACAGTGTCACTTTTATCACTGACCACGTACAAGGTCAATCACAAGACTCACGTATGAGTTCTAACTGGTTTGGTAGAAATCAAATACGTAAAGTCAAAGCAGCTGAAAAAGCTGTAGAATATGCGAGTGCAAGTTAATGGAAAACTATCAAAAACCGCTGATGGCCGTATTGGCCATTAGCATGCTGGGGCTAGGAGCATGTTCCTCTAGTCCTTTCAGTGGAAAGGGTGAAAAAACTTCACTCTCTAATATTGGTACTATTGATAAGGACGGTCAACGATCAGACTTAATTCCTAATTGGTATATCAATGTGCCAAAAGACGGCGAAGAAAAGATCTATGGTTCAGGTTCAGGTTTGTCATCTGATCTTCAATTCTCGATCGATAAAGCGATTCATCAGGCTAAAGTTGTCTTAGGTGACAAAATTAGTAATGAAGTTTCGGCTGAATTGAAAACATACATGTCTGATAATTCTCAGATTGGTAATGGTATCACCGTCGAAGAAACTCAAAAGGTTTCAAAATCAGGCTTTAAAAATGTAGATATCTCTCAGTATGATATTACTAATAAAGAAGTCTATAAAGAAGATGATAAGTTTAGAACCTATATTCTTCTTGAAATCGATCCTCGAGGCAGAAAGTCAAACAAAGCAGTTGTTGTAAAACAATCTGATATTGATGACGCTCAAGCTGAATCAAGGAAAGCATTAGGTAATCTCTAGTGTTTAGATTTTTCTTAATGTGTGGCATATTTCTAGGTGGTTACTGGCTTGGCCAAACGCCAAGAACATGTAACTGTCCTAGTGTGCCAGACAACTACCTTTTCATTGAGACCGAATCTACAGATACGTGTGTAGAAAACAGTGGTAGAACTATTGTTACTCGTAAAGTTACACAAGGAAAAAGTGAAGTTTTTGAAAAATAATTGTGTACATTCGGTAAAAAGTATGGTATAATATATCTATAAAATGGAAAAGGAAAGAACATTATGGGAATCGAATTTAATAATAAGCACATGTCATCTAGCTACATTGGTGCATTTGACGTGGATAATCCTGAAGATCAAAAAGAATTAAAGCTAGTCAAGGGTATGGTTGCCTGGGCAAATAAATCCATGGCAGAACGTGGCGATAGTTACAGATATCGTGTATGTTTACGTGGACGAAAAGCTAAAGTTAAAATGAAGCTTGACCACCCACACTACTCTTGGGCTCGCACAAAAGGTCCAGTCCAGTATGACTGCTGGGGCAACATAGTCGGAGGCATACAAAATGCTCAAGAAGTTCGTTGCTACATATATCGTAGAGTTAGGTGATTCTTTCCTTTCCTTTCTAAACACCTAATCCTTACGATCAAAGGGCACTAGTTTAATCACTAGTGCCCTTTTCTTTTTATATAAATAGAAATAACAATATTAAGGATTGACGCATGCTTAAATTCAGAGACTATTTGGTAGAAGTTAGAGTAGACACTACGCAAAATGCTAGTATCACTGAGTTGTTTCCAGCTTTAGCTTTTAACAACGGCTATAAACCTACAGACATTAATAAATTTGCTGATTGGGCAAGAGAATTAGATCTTTCTTCTGGAAAATCTAAATCAACATTTGTTACTAATTCTAATGCAGAAGCTGGTAAAAAAGTTATTACTACTACATCACAAATGAAGCCTAAATTTTTTAAAGACAAAATGGAAAATGCAATAGGTATTACTAAATGGTTATATCAATTAAATAAAAAGAAAAAAATTAAAAATGTAGTATGGGGATATAGAGAAAAGCCAAAAGGCATTCCAGGGAATCATGCTGGAGATATTTTTGTATATTTTGCTGATAAAAGCAAATTAGGAGTAAGTCTAAAAGCTGGTACTAAGAAGTCAAAAGAACCTTTGTTAAACACATATGTCGGCACTACTTTCAACAAGATAGGTCAAGAAAAGAAGCTTGGTGCACTTGCTAATGAAATGTGGAGTAAACTATATTCTAAAATACCGGGAGTTACTGATGTTGCAAACAAAAACAACTATATGAATAAAGGTATAAAAAACGAGGTTACTAATAAATATGTTGAGTATTTTGTAAAGAACGAAAAAGCTGCAAATGTGTTATATACAGAAATGCTTAATATTAACAGAGTGCATATGACTAAAGCTATTAATTCGTTATCTTTAGATGAGTTCAAAACGTGGGTTATAGATAATTTTAATCTACAATTGACTTCTACAAATGTTGATGTTCCTTTAATACTTGTAAAAGCTGTAGGTAAAAATGCAGAAGAAAAAGCAGATGACCTTGCAGCTATGATAGGAACGCTTGTCAAGCATAAAGCTACTATTAATACTTCATCAGTACAAGAATGGTTTATTGAAATAGAAGATGCAACTGGTAACAAAGCTAAAATGAAAATGGCAATTAGAAGTGATGCTGGTGTTAGAGCCGGTAAACCCCCTGGGCAAGTAGGAAGGCTTGGTAAATATCTAATGCTTAAAATGCAATACTCAGGATTAATTTAATCTAATACAGATAGAAATGAGAAAATGAATTTTGAAAAAACACGCTTAAAATTTGATACGACTAAACTTATAAAAGACTATCAAGATTTTATAACAAATAATGAATTCGTCACAGACGATAAAACTTTAGTAGACTTTAATGCTATTTGCATTAATAGAAAAGAAGGCGATGAATCGTCAGTTACAGGTGGAAATGTTAGAGGTAAATATTGGACTTATCCTACTGACACAGCTGCCGAAGAAGAAAGATTAGAGTACGTAGATGAAGAGGCTTATAATGAAATATGCCCTGAATTTGCAGGTACTTACACAGAAGAAGTATACAACGAATGTAAGAAACACTATAAACTTGGACGAATGAGATTTTTAATGAAGCCTCCTCGTAGTTGTTTATCGTGGCATAGGGATCCAGAGCGTAGGCTTCATATTCCTATTATTACTAACCTTGGTTGTCGTATGGTAATTGAAAATGAAGCACAATACATGTCAACAGAACATGTCTATATTACTGATAATACAAAATATCACAACTTCTTCAATGGTGGAGAAGAGAATAGAGTACATATTGTGGCAACAATACTTGAATAAAGTATTGTACTTTGCATGAAAACTATGGTATAATTATACTATAAATTAAAAAAGGAAAACTTATGTTACAGTTTAAGCAACATATCACCGAAGAAAAAAATACTCATATGACCCATATTGAGGACAAAGTTCTTTATGGTGGTGTCAATGGTACTAGAGAAGCTATAAACGCTCTTAGATCTTTGCGTGATATGCTTGCTGGCTCGCATGATGGTAAAGTTTCTGAGAAATGGGACGGTGCTCCAGCAGTGTTCTGTGGGATCGATCCTACTGACGGTAAATTCTTTGTAGCTAAAAAAGGTATCTTTAATAAGAACCCAAAGGTTTACAAAACAGAAGCAGATGTTGATGAAGACACAAAAGGAGACTTAGCTACTAAACTCAAAATGTGTCTAAAGTATTTTCCTGCATTAGGAATAAAAGGAGTTATTCAAGGTGACTTGTTATATACAAAATCAGATCTCAAGAAACAAAAAATTAAAGGCCAATCTTATATTACCTTTCACCCTAATACAATTGTATATGCAGTGCCTGCAGGCACGCCAATGGCCAAGGAAGTAATCAACGCAAAAGTTGGTGTTGTTTGGCATACTACATATAAAGGCAAAACTTTCGAGACAATGAAAGCATCATACGGTGTAAATGTGAAAGCACTTAAAAAATCAAAAAACGTATGGATGCAGGATGCAATGTTAAAGGACATGCAAAAAGCAACCATGTCAAAAAAGGAAACGGAGGCAGTAAATGCACATCTATCACAAGCTGGTAAGTTATTTAATCAAATTGCAGGAAGTACTTTGCGCGAGTTGGAAAAAGATGATAAGCTTTCTCAAACAATTGAAACTTATGGTAACACGTTTGTACGTAAAGGTCAAGTCATGGGTGACACCACCAAGCATGTGGTTGGTCTCATCGCTAATATCAATGCTAAAATGGACAAAGAAAAAGATAAACGCAAGTCTGTCAAAGGAAAAGAATCAGTAGACTCTAGAAGACAAGCATTATTAGATTTCTTTTCGACTAAGAACAAAAAAAGTTTAGTAAAAATGTTTGATTTACAAAAAGAGATCGTTCTAGCAAAATTAAAACTTATAAATATACTACAAAGGGTCAGTAATATTGAGACCTTTGTAAAAACAAAAAATGGGTTTAAGGTTACTGGCTCAGAAGGCTATGTGGCTATTGACACACTCGGTGGTGGTGCGGTAAAGATTGTTGATCGTATGGAATTTTCATACAACAACTTTTCGCCTAATATATTAAAAGGATGGGATAAGTCGGGAGGCAAGTAAATGATCAGATTTTCTGAATGGGTGGAGTTTACATCACCTGAAGAAATCGAAGAAGTATTATCTAATCAAGGTCGACGTGCCTTGTCTCGCTCAATGAAGCGCAACAGATTTAAACTTGCGAGATCTCGTAAGAAACAAAAGCGCCGTAGAGCCGATTCCACCAGAATTAATAGAAGAGCTAATAGACAAGCTAGAACTAATCTTATAAAGAAGTTTAGTGGAGGTAAGTCTAAGAGCTCTATGTCACTTGGCCAGAAGAAGAATGCTGAGCGTAAAGCAAATATGATGAAACAGAGACAAAGGGCTATGAGTAAAATGCTCAGAGCTCCAAAGAGAAGAGCTGATAGAAGATGATTAATAGGTTTAAAGATTTCCTAGTTGAAGAAGAAAAAACAGTGTTTGTTGTGTTTGGACGGATGAATCCTCCAACAATCGGCCATGGAAAACTTCTTGATGTACTAGCCAAAAAGGCTGGTAGAAATCCGTATAAGATATTTTTGTCTCAATCACAGGATCCTAAAAAGAATCCTTTAAAGTACACTGATAAAGTTAAAAATGTACGTAAGATGTTTCCTAAGCATGCTCGTTCTGTAATGATTAATAAGAAAGTAACTAATGCATTAAACGCATTGTCTTCATTATATGATGAAGGTTTTAGAAAAGTTTATTGGGTTGCTGGTAGTGATAGAGTTAATGAATATCAAATTAGACTAAACAAATATAACGGCAAAAAAGGATCATTTGGATTCTATAATTTCGATGGTGGAGTACAAGTTATTTCTGCTGGTGAAAGAGATCCAGATGAAGAAGGCGCAACTGGTGCTTCAGGTACTAAGCAAAGAGAATTTGCTCAAGCTAATAACTTTCCTGAGTTTGCTAAAGGTTTACCACCTAAAATGTCTAATGGCGATGCTAAACGTTTATTTAATGATGTTAGAAAAGGCATGGGCCTTAAAGAACAAAAAGTTATTCAAAATCATGTCCAATTGGAAAAGGTTTCTGATAAAAGAGAGCAGTTCGTAAAAGGCGAATTATTTGAAGTTGGAGATGATGTAGTTATTAAAGCTACAGACGAGGTAGCACGAGTAATGCACCTTGGTTCAAATTATGTTGTTGTAGAATCTAATGGTAAAACTTTACGTAAGTGGGTTGATGCTGTTGAAAGGATTGAAGAGATTTCTAAGTCCACAAAGGATAAAAGAGATGCTCATTTCGATAAGAATGCAGATAAGGCAGATGATGATCCATCTGCATATAAGCCAGCTCCGGGTGATGCCACAGCAAAAACAAAAACAAGTAAACATACTAAAAAATTTAAAGCAATGTTTGGAGATGACTAATGGTCAAATTTAAAGATTATATCACTGAATCAGAAGGACTAAAGAATAAGGCTGAAAAGTCTGGTATGCCTCTAGGAATTCTAAAGAAAGTTTATAATCGTGGAATGGCAGCTTGGAAGACAAGTCATCGCCCAGGGACAACACCTCAACAATGGGCCTTTGCTCGTGTTAACTCATTCGTAACTAAATCTAAAGGCACATGGGGTGGTGCTGATAAAGATTTAGCAGCAAAGGTAAAATAAATGAAAAGTTTCGATCAATTAAGACTCGGTTTAAAAGAAGGATCTTGGCATTTGCCGGGCGACAAAAAGGTAGCAGCTAGATTTAAAAAAGCAATGTCAAAGCCTATTAAATTAGGTAAAGATGGTGATGATGCTGTTGAAGCAATTGAGCCATATATTGGCGATGATATTCTATATGACGATCTTGCTGCAGCTGGAAAAAAGAAGCCAAATGACGATGCTCGTAAGATTATCATGAAAGCCATGAAAAGACTTAACATTGATCCAAAAACATTTCAATGGAAAGGTGGCAAAAATGAGTCACTCGAAGAAGCAAAGAAGTTTGATTCAAAACTAATTAAACAAGCATACGGTATTGCCAACGATAAGAGATACAAAGGTGGCAACATGACAGGTGCAGTTAAAGCTATCGAGAAACTTGCAAAAGGTTTATCACAGCATCCAGACGTACAAAAAGTTTTAAAAGTAACTAATGAAATGAAAGAAGGTCTTTGGGACAACATTAGAGCAAAAAGAGCAGCAGGTAAGCCTAAAGCAAAGCCGGGCGATAAAGGTTATCCTAAGACTTTAGACATTGAACAAGTAAGTAACGAAGATCTTGTTAAAGAAGATATGAAAGCTGGAAAGTATAAAAAAGGCGAACTCATAGTTAGTGGCCAATGGCCTAACCCAGATGCTTGGGTGAAAGAATACATTATGCCAAACATAGACAAAAAAGGCGTACGTATTTATTCAACCGGACCATCATTTAAAATAGAGAAACTATAATGAAAAAATTTGCACAATTTATAGATGAAGCAGTTAAGCCATCTTTTGGACACCATGCTGACACGCAGAAAAAGAAAATGATAAAGCCATCAGATAAAAGTAAGCTTTTAAAGATTAGACAGATGCTTGATAAAGAAAAAAAGCCTGTTAGAAAAGAAGCTATGAGCCCTAAAGAAAAAGCAGCTCATGATAAAGCTATTGCTGACTTTAAGAAAAAAGGTGGAAAGATTAAAAAATTACCACCAGGGAAAGCACAAGGTTATCATGGTAAAGATGATGCGGGCGATGGTGTTATGGGCATGCTCGACAGAGGAGACTCTTCTAAGTTTAAGAAGGGTAAAAAAGTAAAGCCAATGAGAAGATAAATGCAAGAAATCGGAACAGATAAATATACTAAACACGCAAAGAAAATGACTCCCGGTGAGGCAAAGACTTTTGACGACATCCGTGTTGAAAAGAAAAGCGAAACTTGGGAAGCAGGTTATAAACGTAGAGTAGTAAAAACGACTGATCCTGATCATAAAGCAAAAGGCTTGAATTGGAGAATTAAAGGAAAAGAACGACCTGAGATCTCTATTAAATTATATAAAGAGAAGCCATCACAGGCACAATTTAATAAACAAATGAGAAGAGTAGCGGGGCACGAATTTGGTGGATAAATTTAAAACATTTATAGAAGCTCGTGGCGAAGACGGAAAAGGTCATTTTAGATCTACTAAGTCAGGTGCAGGTATGACTGCTAAAGGTGTAGCTGCTGTTAACAGAAAAACTGGTGGAAATCTTAAAACCGCTGTCACAGGTAAAGTAAAACCTGGGAGTAAAGATGCAGGAAGACGTAAATCTTTTTGTGCTAGAATGAGCGGCGTAAAAGGTCCAATGAAAGACGAAAAAGGTAGACCAACGCGGAAAGCTATGTCGCTTAAACGTTGGAAATGTTAAATTTAAAACAAGGATTATCGGTAATGCCGGCAACAACACAAAATCAGCGATTAGATCGCATTGAAGAAAAGATTGATAAGCTCGCTGAAGCGATGGTGTCGTTAGCGCGTGCCGAAGAAAAGATTGGTAGTCTACAACAAGATCATCAACAAACCTTTGATAGAATGAATCGTTTTAGTGTAAAGCTAGACGAAATTGAGAAAAAAGTAGATTCTAATGCCAAGACAGTAGATTTCATCCACAAACTGTTTTGGGTATGCATCGTTGCAATTGTAACGGGTATTGCAAGTCAAATCTGGATGTAAAAAAGGATAAATAAATGAAAACCGAAGACATCAAAAAAATGGGGCTTGCGTACCTTTCCGTTATCGAAGCTGCCTCTAAAAAAGAAGATAACTCCAACGACAAATCAGATGATGGTGATGGTATGGATAAAGTCCAGCCTAAAGCTGTTAAGAAGAAGTTTGACGATCGTAAAGATAAAGATATCGACAACGATGGTGATACTGATTCATCTGATGAGTTTTTACATAAAAAACGTAAAGCTATTTCTAAAGCTATGGACAAAGAAGAGCCAAAGTCCGAAGGCAAACGTGGATTTATTATGGCAGCTAAGGCAGCCAAAGCAAATGGCGATAAGACATTCGTATTTGCAGGTAAAAAATATAATTGCGAAGAAGCTTTAGGTGGCAAATTTGAGTCACTTGACTGGTTAACATATATGGACGAAGACGAATTCGATACACTTATCGAAGAAGCTACTCCAGAGCAATTAGACGAAATCATTGGTACTCTTAAAAAGATTGGTGGCGCTGCTGTCGGCGGAGTAAAGAAAGTTGCTAATAGATTCTCAACTGCTGGTAGAGCAGATGCTGCAGACAATAAATTGGCCAAAGCTAAAAAGAAGGTTGCTGATAAAGATCGCCTTGCAAAAGCAAAGGCAGGATTAGCTGCATTGAAAAAGAAGCCAACTTCTGAAGATGAAGACCATAGTGATGACCAAGATGATGCACCTGCTGCTGATGAAAAGCCAGATGATAAAAAGAAAAAGAAAGTTGCTGAACCAGCTGACGATGAAGTAAAAGAAGAAAAAGACCAAATATGTGAAAAGTGTGGTAAGGTTCATGAAGGTGAATGTGATCCAGCTGATGTCAAAGAATTTAAGCTAAAAGAAATGAAAAAGAAAAAGAAGCTTAAAGCTGATGACGAAGATCCTGCAGATGCAGATTCAGTAGAAGCAGATGACGATGAAGAAAAACCTACAGTGGCCAAAGAAGAAGCTACTATTGAAAAGACATATGCTGGTGTTCAAAGTGGCATGCGTCAAGCAATGATGAAAATGTGGGAAAATGCGCAAACTAAAGGTGCAACTAAACCAGAAGGCCAGTTTGACAAAAACTCAAAGTCAGCTGACAAAATGGTTAAAGACCATAAGCCAGAAGTAAAAGGCGACGCTAAAATTGTTGCTGATGCTGCTGCAAAAGTTCCTGCTGTAAAACCATCACCAATGCGTAAAGGTGATAACGCAGCAGGCGATAAAACTATTATTAATAAACCATCGGAGAAATAATTATGGCTATATCACCCCCAGGCTGGGCTAAAGATGCTACTCCAACTGCACGCGGTTGGGTATCACCAAATGGTGAACTTCTGAAATCTCAAAGAATTTCAGAAGCTGACATTGCAGAATGGAATGGAGCTGCTCCGGCAGCTGCACCAATTCCAGAAGCGATTGTAGAAGTTCCTGTTCAAGAAGCAGAAATGCTAAATGAAGCTGCTCCTACAAAGTCATTAGATGATATGACTAAGCGCGAACTGGAAGCATTCGGAAGATCTGAATACGGTATTGAATTAGACCGTAGACAATCTAAGGAATCCTTGATCGAAGAACTTGAAATCCAAGGAATTCCTCACTAATATATAATTCTTTAAGAATATATTAGGTGACGAATGTTTAATGAATTAAGCGAAAGCAACATATATCTTTATGCTGCTCAAAATTATTATAATCCTCGTGGTGCAGATCAAGAGGAATTTGATAAGGACATAAAAAGATTTAAGTACATCAAACGTCTGGTAAATCGGTATCTGGAAACAGGTGATTTATCAGAACGTTTGATACTTAATCATATTATTGTAGTCTTTAATGTATTTGGAATAGAAGCAGGAATTAAAATTCTTGCAGTCAAACTAGAAGGTAGACACTGGCCAGTAGTTAAACCATTCTTAGTCTATCTTAAGTATATAAAAAATGATGAGTTTACTAATATTGAAATGGACCAAACAGTGGTCAATAAGCTAAGGAAGATTTAAATGGGTTTATTAACAAGAGCAGGTGATCTAGTCTACACCTTCAGATTTCTGAAGTTACTAGTTACTCCGTTTGAAAAAACTGATGCATTTAAATTAGGAATTGTGGATAGTAACGGTGTACGAGATAAAAGCGTCAAGCTTGATTCTACCACTAAAAAATCAGCATACACATATTTCGTTCGATTAGTATTCAATATCAAAAAATTACTTGCAAAAGTCCCAGGCGGTAGTTCTCGCTTAGGTACATATGCTGCAGCTTTATTTTTAGTAAAAGAAAAACTAGAATTAAGCGATGACAGCTGCATGAAAATTATGGAGAAATCAGGTTACGAACCACTTGATTTCCTTGCAGAACAGAACACATGGTTTACACTTGCTGATGGTATGCTATCTCCGGGTGTTTATAGATTATATGAAGATAAGATTGTAAATTCAACCGCTGAGTCAATTGTAAAAGCAAAAGATAAAATCATGGTAGAACCTGATTGTTATCCAGTAGGTGAGATGCTTGGCCTTAGCATATATGAAGTAAAGCATTATAATACAATGCAGCCAATATATGTCACAATTAGCGAGATCTATTCATGAAGAAAATCACAGACAAAATAAAGAAAGAAGAGGCTCCGGCCACAAATACTTCTTCAATACCAAATATTCCTGGGTTGTCAATAACAAATGTTACAGATAAACGTAGGAAAAAAGATAAACCGCCACTTATGTTAAAACGATTTAGGGAGTATCTAAAATGATAGCATTACTAGGGTCGCTTTTAGGATTTGCTGGTTCAGCAGTTCCTGCTATAACCGACATTTTTAAAGCTAAAGGCGATAGAAAACACGAATTAGACAAATTGCAACTTATGGGGCAATTTAAAAGAGATGGAATGGAATTCGATCTCAAGATGTATAATACTATGGGCGCTGATGAAGAGCACAAAAGACTCATGGAACATGACATCGCAATTTCAAAAGGAACTGGTTTCATGTCAGGCTTACAAAAGTCTGTTAGACCAGTTATCACGTATGGTTTCTTTGGGTTATTCGTAACAATTGAAATCACCCTCCTTATGAGCGCAATTGAAATGGGTACATCATTTGCTGATGCTATTCAATTGTTATGGGATGATGAAACAAAAGCAATTTTTGCAGCCATCATTTCATTCTGGTTTGGTTCAAGAGCAGTAGAAAAAGCCAGAGCAACTAAAGCAAAATAAAAAAAATATTTTTGTTAAAAAGCCGCATTTAGTCCTTTACAAAATGCGGCTTTTGATATATAATAGTACTATAAAAATTAAAACAGACACAGCGCTTAGCATCCTGTTAGGCGATAAGGAGCTATACGCATGAAAATAAAAATTGACAAATCCAGAGACGCTTTACTTACTGACTATGCTGTCGGTATGCTAAAAGACTTTTACATGCGTGATCATGAAAATTCTCCTCAAGAAGCTTATGCTAGAGCTGCTACTGCATGGTCAACATATAAAGGCAAAACTGATTGGGCTATGGCTCAACGTCTATATGATGCTGTTTCTAAAAAATGGTTTATGTTTGCCTCTCCTGTTTTGTCAAATGCTCCTAATGGTGCATCTAAAGACAAAGGATTGCCCATTTCGTGTTTCTTGACTTATGTACCAGATACTCTTGAAGGTTTAATCTCTCATAGTTCTGAGCTGCGTTGGTTGTCTGTATTTGGTGGTGGTGTTGGTGGTCATTGGTCTGATGTAAGAACAGTGTCAGACATTGCACCCGGTCCATTGCCGTTTCTGCATACAGTTGATGCTGATATGATTGCATATAGACAAGGTAAAACTCGTAAAGGGTCTTATGCTGCATATATGGATATATCACATCCTGATATTGTGGAATTTCTTAACATGCGTATTCCTACTGGTGATGTACAAAGGAAAGCACTTAATTTACATAATGCTATTAACATCAGCGATGCATTTATGGAAGCCGTCTTAGCAGATGGTTCTTGGGACTTAAAGGATCCTAAAGACGATACTGTAAAAGAAACAGTAAATGCTCGTAAATTATGGCAAAGAATTATTGAGGTTAGATTTAGAACTGGTGAACCATATCTTAACTTTATTGATACAGCTAACAAATATTTACCGCAGCCTTTAGCGGAAGCAGGGTTAAAGATTCATGGGAGTAATTTATGCAATGAAATTCATCTACCGACAAGTGCTGACAGAACTGCTGTTTGTTGTCTTAGCAGTCTTAACCTCGAACTATTTGACGATTGGAAAAACACATCGCTTGTATCCGATCTGGTTGTTATGCTTGACAACGTGTTGGAATACTTTATTGAGAACGCTCCGGATGCAATATCCAGAGCTAGATACTCGGCTGAAAGAGAAAGATCGATTGGCCTCGGCGCTATGGGATTCCACCACCTCCTCCAAAGACAAGGAGTAGCATGGGAATCAGAACTAGCACGTGAAATCAATGAAGTGGTATTTAAAAATATTAAAGTTAATGCTATAGCATCTACAAAGAATTTAGCAACTGAAAGAGGTAGTTATCCAGATGGTCCTCAGAGTGGTGTACGTAATAGTCATATATTGGCCATTGCACCTAATGCATCATCAGGTATTATATTAGGAACATCTCCAAGTATTGAACCAGCGAAAGCAAATGCATACACTCATAGAACAAGAGCAGGTTCTTTTCTTGTTAAGAATCCATATTTAGAAGAAACTCTTGTTAAGTATGAAATGAATAATGATTCTACTTGGACTTCAATCATTACTGCTAAAGGGTCTGTACAACATTTGCCGTTTCTAACAGAAGGTGAAAAGGCTATCTTTAAAACAGCTCAAGAATTAGATCAAAGCTGGGTAGTTACTCATGCTGCTGATAGACAACAATATATTTGCCAAGGCCAAAGTGTAAACGTATTCTTTCCATCTGGAGTAGAAAAAAGCTATGTCAATAAAGTACATATTGAAGCATGGAAAAAAGGTTTAAAAGGTCTTTACTATTTAAGAACAGAAGCATCAAGTCGTGCTGAAAATGTATCTGAAAAAGTAGAAAGAGTTGCACTACAAGACGATCAAAGAACTATCATATATGGTAAAACTGATTGTGTATATTGTGCAAAATCAAAAGAAGAATTAGAATTACGAGGAATTGTTTTTGATTTTATTAATTTAACTGAAATCAAAAAGACTGCAGCTGAAGTAACAGGCCGGAAGGTTACTACAGTTCCTCAAATCTATATGGCCGGTCAATATGTAGGTGGTTATAATGAACTTATGGAATATTTAAACACACCACAACCAACATACGAAATAACAGAATCAAACGAATGCATAGCTTGCGAGGGGTAATAAAATGTCACTAATGGAATTTTCAAAATCATACAAGCCGTTTCAATATCCATGGGCGGTAGAACTAGTTAAAAAACACGAAGAGATCCATTGGGTCGAAGATGAGGCTGAACTGTCAGAAGACGTTCAGGATTGGAAAACAAAATTAAGTAGCGATGAGAAAGATTTCGTAACTCAAATTCTTAGATTGTTTACTCAGTCTGATGTACAAGTTGGCGAAAACTATCATGAGCTTCTTATTCCAAAATTTAAGAATAACGAAATACGTAATATGCTAGCATCATTTGCTAATAGAGAAGGTGTACACCAAAGAGCATATGCTTTATTGAATGATACACTTGGTCTGCCAGATGAAGAGTTCCACTCATTCCTTGAGTATTCTGAAATGGCCGATAAGCTTGACTTTATGTCTGAAGGTAATATCAACACGCACCAAGGTTTGGCATTAGTACTAGCACAATCTGTATTTAACGAAGGTATGTCATTGTTTGCATCATTCGTTATGTTGCTTAACTTTCAACGGTTCGGTAAGATGAAAGGTATGGGCACAATTGTAGAATGGTCTATACGCGATGAAACTATGCATGTTCAAGGTGTATCTAAACTATTCCGTCAGCTTTGTGAAGAAAAGCCACGTATTGTAAATGATGAACTTAAATCAAAAATCTATGAGATTGCAAATAATGGTGTAGATCTAGAAGATAAGTTTATTGATCTTGCATTTAATGGTACTAAAGAAATCCAAGGTTTGACTAAGAAAGATGTAAAGACATACATTCGACATATTGCAGACCGTAGATTACTTCAGATTGGTTTAAAGCCTATCTTTAAGCAAAAAGATAATCCACTCCCATGGCTTGATTGGGTACTTAACGGTGCTTCACATGACAACTTCTTTGAAAAAAGAGTTACTGAATATTCAGTCAATGGACTAACAGGTGATTGGGGTTGGGACGCTGAAGCTGCTTAATGAAGTATTCAGTAGATTATGACATTGATGTTAATTATCCTGTTCTTGTAGATAGTATTGAACATCTATACGAACAGGATATTAACGGCTGGTATCTTGAGTTATTAGATCTTAAGTCAATTTTACCTGATTTTTATAATGAACTTGAAAAACAATTTGACAGCGAAATTACTGTCACTCGATTGTTTGTAACATCACATAATACATTTTCAACTATACACAGAGATGAAGCTTACAAGTGGGCTTTGAACATTCCTATCACAGGATGCAAAGGCAGTTACAATGTGTGGTACGAATTACCAGAATCGGTAGAAAGTATTTTTAGTGGAAAAAAAGACGCGGAAGGAGTAAAGTTCGCAGCAAATAATTCTGGTGCGAAAGTTTATAAATTAGGTGAAATAGGTGAAGCAATTCATAGAGTTGAATTAAACACTCCTATGATATTTAATGCCGATATTCCGCATAATGTCATTACCGATAAGTTTGGTGATGGCCAACTAAGAGTGGTTTTATCTGTTCGCTTTAAGACAGGTAAGACTCAAACATTTCAAGAAACTTGTAAACAGATGGGGCTATAATGGAATACAGGATTGAATGTAATGAGTGCGAGCAAGAATCAACTGTTATCGTATCTCAAGAAGCAGAATTTTGCCCCGTATGTGGTAGAAGAGCAATTGCAACAATGTTAGAAGAGGAACTAGATTTTGGAGATCTAGAGGACTAATATATAACTATATGAAATGGTTATATGAGAATAAAGAATACGATGAAACCCCTGATGAGTATCAGGGGTTCGTCTACTTAATCACCGAGTTAGATACAGGGAAAATGTACGTTGGCAAAAAGTTTTTCTGGAAACCCAAAACTCTCCCTATCACGAAAAGTCGTAAAAGGCGTGTCAAGACTCGTGTTGAGTCAGACTGGAGAACTTACTACGGGTCCTCCATTACAGTTCAAAACCTCGTCGAAAAAAAAGGTCTTGACAATTGGAAAAGAGAAATCTTAAAGCTCTGTAAGACTAAAGGTGAATGTTCATATTACGAAGCAAGAGAACAGTTTGCTCGTGATGTGTTATTATCAACTGAATATTATAATGAATTTATAGGATGTAAAATACATGCCAAACACCTCGGAAAAAGTTAGTCATAAAAGACATTTAGCCAAAGCAATCACTTGGCGAATCATAGCATCAATAGTAACAGCAATCATTGCTTTCGTATTTGGGTTACCACCTAAAGCCGTTGGTATGGTATTTGTTGCTGATTTGATTATTAAGTTTGTGATGTACTATATTCATGAAAGAGTATGGTATTCACATATAAAGTATGGTGTCCAGGGTCACTCTCGTGCAAAGTGATGTATATATACTCACATAGCGCTGACGAGCTCAACGAGAGTGAGGCTTTCTAATATTTACTTTAATCAATATAATTAAATTTCATAATATAGTACTATAATGAAATATTATTCTATAAAATGACATATAATAGTAATATAATTATAAAAAAAGGTGAAAAATAGTGAAATTAATGGTGTACATTATACTAAAACTATGGTATAATAATCTATATAATGGAAAAGGACATATATTATGATTATGATTGACTATAACGGTATTGCTATTGGTAATATCATCACACAAAGACTAGATACTGATGAGAATATGATTCGTCATATGATTCTCAATAGCATTCGAATGTATCGTAAAAAGTTCACTCAGCAATATGGTGAAGTCGTTATCGTATCTGATAATGGTGGTAACTGGCGTAAAGATGTCTTTCCTCAATACAAGTTTTCACGTAAGAAAAACCGTGATGATTCGTCTATGGATTGGAATGAAGTATTTCGTATCACCAATATGGTACTAGACGAAATCAAAGAAAACTTTCCTTATAAAGTAGTTCACCAATATGGTTGTGAAGCCGATGATGCTATTGCACACATTGCTTTTCAAACCGAAGAATTTGGCATGCATGAGCCTATCATGATTGTATCAGCAGATAAAGACTTTGCTCAATTACAAACAATGAAACATGTTTCTCAGTTTTCTAATATGACTAAAAAGTTCATAAAAGAAGATAACCCTCGTCACCAGCTCCTTTCCTTGATACTATCTGGTGATGCGTCTGACGGCGTGCCTAATGTCCTTTCCGATGACAATGTATTTGTCGAAGGTCGTCGTCAGACACCCCTTTCAGCTAAGAAGAAAGCGCTTCTCATGGAGAATCCTCATGCGCTTGGCGATGATGTATATCGTAACTTTTTACGCAATAAAAAACTTATAGATTTATCCCAAACACCACCTAGTGTAATTAAGGATATTATAAATAACTTTAATGGACAGGACCAAGAGTCTAATAAAGCTAAAGTCTTTCCATACCTCGTTGAAAAACGTTGTAAGAATCTGATTGAAGTTGTACAGGAGTTTATATAATGGCAACATTACAAATCTACCAAGTACTCGAGCAAACTGCTAGTAAACGTCACAAACAGCAGAAAATCGAGTTTTTACAAACAAACGAATCATGGGCCCTCAAAGACGTTTTGCGAGGAACTTATGATGATACAGTAAGATGGAACCTTCCAGTAGGCGCTCCCCCTTATACGGCTGCTCCTGAGCATAGTCACCCCTCATCTCTTTTAAGAGAAAACAAAAACTTTGGATATTTTGCAGTAGGTGGACCTGACATGCCAAACTATAAGAGAGAGCGAGTGTTCATTGCAATTTTAGAAGGTGTTCATCCTAAAGACGCGGAGATCGTAATCAACATGGTAAATAAAAAACCACTAGACGGTATTTCGAAACCAATTGTAGAGGAGGCATTTCCCGGTTTAATCTTAAGTGCAGATTAGTCTTTCATATTTTCCAATCAAACTATTAACAAAAGGAACCTTTATGTCCCAATCACAAGTCGAAAGACTTAAAAAAGATGTAGAAGAACTTAATGAATATGCTAAACGTTTGAAAAGGAGAGGGCAGAAAGACCTCTTATCCAAGATTATCCACAAGAAACAATTTTTAGAGCAACATCTAGCGCAAGCTGGTGTTGCATAAACTGTTGTACTTTTCCGGCTGGATGTGGTATAATAGTACTATATCCAGCCAACTAGGAGTTACATTATGAATATTTTTATCCTCGATCAAGACCCAGTCAAAGCAACACAATTACAGTGCGACAAACATGTACCAAAGATGGTTGTCGAATCAGCACAAATGTTATCTACTGCACATCGTATGCTTGACGGCTTACCTACCAAAAAACCTAGCAAATCCGGCAAGCGTATGGTTACATATTACGACTTGTACTTAGGTGCTGATGACCTTGAAGCCGAATTGCTATTTTACAAAGATGTTCATCACAATCATCCTTGTACGGTATGGACTCGCGAATCAAAAGCCAATTACAACTGGCATTGGTTGCACTTTAAAGCACTATGCGAAGAATATAAATACCGTTATGGAAGGTACCATGCCACTCATGACAGGTTGCTATTTCCTTTACAATACGCCCCTCGTAACATACCAGACATCGGCATGACCCCGTTCAAACTGGCTATGAAAGCTCATCCAGAATGTATGTTCGAGGATCCAATCAAGTCCTATAGATTATTCTATAGAACCAAACGTGATCGCTTTAAGATGGTATGGTCTAAGCGTGACGAACCAAAATGGTTTAATGAAAATGCCAACGTATACAGTTAGAAGAGAAGACGGAGAAGAAGAATGGGATGTTATGTGTTCTCACAAAGAACTCGTAGAAATGCTGGATGAATATAAGCTCGTCCAAGTTTACAAAGCACTCAACCTCATTCATGGCCAAGAAGGCTCAACGCGGAAGGCGGCAGGGCACGAATGGAACGACATGCTCAAACAAATCAAAAAGGGGTCTGGACGTGGCAACACGATCAAAACTTGATGCACCTACTGCTAGGCCCGGTAAAGGGTCTAACAACAGTATGACCGTTAAAATCAACGATCTATTGGAATTTAGACCAATTACTGCAAACCAAGAAACAGTCTTTGATCGCTGGGATGATGGAGATAACCTTGTGTTGTCTGGATCTGCTGGTACAGGTAAGACTTTCCTAGCCATGTATTTGGGGTTTGAAGAAGTCTTAGATAGAGAAAACTTTAAGGACAGATTGATTATAATTAGATCAATGGTTCCAGTAAGAGAGATGGGATTTCTCCCAGGATCAGCTGAAGAAAAGAAAGAAGTCTATACTGTACCTTATAAGAATATTTGCACAGAGTTATTTGGAGACAAAGCCTCATATAACAAGATGATAAACACAGGCCAAATATTGTTTGAGTCTACATCATTTATTAGAGGTGCAACTTTTGATAACTGTGTCATCGTTGTAGATGAAATGCAAAACCTTAGTTTTCATGAATTAGACTCTGTCATTACTCGTGTAGGTAATAATTGTAGAGTTATTTTTAGTGGTGACTACAGGCAGTCTGATTTTAGAAATACATCTGAAAAAGATGGACTCATTAAGTTCTTAGCAATTATGGAACAGCTTAAGAACTTTTCAACAGTTGAATTCGGATGGGATGACATCGTAAGATCTGATTTTGTTCGAGACTATATTATGACAAAAGAAATGTTAGGATATTAAATGCAAGAAAACTACGATCATTGTTTAGAGATGATTCTACACCACGAAGGTGGTTATGTAAATCATCCAAAAGACCCCGGCGGCGAGACAAATCTCGGCGTAACTAAACGTGTGTATGAAGAATGGGGCGGTGAAAAAGAAATGTCTGACTTAACAGTCGAAGATGTTGCACCGATTTATAAAGAGAACTATTGGAATAGACTTAAAGGTGATGATTTGCCTACAGGTTTAGACCTATGTGTATTTGATTTTGGAGTAAATGCTGGCCCAGGAAGAGCAGCTAAGTTTCTTCAAAAAATGATTGGATCTACTCCTGATGGTGGGATTGGACCAAATACGTTGGCTGCCTTGTCTGCATATGTAGACTCTGAAGGGTTGTCAACAGCGATTGTAAACTATCAAGCAGCGCGGCAAGAGTATTACGAATCGCTATCTACATTTGAAACATTCGGTAGAGGATGGACAAGACGAGTAGACGAAACAACGGAGGCTGCGCGGGAGCTAGTCTAATGGAATTTTTCCTAGTGCTATGGATGATTACATCAAATCCATGGCAAGACTTGTATATTTTTTCTAAGTCGTTTCCTTCACCAGAAACATGCCTAGCTTATGCTGATGAGCATGAAGGGCAAATCAAATTTCAGGCTTGGAAATCTTTTGATGGCGCATCTATTCAAACAGCAGCATGTGTGAGTAAAGAAACACTCAATGAGCTTGTAATGCCTCCTCAGCAAAATGAAGGAGAATCGATATGACAACCTATTTTACAATATTAGGTGCATGTCTAATCGTTAATGGCATACACATTCTGATAACAGGTGAACCTTTTATGATTAGTATAGGATAAATTTTGACTTTTAAGCATGAACACATTGAACTTGGTTATGACGATTTAGATGCAGAAACACTACCTTCAGGACGTACCTATAAAACACCTGAAGGTAACTACCCATCTATCACAACTGTACTTAGCATCCTCAGTGAAGAAGCTATACAGCGGTGGCGCAAACGCGTAGGCGATGATGAGGCAAATAGAGTAGGAGCTAGAGCTAGTAATAGAGGAACACAGGTTCATTCTATTGTAGAAAAGTTTCTAAGGAATGAAGACTATAATGACTATATGCCACACATTAAACAATCGCTCTCTAATCTTGCACCAATCTTAACAGAACGTATTGGTACAATATATGGTCTTGAAGTACCATTATATAGTAGACATCTAGGTGTTGCCGGTCGTGTTGATTGTGTTGCAGAATTCGATGGTGTACCTTCTATCATTGACTTTAAGACATCTAAAAGAATCAAGAAAAAAGAACACATTTCAAATTATTTTGCTCAAATGAGTGGATACGCTATCATGTGGGAAGAACGCACTGGTATGCCTATCACTAATACTGTTGTTATTATGGACGTTGATTATGAAAAACCATTGGTCTTCAAAGAGCATCGTGACAATTACTCCAAACTCCTCACAGATACTATCGAAGAGTATCGCCAAAGAAAAATCTTCTCAAATTAAATGAAAAAAAGTGCACTTTTATGAAAATAATTGTGTACATTCCTTTAAAAGTATGGTATAATATACTTATAAAATAGAAAAAGAAAGGAAATTTTATGACAATTTATTTAGATATGGACGGCGTGATCGCCAACTTCTTCGGATTCTGGGCTGATAGCTGCGGAGTTAGCCATTGGAAAACAATCAAAGATAAAGAAAAAGCTTTGATTGATCTTCACGGTACGGACTTCTTTAACAGAATTCCTAAGTTCGAAGAAACCGATCAAATTGTATCATATGTAAAAGATATAAGTAAAGGTGATTGGGGAATTTGTTCTTCACCTCTTAGAGGAGATACTATGAATTCAGCCTACTGGAAAAGAGTATGGCTTGAAAGACATGGTATTGTTACTCCAGATGTTGAAAGAATGGTCTTCACATCAAACAAATCTAAATATGCTATCAGTCAAATAGACGGAAAGCCTAATATCTTGATTGATGATAAAATATCAAACATCAAAGCCTGGGAAGCAGCCGGTGGTATCGGCATTAGATTCCAAGCCGACATGGACGATGTCAAAGAATATTTATTCGAAGAATTAAAGAAAGCAGTATAAATAGTAATACATTAAACGTTCACCCGTAAAGGGCGGAAGTAAGCAGTCGCTGAAGGAACGCACCTAACTTTTACAGAGGAGGGTGACTAATGACTTACAGACCATTTTCATGGAAGAGGTTTTGTCAGGCACGTGATCGCGCTAGGATTCATAGAATTCTAAGCTTTCGCACGCAGCTGAAAACAGTATAAATAGATCTATCTTAATTAAAAGGATAAATCTATGGCTACAAAACAAAAAACTACGATTGAAGGTTTAGATCATGTTGACAGTAATGGTGATGGACATATCACAGCTGAAGAACTTGAAATGCATATGGAGTTTAAACGTAAAGAACTCGAAGATCAAGATGCACAGAGAGATGCTATGAGAAAAATGGCGTGGTTCGCCTTGTTTGGAATGTTATTCTACCCAGGTGCTATATTAGTTACTACGTTATTAGATGAGCTTGATGCAGCTGAATTGATTGCACAAATTGCACCTACATATTTTGTATCAATATCTGTTTTAGTGGCAGCATTCTTTGGTGCTGATGCAGTTAAACACAAGACTAAGACCGGAGCAACACCTCCGAAAAAATAATAATTGAGGTTCGTTATGAAACGATTGATCTACCAAGTATACGTAGGACAGAAGTCTGCGTTATACGACCATTGCACATCATCTGTATCAGATTATTGCAAAAAACATGACATAGAACATGTAATCCAACGGTCTCCCAAACTAATGATTCGTCCTGATCCTTTTACGACGAACAGAAGTAAGGAGGCCGTTGAACGTTTAGGCTACCTGCCTATTTACGAAAAAGAAAATGCATTCGAATATTTAAAAACTTATGACCAAGTTGCTATTGTTGATAGTGACATTTGGATCAGGCCAGATGCGCCTAACATCTTTGATGACTTAGGTGAAGAGTTTGATTTTGGTGGTGTTGTTGAAAGAGAAATGCCGATCACTCAACAGTATGCTGGAAAGATTATAAATTATAGTAGAATGCAATATGAACACCTAAGTCAATTTGTTGATTTTAAACCTAATGACTTAGGTTATGAGTTTATCAATATGGGTCTTATGGTTATGAATAAATCATTGCTATCACATTTAAAAGGTATGTCACCAAAAGAGTTTATTCAGCAGCATGACTTTAAAGCTTTTGTTGATGGTCTTGGTCCATGGAAGTGGTCAACAGATCAAACTCTATTGAACTACTGGCTAAAGCGTGATGGAATAAAAGTAAAAAATATGAATTGGAAATGGAATGGTCTTTATAGTGCTATTACTCGAGTTGATGAGGCTTATTTCGTCCATTTTTTCCTAAAAGATAAATTGCCCGAAAGAGGTGAAAACGTTAAGGAGTTAATGAAACATGTCTGACATGAAAATTTTTGTACACATCCCGAAGAATGCTGGTATGACTGTAAGGCATAGTCCTTTTATTAAACCAAGGATTTTTGTGAATGAAACAAGCCGCCACAAAAGTCAAAACTATTCACGTGGCTTGGCAGAGAAGATGAAAGAAACTAATGACCATTTGGGCGCAGAACATGCACGTTGGAGAGATCTACGTGAAGATTATCGGAATAAGTTTGGTGCATTTGCTATCATACGTAATCCTTGGGATAGGGTTGTATCTCGTTTTTTCTTCCTTAAAAAAGTAATCGAGGTTGAACAAAAAGTAGATCCATCTTATGGTGACATCAGTTCATTTGAAGCATTCCTTGAAGAGCGCCATAAGTGGGGTGATGTAGAATACATGTGGCATAGAGCCATTAGAGGCTGGTACCCTGCATGGGATCATGTTAGTGATGATGCTGGAGAAAAGTGTATGGTTGATTGTTTACGCCATTCGCACTTAGAAGAAGATCTTAAAAAATATTTTGATATACCAGAAATGTCAAGAGCACGTAACGTGACAGCCCTCAATAAGGGAACTTACATGGACCTATATAATAAGGAAACTACTCAAATCGTTGCCGATTGGTATAAAAAAGATATTGATTATTGGGGATTTGATTTTAACACTGGTGCAACAAGGAATTATTGGAATGTCTAAATTAGCAGATCTATTTGATCTATATGGCTGTGATAAGCATAAGAAACATAAATACAACACTGTTTACGAACAGTTCTTCGAGCCAAAGAAAGATGATGGTCTTAAACTATTAGAAGTAGGCATATTCAGAGGTGAAAGTATGGAAGCTTTCCATGAATACTTTCCGAATGCAGACTTATATGGTATTGATATTTTTACTCGTACTAAGCCACACCAACTGGCTGTGTTAAAGAATGAGAGATGTCACCATGTAAAAGGTGACTCAATGAATCCTGCTATTGGACCACAAATGCTTGAGGCTTTTGGTAAAGTTAAGTTTGATTTTATTATTGATGACGGCATGCATAACCCAAAGGCAAATATGCAAACAATGAATAATCTATTGCCATTCTTAGCAGATGGTGGTAGTTATTTTATTGAAGATGTATTTCCACTAGAGTCTATGACTCAACAACAATTAGATCACCCATGGCTACTAAGACACCCTGATCAATATAATGCTATGGACAATAATATGTTTTTGAATGCCATGGACAAATCAGGATTTAAGATTGAAAGATTTGATTTGCGTAAAACTACAGGTCAGCCTGATAGCTATATTATAAGGTTATACAAATGATTGCAAGACTTATTACATTAGATAATAATCCTACCTCAAAAGCAGCAGCTGATGTTTGTAAAAATTCATCTATGGCTGTTGGCAATAAGTTTGAGATTGATTCATTGTGGGCAGTAACACCAGAACAAGTTCCTAACATTATGAATGCTAATATGTTTCAATGGTCTTATCCTATCCAAGGGCATAGAGATGATTTTGCTACAGGTCTATCATTAAACAGCTATCCTACTGCAGTTATTGAGAGACGTATTGCTTGTTTTCTTTCTCATTGGTTATGTTGGAAACAGTCTGTTGAAACAAATGAACCTGTTTTAGTTCTTGAACATGATGCTAAATTTATTGAAAGGTTTGATCCTCAAGAGATCATTGATAGCAAGTTTGAAGTAGTTGGCATTAATGACCCTCGAGGAGCTACACGTAGATCCAATGTTTATCATGAAGCAGTATTGAAATTCACTAATCCTATTCAACAAGTACCTACCATTGATGAGTTTAATATTCCACAAGGAATGGCTGGCAACTCGGCATATCTCATTAAACCAAGTATGGCTAAAAAGGTTATAGATAAATTCAAAGAGATTGGCATGTGGCCAAATGATGCTTTAATGTGTAAGCAAATATTTAATAACATCGGTCAAACAAAGAAATATTATACGACCGTGCAAGGAACTGAAAGTACTACGTCATTATGAGAGCATATGTAATTACTATTTTAGATAATGAACAATCCGTAAAAGCTGCTGAAAACTGTATCAGATCAGGAGCACCTCAAGGCATTGTTATTAACAAGTGGAAAGCCACTACTCCTGCAGACATGCCATTTGAGATGTTAGCAGAAAAAGGTATTGATGGAAACAGGTTGGATGAAGTATATTCAAGAGCAGATAATTGTGCTGCAGCTTTCTTATCTCATTATTCTCTTTGGGAAGAGTGTATGAAAGTCCAAGAGCCTATCATGATATTTGAACATGATGCTGTTATTGTAGATACTATCAGTGAACGTATTCTGAATGGTCAATGTTTTAAGCAAATGATGAATATTGGCAAGCCATCATATGGACAGTTTAGAACACCTGCTTTTATTGGCAGTGGACCATTAACTTCTAAAAAGTATTTCCCAGGTGCTCATGCATATATTGTTAAGCCTGCAGCTGCAAGGCAATTGATACAAGCGACCAAAGGCATAGGTGCAGCACCAACCGATGTATTTTTACATAAAGACACATTTCCATTCTTAGAAGAGTATTACCCATGGCCGGTTGAAGCAAGAGATAGCTTTACAACAATACAAGCAAAAGAAGGCTGTTTGGCTAAACATAATTATAATGAGGATTATAAAATTGTCTGATTTTGATAGAGCCTTTTTAACAGGGTGTGATAAAGCCACAGAATGGCAGCTCCCTTGGTTTACTAAAAACTTTAAAAAACATAACCCTGATGCCAAGCTATCGCTAGCTGATTTTGGTATGACTACCAGTATGTTGGACTGGGCAGCTGATTCAAAGATGTTCCATTCAATTGGTCAAATGGAAACCACGTCAGTCAAAGGCTGGTTTCTAAAGCCAGGGTGTATGTTAGGAACTCCTTATAAAGAAGTATGCTGGCTTGATACTGATGTTGAAGTACGTGGAGACATGACTGAAATCTTCAGATATATAAAATCAAATAAACTATTAATGGCTGTGGATAATCCATGGACAAAACGTATGGGTGAAAAGACGCATAATTCTGGTGTAGTAGCATTTATGAATAAGCCACAAATATTAAGAGCTTGGGCTGAAGCATGTGTTACAAGTCAGGAAAGAGGAGATCAAGAGCAACTCCATGCTATGCTAGATCCACTACAAAAGAATGTTCATATTGAAGACATGCCAACAAAATTTAACTACTTACGAATCGATTTTCTAGACCAGAATAGTGTAGCAGACATAAGAGCTGTACATTGGACTGGCTATAAAGGAAAAGAGAAAATCAGGGAGCTCATGCAATGACGGTTGCACACATTATTGGGAATGGTGATTCACACGTATTCTATAAGCCATCAAAAGGTTTAAAAATTACATGTAATCTACCACCTCGTGAAATTGATAATGTCTATTTTACTACTATCGTTGACTTTAAGATGTGTAAAGCTATCAATGAAGGTAGTGTCAACCTTGATGCTTTTCAATGGGTCATGGGTGCAAGGCCAAAGAAATGGATGGAAATGAAACCAGATTTCTATGTAAAGCATGCACCTAAGATCAAAGAGTTTTATTTGACTCTACCTAAATATGCCGCAAACTATACAGACTTTAATTGCGGACATCTAGCTACACATTATACTTGTAATAAGCTAGGTGCAGATGAAGTCCATATGTATGGATTTGATAGTATGTTTGATTTCAATCTAATCAGTACTACAGATTTTGTACTTCCTTCCAACAGAAACGCAGAAAATACTCAGAGGCTAGCATTTAATTGGAGGCCAATTACTGAAGGAATTTTTAATGAATTTAAGAATACACAGTTCTTTGTGTATCACCATCATAATGCGTCTAAATTCCCATTACCTGATAATGTAGAAATTATCACACCTAAATAAAATAAACGGTTTACATTCCTCTAAAACTATGGTATAATATACTATAAAATGGAGATAAGCAATGAACTTTGTTGATGCGTATGGCGGCACTAAACATGAAAGGTATCTTGTAGAAGATGCTGCTCATTGGTGTATTGGTAAACTCATGCCTCGTATCAGGACTTTAGAAATTGATATTGAGTTAAAAGAAATTGATGATGCTGAAGGCCTATGTCATGAAGTTGACAGACGGCAGTTTGTTATTGAAATGCAAAAAGGAATGGAATACGAAGACTTTCTTACGACTCTATTTCATGAAATGGTACATGTCAAACAGCATGTACGTAAAGAGTTTGAGCCTGTTGAATACGATACCTTTGAAGGATATATGGCTCAACCGTCTGAAATAGAAGCGTATAAAATGCAAGAGGAGCTATTAGATCAATGGAAGATAGAGAACCCGAAAGATACTACGATTGGATGTTATGGAAAATGAGGCAAGAGGATCATGACATAATGCCTGTTGTTGAGGACGATGTGGTAAAAGCATTAACAAGAATTGAACATAAGATTGATATACTATTAACAAAAGATCAAAAAACAAAATAAAATGCACTTTTGCTCATTTTTTTGTTTACTTTGCATGAAAACTATGGTATAATATATCTATAAAATGGAAAAAGGAAAGAAAATTATGTTTAATAAAGAACTCTTCAGTAATGATTCAGAATATCTACGTTACGATGGTGAGATTGTGGCTCGGTTTAAGCACACCGGTGGCCCTTTCACTAAAGCAAAGTTTAAGAAGTTTTTGATCAAATCTGGTCTTACTCCTAAGACATATCGCGAAATGCGACAGTCTGGTGTTGCACCATTGGATGTATGGGCTCAGCTTGATATGTCATCTTATAGATCAACAATCGATGCTTGGAGGAACAAATAATGGAACAGGCTCTTATAAATTATATCAATGCTCAACGTGCTGAGGCAGCTGAGTTCTCTAAACAACCTAACTGTTGGATGGGATCTATGGTTGAACCATCTAACACAAAGTATTGGAATGAGAGAGTTCCTACTGGTACTCTTAAAGAGTTCAAGCGTATTGAGCTAGAAGAGTCTGCGTATTATTGTATTGCAGATGCATATAGTAAATCATATGCCCGTAGTATTGATTTCTCTTGGTACTCTGACAAAGAGCTTAAAAAAGAAATTGATATGGCTTGTGCATCCATGGAAGAAGAGCGTAAGCTCGAAGCTGAGATGGAAAAACAGGCTAAAGAAGAAGAGGCTAAATTAGCCGATGATCTCAACATTGATGTTGATACACTTAAGCGATGGATCAAGGAGGCAGCTTAATGCAAGAAGGACCAATGAAAACGGCAGTGGATGCTCCAACCGATGGAGTCATTCAACAAGAGTTTGTAACATACGTAGTGGCAGACAATAAGCGTGTTTATAAAAGAACAGTGACTCGTAAGTTTCATTCGAATGGTGACTATCATGACAGCTACACTAGTGAGCCACTTACATGGTAAAAAATACTCTATATGAGTGGAAAGACCAATTTAATGAAGCAACTGATGTGCGTTGCTTAGGTTGGCAATATATCGGTGAAGCCGATTATGAATATGACGGGCACAATGTAAAGATGTGGCATAGACTAGTAGCGCCAAATGGTGACTCTATTTTGCAAGACCACGAATGGGGACCTTACGAGGTTCCAAGTAAAGAAGAATGTGAAAGGGTAATACATGCAATTCTCGACAAACTCAATCAAGGAAGTGCAACTGTTTGAACAGCGCATTGACTCTTGTATGGAAGCTGCATCACGATGCGAAGAAGGAACATGGGCTCACACCTTTTGGACTAAAAATCAGTTTATATTACTAAGAAAACTAAAAAATTATCTTGGTAATCACAAATCTGCCCTTAGCTCAGCTGGATTAGAGCAACAGCCTTCTAAGCTGTAGGTCGTAGGTTCGAATCCTACAGGGCAGGCCAAATTGTAAAGTCCTGAGTATGACTAACTCGCGGCGTACAAAGTTAGGAGCAATATGGAAAATGTTTTCCAGCAAACACGCTTACTATACGACGTCATGTGAAGAAGAGAAAACTGCTCAATTTATTCTATATCACTAGGTGGCAGAATGGTTATGCAGAGGATTGCAAATCCTTGTATGCCGGTTCGATTCCGGCCCTAGTGTCCATTAGCTAGGAGTACACTATGGATGAATTAGAAAAAAACACCAAACGCGGTGATCGTATACTTAAATCTGCAAAGATTAGAAAGAGGCGTTCTAAAGTAAAAGATGTTATTTTTGAAACCACATCAAGGAAATATGCTAAGCTAAGAAAGGCTCGTAAAAATAAGAATATATAATCTAAACAATAGGAGATTAGATGCCTTGGCCAGCTAAGAACCGTCCAAGACCCGGTAGACGTAAAAAGGGTTCTCGTAAACGTAAGAATATGAGAAAGAACAGGAAGAATAAATGATTACATTTATTGAATATTGGATATGGAGGATACGTAAAGAGATTGACTATTTCTTTGCTAAACGTAAACACAAAAAGATTGACCCGTTTATTTATGAGGATGATGACAAGTGACTATATACGTGTTTGGAGATAGTTTTGCTGAACAGAGCTCACATGCTTTCTACAAACTTGAAGACCGGTTTACTACATGGATGGAAATACTCCAAATAGAGCTAAAAACTGATGTCGTAGGTAATGCAAAATCTGGTGTATCACAAGAGTATATCTTTAAGCAGTTTAATGACATGTCATCAAAATTTACTGAAGGCGACTATTGTGTCTATGTGCATACAGAACCAAGTCGTAGATGGGTGTTAGAAGACAGACCTGAACTTGGCAATTTGTACATGCACTACAAAGGCGCTAAGATTAGAAAAGATGAATTAGAGGCTATTGAGTTATATAAGAAATACCTATGGAATCATTCTCAGAATTTAGCCATATCACAGGCTATCACACAAGCAGTTAATTACATGGCAATGGCTACAGGATGTAGAACCATTCAAATACCAACCTTTCCAAATGGCTCTGATCTTATACATAATCCTTTTGTAAAAGTTACAGGCGATTTAATGTCTGTAGAAGAGAAAGAATTTGATAGTATGGGAACTAGAGGTGATTGTTATGGTGGCAAGGTCGATAAGAGACACAACCATCTTTCACCAGTAAACCATCAAGTTTTTGGCAAAAAATTATATAATAGTTTATATTATGGTAATGAATTGAATTTGACTAAAGGATTTGCAGAAAGCCTGTACACATCAAAAGAAGAATATGATGGTGTGAATGACAGGTTTGATTTACAGGATAGGTGAACCCGAAGCGCCTGACAATGAGTCGAAGTTTTCGGATTGCACCCAGCACTTATACACTGGCTCTGCTTTATAATGGATGGGCGTCTAGGGCAATTCTATGAAGAACCCTGGCGTCCATTTTTTTAAATTCATGTCTTTTATGTAGAGTAAGAAACTGTTCAGACATAACTATGTCACCATCTTCCCAGTGATGGTCATATCTAAACCCTGCATATTGACAGTGCTCTTTCAAGTACTTAAATGTAGAGTTTGTGATATTGCCACCAAACGTTTGGAGGAATGGAAAGTATAGTCCTGTTCTACCAGCTCTATTTGTATGAATGAGATCAAATGGATCATCTTCGTTATGATGCTCATGAAACCAATTGCTTGGTGTATATCCACCCACCTTATATCCTAGTGTGATATATTTGTCTTGTAATGTTTCTTTCCATTGAGGACTCAGTGCGTCATAGGCTAAAGCATTATCAATCCAGCTTGTGACTGATCCTTTACTACCTTTAATTGCTCTAAGATATACAATTGGCATTCTGTTAGGATTAGATGCTTGATTACAGTGCCAGTCTAACGCATCAGTATGTCCAAATAGACCCGGCTCACCTTCATCATTTAATTCACCAGTTACACGAAGAATACCAGGGACTTCTCCTACAATATGCTTGGCTCTGTCAGCAGTGATCTCATGAATAGGACCAATACGTTTACAGAAATCTACTTCATCTTGTGGAGTGGGGTTGTCAATAGGCTTGATTATGACAATAAGCTTTTCGAATATGGCCTGTTTAATAGACATTATATCAAAGTCACTGAGACTCTTTAATTTTATTCCCTTTAGAACTTTCATTAAATCTAATCTTTTCTCGCATTTCAAGTTGTGCTCTAAATGTATCTATAATCTCTGGATCATCACCCGATAGAGATATAGCAGTTTTTATAGCAACGTAACCATCACCTTTGAATTTTAAATATCCATGATGATATAGTTTCCCTTTACCTTCTCTAAGGCTAAGTACTATACCATCTTTGAATTTGTGCATATGTTATGACCCAAAGTATATAGCTGCTCCAATCGTAACAGAACCAATAAGAATAGCCATAATAACTATAAAGGTTTGTTTCATTGTTTCTGCTAACTCTGCAGCTCTTTTTCGCTGTTCTTTCTTCATTTCAATTACAGCTTCTTTTTCTTCTTGTATACGCTTAGCTCTTTCGTCTATGATAGACTTCCATGTACCATGACCAAAACGTAGGTCAATTATATTCCTCATCTCATTCATAGTCTCTTCAGCCAACTTGGCATCAATCATTTCCTGAGCAATACCTTTAGTGTAAGTCAATGAACTCACACCGGCTTTAGCGTTACGCTTCTTTATTATTTCCTGTTGGCCTGTGAATAGATTGTCGACATAGCCTGCAATAGAGCCTATATCGTTAGCTGTGTCTATTGAGGATTTAATCATTTCTGCTGCCTTTTTAACGACAGCAATGCCGGCCATTGTTTCTGCGAACATCTCGGTAACCTTCTGTTAATGGTTACAAAAATCACAGTCGATAATTCTCTATATCATACTTCTATTTATACGACTATTGGATCTTGTCGTACTCTATAAGAACATAAATTACAAGACCCAATAAAAGTACAATGACTAGCATAGTCAACCAGAAGAACATCATCTATTAGCTAAAGGATTATCTAAAGCCTTAGTTAGTCTATTATCAAGAGACTTTTCAATTGATTGTAGTTCTCTCTTAACATATCCTTCCATACCAGATATCTTGTCATTGAATCGGTTGTTAGCATCGTCAATCATTAACCGGCCTTCTTTCTTAGTCCGATCCATAAGAAGTTGTGCTTCATCTTCAACCTTATCAATGTCATTCTCTACCTTGTCTAGTATTTTTTCCATACGAACCAAGTCACCACGTAAGTCGTGCTTTGTATCACGCATGAAATCAACCTGCTCACCAATTGCATCTTTGATAATGCCTACCTCTTCTCTGGTCATGACCATTTCTTCCTTAATGAGTGCAAGGTTCTTGTCAAACTCTGATAAGTCGGGTGCTACATAGTTTTGGATCTGTTCTTTCATATCCATATAATCTTTATAGAATTCAAAGCCTCCCCATAATCCACCACCGAGTGTACCGATGAGTGGCAATACCAATAGGAGCTTACTGCCACCTAGCTTGATTCCACCGTATTCTATTTCTGCCATTTTAGTTACTCCTTAGTTTTGGATATTGTAGGTCTTCCATTGCACCGAATTTTGGATCATTAAGGAACCATCTTGCATATGCATGGTCGACTGTTGGTTTTTCTGGGTAGAAAGACTTTTGTGGTAAGTCCTTCTTGTTATAATCGAAACCTGGGACAAATGATATAAGAGCCAAGAGTGACCGTTGTGTAACCATTTGTTGTTCGAGTGTAACAGCATTTTCTATCTTTTTAGTTAGTTCATTAGCCTTTTTAGCTAATAACAAACGTATCTTATCATTCTTATTAAGAGTCTTCTTTTTAGTTTTTGATTCAGCTTTAAGTTCAGCAATCTCTTTTTCTATATCGTCTTCCTGTTTACTCTCACCTGTGCCAACATTACCATCAGCTTCACCGGGTGTAGTCTCATTTTCTAAAGCTGCTAGTTCTGCCTCAATGTCATCTTCTTGTGCAGTTTCTCCTTCGTTGGCCTCTGCCTCGATCTGTTTTATTTCCTTCTCAATATCGTCCTCCATTGCCATTGCAGCTCCTGCTTGTAGAGTTTCTTCGGCCTCTACCTCTTCGTCTTGCACTTCAGGCACGTAAACATCTGTGGTCGGAACGTCTTGTACAATAGGTTGGGTTTGAGTAAAATCAAGTGCAGCAACACCGACTTGAGTATCTGTTGATGTGGCTTCTTCTACTGGGTCAGTAGTGCCTAAGTCTACAAGATCTGGATCAAGGTAGTTAGGGCATAGTTTATCGTATTGTCCGTCTAACTCACATTGCTGATCAAAAAATGCTTGCTGATATCCAGTACATTGTACATCATATAGAGGATCATAGTAACACCTATCTGCAAGATATGCAGCAGCATAACCCGGACATGCTGCATCATACAAAGGATTAGCCGCACATTGAGTACTCAAATTAGCAGCCTTATATCCAGGGCAAGTAGGATCATAAAGGGGATTTTGTGTACATTGTTGATTGAACAACGCAGTAACGTAGCCAGGGCAAGTAGCGTCATATAAAGGATTATTATAACAAAGGTTTGCAGAGTAGTTTACATAGAGACCAGATTCATTTGCTCTAAACTCAGGACCCCAATAACCTGCTTGTCCGGCAATATCCTTTCCAGTAACGAGTACTTCTACATTGCCAAAGAATGTAGGGTCAAGAAAGTTTGTACCGAATGTCTCTGTGCCTGTATCATATGTCCAGCCTGAAAAGTTCTGGCCATAGTCATATTTGTAAGTCTTGAATATGTTACCATTAGAGTCATAGACATTGACAACAACTTCAAATGGATCTACTGCACCGCCACCTGTCTGACCAGAATACGTATTTGCATTACCATTCTTATACACCCATTCATAGTCGAATCCATCAACTTGTATGCCAGCAGCAGCGAGTGCTGTATTGAGTGCTATTGTATTTGCAAGAGTTTGTTGTGTGCCACTCCAATAGTAAGTATCACCATTGCCAGTGTTTTGTCCTTTGTGTATATCGCCTTGATCAGTCTGTCCTGCCCAACAGTCTACATAATGAGTACAAGCACTAAAAGTACCTGTCCACCCATTTCCCATTACGAGTATATTGCTTGATTGTCCAGATGTAGGACCTGTTGATACCTGTGCTTTAGAGGAGGAGGAGAAGCAGAAGACCGAGGCTAATACCGCCAGCAGCAATAGCACCTTGTTTCTTTTGAACATCAGCTTTTGTCTCCATTTCATCTACAGGTGGAATTCTACCAGGGTCAGCTTTCCACTTACGGGTTGCTACATCACCAATTTCACCTAGATATGGACAAGGAGTACCAGCCATTTCCATTGCATCATAAACTCTTCTATCTTGACAGAGTACAGAAACTGCTGCCACTTTCATACCCATATCATAGAGAGTCTTGCTTATTTTTAATCTTTCACAATTAGGATCTCGTACAGTTTCACCACTGGAGATGCCAAGAATTTGGGTCTGAACAGCTCCTGCTACACCGACCGTACAGAGGTCAGATGATGAAGAGTTAACAGACGGTGTGATAGCAGAAGGTGGAGGACTAATAACAATAGTCTTCGCATTTGAATCTACATCACTTGTTGATTTTGTTGTTGTATCCACCACGGTCTGTGCATGTGCCACACTTGCAAAGACTATCATACTTAAGATTAATATAATTCTACTCATGAGAATACCTTTTCGTTGGTTCGATAATATTTATAACCAAAACGTCCCATGTCAAAATATTGACACTAACCTTTATTTGACACGGCTCGCTGTCAATATTTTGACACAGTATGTGATGAAATATCAGTACTATTTATAATAAAAATGAAATTAACTGTTTACATTACCTGAAAAGTATGGTATAATAGTACTATAAAATGGAAAAGGATAAGAAAATGATAAAAGCCGAACATATGATGTCTTCGATGACTATGGAAAAACTAACTGCATATCAGCAAGAATACACAACATTGCTGGACCAGCGCAATAACTCATATACGCACAGCGATCGTATTGCTCTTCTTGAAATCATCTTTACAAAGATTGACACAGGCAGGATTCTCATCGAGGAGTCAGCCTAATGACTATGCATCTTGTACGTGGTATGTCTACTATAAATAGTAAAAAGAGGAAAGTAAATCGCACACCCGGTTGGCAAAAAGCTCAAGAAAAGCACGAAGCATGGTTACGCTCGCGTGGTGTACATCCTGATCAACTCAAAAACAAAAAGAAAGAAGTCGTTCATGCCAAATCGATCACCCCTCCGAAGAACAATCGCTCAATCAAGACGTCGGACGTCATCTGCGCCCCCTGTCCTAAAAAGCAGCCAAACGTTTACTCCGGAGACTATATCGTCGGTATCGCAACCATGCACAAATCAAATCTCGTTCCAGTGGGGAAAGGACAAGACCCCGAAGAACTAGCAAAAATGAGGAGGTAAATTATGGACATTTTTACTGCTTCTGTTGTTTGTTTGGCTATGAATATCTACTTTGAAGCACGATCTGAGCCTATTGCAGGACAGATTGGTGTAAGTCAAGTTGTGATGAATAGAGTAGCGGATCATCGTTATCCGAATACTCCGTGTGAAGTTATACACCAAGGACCGACAAAACCTTCATGGAAAGATCCAAAAGTATCGTATCCTGTAAGGCATAAATGTCAATTTTCTTGGTATTGTGATGGTAAAGCAGACAAAATAACAGATAAAAAGGCTTTTACCGAAGCTTTACGTATTGCTTATGGTGTGGCTACTAAACGTCTTGATGATCAAGTCAATGGCGCGACACACTATCATGCTTATTATGTGAAACCAGAATGGGCATCTACAAAGACACCGACCGCTATACTAGGTAGTCATCTCTTTTATAGATGGGAAAAACAATGACATTCTTTTTATATTTCGTATTGTTTACCTATTCGTTTATCCTTATACTCCTTTATATGTGGAATAAAGAGGATAGTAACCTTGAGAGAGAAAGAAAAATCAAATGAAATATTTACTTACATTACCCTTATTTGTACTGCTTGCGTG
>Ga0181388_1000015_pt1 | contig 44697 bp, 57 predicted proteins | sample 11SPOviralmetaG_FD_130120 | JGI IMG/M metagenome (GOLD analysis project Ga0181388, IMG submission 130120) | Marine viral communities from the oligotrophic San Pedro Time Series (SPOT) site, San Pedro Channel, CA, USA - 11 SPOT_SRF_2010-05-17 | ecosystem: Environmental > Aquatic > Marine > Strait...
CGATATACTGAACGTAACAGGTATCTGTATTGGCTATGGCCTCACTTAAGGTCAATGTAGTACCTGAGGCTGTAAAGGCCTTACCTGAGCCACCCTCTTGTTTTACGTTATTAATGTAAAGTAATATGTCGTTTTCGTTACTTACAGGGTGGCTGAGTGTATAACTTGTACCACCATTACCTGTAATGTCTTGCTTTACCATTGCCGAGTAAGCTGTTTGTGATTGATTACCTATGTAACTCATGGCAGCTCCTAATCGCTTATTTCTTGAACATAGCTAACTGCAACGTCCATAGAACTATTTACTGAACTTTGAAAATAAAGACGGTCACCACTTTCAACTATAAATTTAGAGTTAATTGAAAGCGAACCACCACTTGCAATTGGTGCATCTTTTACAATATAAAATGTGACTTCTGATCCATCTATTGTTTTCTTAAGATAGCAACTACCTGTAATAGCATTGGCAGTTATGTTTGCCATGTTTATACCAATAATGGTGTTGTAATGTGTAAAGTTAGCTCCGTCAGGTGCATCTGCTTCAGATGTTCCTACGGCATTGAGTAATATTCGTCTAAAATTTTGAGCCATTGTTTATTCCTTTTATAAAGCTGCCGACATTGCTATAGCAAAGCCTTGTGATGCCGTATTGCTTGCTGCTGCTTCTATAGGTATCCAAGAACTTCCGTTATAATATTTAAGTTTATTTACTGTATTATTAAAAAATATATCGCCTGCAGTATGACCTGAAGATGGATCTGAAGACCCTGATCCAAGGTAAACGGCTTGGAATGATGTAAGTGATCCTTGTGCATTTGATGCAGCAGATTGAGCTGCCTCGGCATAATACTTTGCTGAGTAAACACCACCTGCAACTGCTGTTGATGTAGTAAAACCTGAACCACCGCCTAATGCCCAGTTCTTAGCAGATCCAACAGTTAATGAACCACCAATTGCATATGTCTTAGATGAATACTCTGATCCGTCTACAGTAGCACTGTCAGCCTTAGTCGCCCAAGACTTAGCAGATCCACCACCTGAGGTATCGACTATGGTATTAGTTGCCCAAGCCTTAGCTGAGTAGTCTGAGGTACTTGGCACTAAGTCATCAATCTTTACTGCGTAATGACCTGCGGTAGTAGCTGAACCTGCTGCCGCAGTCGCTGATCCACTTGCATTGGTTTCACTAGTAGATGCTGCTGACTGACTTGCCGTAGCTAAAGTAGAATAGTGTAATGCTGAATATAAGCCTGAGGTTCCACCGTTAGTTGATGACAAACTAAATGAGCTGTTATGTGGATTTACTGCTAATTTTTGTGCATCGGCTTGATGGTTTGTTGAAGCTGTTAATGTTGAAGCTGCACTTGCTGCTGCGTCTGCTGCAAGCGTTGCGTTTGTTCCAATTGAAGCTAAACTAGCAGCAGAATTATCTTCACTTATTTTTGCAGCATCTGCAGACGCAGAGGCAGCATTAGCATATACTTCTATTGTTGAAGCATACGTTTGTAATGCAGTTGCATTAGCTCCAGTTATTTGAAAAACAGATGTTGCCATATTTACCTCTAATTAATTATATCAAGTTCAAAAGAAACACTTGGTTGTACTTTTGCATCTACAGATGCTTGATCAGTACTTAAAATAAGCTCTTCTATTTCTAATTTCATTTGGTTGTATGATGATTCATAAATTGGTTTGCGATCATCATTAAAATAATCTGCAGCGTATATGCATGCACCATAAGTTATTAAATCTGGAGAAACTAAAGACAAAGTATTTGTATCAGTATCATTAGTTAATGTTTCTGCTTCACCTCTATACACAAAATGAAAAACGGTGCCTACTGTAGGTATAGGTTTTACGTACCAAAAGTTTTGTAGTCGAGTATAATATTGAGGTTTTCCAGTTTGTGGAAGTGATCCTGATAATTCTATAAATCTACTTAAAGGCACACGATTAAGTACAGCATCGTTAGATTGTGTTAACCCTGTATATGCTTGAACCATTTCAATATAGTCGCCTGGTATATAAACTTTACCATCAGCTTGATCATAAAGTTGTGAAGACGTAGTACCAACAGTAACTGAAAATAGTTTTTCTAATCCTGGAAATCTTAATGTTCTTTGAATTTTTTGTGATGCACTTTTTAAAAAACTTTTTGCTAAATCTGTAGTGCAGTCGGATCGGTTAATTAGATTTTTTACATCGTTTTGTAATTCTAGGTAAGTTGCCATTTAAATTTCCTTTAATGAGTAAGGAAACGCTCACAATCATTATTTTTTAACCATTTGATAATATCTTTAATTGGAGCTTTATATACATCAACACCTTCTCTTAACATCTGATCAACGACTGCAACTGGTATTGAAGCCATTTTCATCATGTCTTTACTATCAGTCCAACCACCTTGTTGTTTTTGATAATCTAAACTTTTTAAAAAATGATCAGGTATTTCTTGGGTTTTAGTTGTATATAACTTATTTCCTTCTTGCACTATGCTGTGCTTTATATCTTTAATATCCATAAATTCTCCTTAAATAATGGGACGCCTTGCAAGGAGAGCTAAATCAAGACGCCCCATAATTAATTAAGCTAAGTCGTAAATATAACCGGATAAGTTATAGTTAGCGTGCTTTAAGCCATATTCAGTTACCAATGCGTGAGTATCAGCATCACCAGTTTTGGCAAGTAACTCTCTAGTCATTGGACGTAGTTCTGCTATTTTCCAATCAGCTGGATCATACAAGAATGCAACATCAGTTTTCATAAACCTATTCATTACAACTTTATATTCACCATATGGAGAAATATACACATCAACAACGTTAACAAGAGTTCTACCACCGTTTGAAAAGTGCTCTTGTCTAGCGTTACCACTACCTACTGCAGATCGAGTATAACCTGCTATAACAGTTGAGTCAGCAGGCTTAATCATAAGAATAGATGCTTCTGCACCATCATCATACAAAGCATCACCTAGAGCTAATATATTAGCCTCAGATAGTGTTGCTGAAGTTCCTGCATCTACTTTATTTGCTATAACAGCATTACCTGCTGCGTCATTACCCCAACAGTTAGCGGTAAATCTTGCAGCTGATGCACTACCTGCTGCAGCATTATTACCACCAGTACCTCTATTACCAACAAGATTAAATTCTATATCTCGTTTAAATTCAGCTGCTTTTTTCGAAAGTTGATAAGCCGTTTCTTTGGCCCTTCCGTACGCATCAACTGCGTCTGAAGTTGCTGATACTTTAATAGTATGAGATTGGATCTGAGTATAGTTTGATCTCATAGTGGTTGCTGTTAGTGTAGCGTCAGAAAAATCAGCTCCCTCAACTCTTGCATTTTCTGCAGTTGAAGCTAGTGAATCTTCTTGCCATTGAAACAACGTATTACTTACGCTTTCTTTACCAATTGATGATTGGAAAGGTGTCGCGGTTGGAGAAATATTAGAGATAATATCTGAAATATCTTCCTTAATACCTACTTCTTGGTAGGTTTGCCATGTAGCCATTAGTTTTATCCTTCTCTAAAAATGACGTTAATTTTATTTTTGCCACTTCGACATAAAAGCATTCATAGCATCGTCGGTACTTCCAGATTTATATAGTTTATCCATAGCATCACCTTGTCTTTTTTTAGATGTTGTAGGATTACTAGTACCTGATTTTAAAACTCGCTTTTGTTTCCTCACAACTCTTTTTTGTGTGGCAACTTTTTTACCTTGATCATATCTCATAGCTTTAATCATCATTTCTATTGCAGTAGGTTCGACAATTGTATCTACAACCTCTGCTTGTAAACCTTGATTAATAGCGTAAGATCTAACATCATTGTATAAGTTTTGAGACCAATCAGGAACTCGTTCTTTAAGTACTTTAATTGATTTTGATGCTTCTTCTTGAAGTCTTTTTTGATAATCATTTTTTACTTGTGTTGCATACTGAGATGCTTCTTGTGTAAAAAAATCTAAATCTTCTTTAGCCATTTGAGACTCGCGTCTTAATTGCATAAAGTCATCATCACTCATAGTTTTTGCAGCCACTAACATGTCGACTTCTGCATATGGCTTATAACGTTCTTGAGCTTTTTCCATAAGCTTTTGTAAGGACGCTTCGTATTGTAATGATTTATCTTCAAGTGCTTTTCTTTGAGTAGCAACTTCTTGCGATTTAATTGTTAGAGATTTTTCTTGACCATGTAGTCGTTTAAGATCTTTAACAGATACTTCTAATTCATCTTCACCTACTTTAACTTTTGTGATCATATCATCATCAGCTATAAGTGATGCAGTTGTTGGTTCGTCAACAATAGTTTCATTGCCGTCTTCATCAACTTCTACAGTTACGTATTCGTAATCTTCAGATTCTTTTTCTTGAAGGTCTGTTTCTTCTTGAACTTCTGCTTGCTCAGGCGCTTCTTCTGCTGCTCTAACTTCATCAACAGGTTTAGCGTCACCTTTAGTCTCGTCTTCTTCTGGCTTTTCAGCGGATTTCCACTGAGACATAAAGGCATTTTCTGCTTCTTCGGACGAACCAAAAGAAGCATCAAAAGGTGATTTTTCAGCAGACGCGTTTGTAGTCTCTGACATTTCTATTCCTCATTCTTTTCTATTATTTGATTTTTCATTAATACTTGTTGATTTAATGTATTAATTACTTCTTGAACTGAACGCGCACTATAATAAGCAATATTTCGCTCATCAGCTTGTGCTGGATCAGTATTAAAAAATACTTGAACATATTGATCAAGTAATCCTTTAACTACTTTATTAAAACTTTCATTTTTTAAAAGTATTTCTGCGTCTTGGCCTTGTTTGACCAATAACTCTGTATTAACATTATCCATTGTCTCTCCTTATAATGTTATGAATTTGGACTAACTATTCCTGTAGTTTGTTCTTCAGGTTGAGACTTAAGTAACTTTAACTCTTCGTAAGCAACGTCTGCTTTAGTTTCTGAGTCAAAATCTTTTCTGTCTTCTTCAGTAGTCATTTTAGCAATTTCTGCTTCTGATTTAGCTAATTCTAATTCCATACGGAATTTAGCTTCTTCAACATCAAGCTGTAGTCTTTGCTCTTGAACTGCTATTTTTCTTTCTTCCATTTCCATGTTCTTCATAGCTATTTGCTGTTGCATTTGCTCTTCAGGCGATGGTTGTGGAGGAGGTATTTTATCAGGTGGTATTAAGTATGTATCAACATCTTTTATACCTTGAGCTAACAAAGATTGACGAACCATATTGTATCGTTCTTTCATACCATAGTTAGCTTGTAATCCTGGATCTTGAGATAGCTGCATATGCATAGCATTATACTTTTGTGCTTCTCTTTCAGTTTCTCCGTAACCTAACTTAAATGCTACTTCAACATCTTGTCTATCTTGCCATTGTGTTGGAGTAACTTGTGCGTAAGCTCCTGCAACATCTATAATTTTTTGAGAGTTTTCATGTAATATACACAGTCTATATATCTCAAGAAATAAAGGCTTTAAGAAATTATTTGCGAAGTTTCTTGCAATGATCTTGGAACGCTGTTGTGAAAGATTAACGAGCTGCTCGACCATTCCTTGTGAATTTTGATTAGATATGGCGTCTTTGTTAAGACCTTGCGAGAGCTTTGAAATACCGCTAGTATTTTCGCCATCTTCTTCCAACTTTTGAACGGTTTGGAATATGAATGGATTAAGTGGGTTCTGAGGCAAGGGTGATACACCGTCAGGGCGAGTGACATTAACAATGCCTCCTAGTCTGTTATCTAATAATTCTCTTGGGTTTAATAATGATCCTTTAGTTACTAAGTAACGTGGATTTGTAGTAACCGAGCTGTGATCTAATATTGACCTCATTAATACTGTTCTAGCATTTTGCGTAGGTAACAATTTGTAAGCAAAGTTTTCACCGTGAAACCTATGAGCTACAGGTATAGGTGTAAATACTATAAACGGTCTTTTATCTACTTCTTCATATTCAAGAAGTGTATTACCAGCTATAAGTATTTTATATAATTTACTAATACCTTCACCGTCCATATCAGCTTCTACATATGCTTCATAAACTACAATTTCTTTCATTTGTTCTTGTCTATGATGCTCATCTGAGTTTACAGAAGTAGGACCAATTTGTTCATGACGATAGTATTTTTCATCATAGTTTTTACCTAATGGATCTTCGTCAGAACCTATGCTTTCAATTAAATCTTCATCAAAACCCATTTTAATTAAATCAGTTTTGCGCATAGTTTTTCTGTGAGCAACAAACCCATCTTCAATGTTTTTACTCATTGGGTTAACTATAAATTCTTCAGGTGGAATAACGTCAATTACAACTTTACTTTTATCAATACTTTTAATAAATGTACCTTTAAATCGACCATCAGTTTCTGTGAATTTACCAAGTTCCATTGATGGATCTACTAATGCTTGATCTAATTCTTCACTAGTATAATCTTTAAACTCTTCTTCAATTTGCTCTAGTTTTTCTTCCCAATAAACTTTTACAATACCTACACGAGACATTAAGCCGTCATGTATAGCATCTCTAAAAATAGAAAAACCATCGTTTTGTCTGTGCAAAACATAATTAGTATAAGCAGTACAAACTCTAGCTTTTTCAACGTCTTCAGGACCTTGAGGTGTAAATTCAATTACGTCTGTACCTGCTGAAAATGTTTCTAAAAGTAATGCTTTTAAACCTTCAACACCATCATAAACGTCTTGAGATACGTAACTGCTGTTACCATTAGATTGTCTTTTAGGAAGTTCTCCATGATAATAACGCATAATTTTTTCGCGCTCATTACTTAAATCACTATCAGAATATCCTATAGAACCTTTGATTTCATCTTTGCAAAGTGCAACGAGTTCATCTTCTGATAATGCTTCAAAATCTGCCATCAGATCGCCTCCGAATAAAAGTTATTGTTAATTTCTGTTGGTTTCCAACCTTGTTGGTGACCATAATTTGCTAAAGCTAAAGCCATTACACAATCATCATGACAGCCACTTTCAGCTTCCATAGCTCCAGTTTCTGTCTCAATATATGTTAGTAATTCTCTTAGAGTTACTTTGTCATAGATTAGCATTTCATTAAGTCTTAATGATGCTCTAAGTTCATTTATAACTAATGGTTTAGATTTTGCTGTTGTTTGAAAACCTAACTTTGTCATTTCTTTATCAGTCATTTTGTCTACTACCATTTCAATATGAAAATTTGTGTATTCAAAATCTTTGTACAAACGTGTACAAGTTAATAAGCCATGAGAGTTACTTTCAACAATTATGTAAGCATTATTAAAAAACTCACCTAAATGTAATAAAACAGTTGCAAAATAATCAGGGTGAACGTGTGCTCTGTAAGTACCAACTAAAACTTTATTTTCATCTAAAATTTGTGCTACAGAATAATCACCACCTCTAATACCCATTGCAACGTCGGCACCGATTGTATAAATGCCTGCAGGATCAACATCTTTATATAAAACTAGTTCACCTCTAGGGTGAGTTTTCCAAGTTTCTTCTTCTAATGCTAATCTTTGTTTTACAGGTTCAGCTTTATCTAACATTTCCATAACTTGATCTGGATTAAAAATAGGTCTACCAGATGTTAAAAAAGCTTCATCAGCATTTGCCGGATATTCTTGTCTAAATAAATCAATGCCATTTTGAGCTATTTTTTTACGCCTAAATGAAAGCTGATCATCAGTTAAATCAAACTCTTTTTTTAATTGCTCTTCATCAGGTGAATATTCCATGTTTTCAGGTGCTTGTTCAGCATATTCATCTTGAATAAACCAAGGTAAAAATACTGGAATAAAACCATTACTACCTTCAATAGCTCCACGCCATAAATCATAAAATTTACCAGACACACCATTTGCCGTAGACTCAATAAAAACAGCTGTATTATCTTTATTAGGAACAGCCTGCATAATAGCATTAAAGTTTTCTTCTGCAGTAGATGGAGACCAGAACGCTAATTCTGATAAATGACAAACTGTTATAGTTTCTCCACGTGCAATTGAATCACCACCTGCAGTAGCAACAACATAAGAACTATCTAAAAAATTAAAGTTAATTTCTTTTCTTGAAGAATACTTAGTATGTGGTTTTACAGGTTCAGGACAGTTTTCGTGATATCTTCTTGTCATATCAAATAAAGCTCTTGTTGAGTCAGCATGATGTGTAACAACCATACCTCTTTGTGCTTTACGTTGTGATAGCCACCAATACAACCAACCACCAACCATAGTGGATAATCCCATTTGTCTAGCTTTAAGAATTATAACACGAATTTTGCCTTCTTTTTCATATTGAGTATTTATAATATCTAGTAGTTGCTGCTGAGCAACATTAGGTCTTAAATTAACTACGTCACCATCTTTAGTACGAATTTTTAAACAATTTTTAGAATAGAAATCAAAATTATCCCTCAATTTCTTTCGTATCATCAATGCTTTTGGGTTCATCTAAACTTGCCAGCCACTCTTCAGCGACTGCCTTTACTTCTAATTTATTTACAGGCTTTTGCTTAGTAAACTCTAATAGTGCTTTTGCTGCGCCTGCTTTTGTATTAGCAGCATCAGGACCTTCAGCAATTTCAAGCAGAACCGATACTGCTCTTTTAGCAATGTTGTCGTCATCGGGTAATAATCCTTGTTCGATCATTTTATCTACTTTCTCTTTTGCTTTTTGTTTAACTTTAGCTCGTTCTTCTGCAAGCTCGTCTTGTTTTTTGCCCCACCCGTCAGGTAACCCACTTGGTCGACCTGCTTTGGTTTTAGCCATTTTTCTAAGATGCTCGCAAAGTTTTTCATACTCAGGACCGCCTTTTTCCTTTAGAAGTCTGTTTGGGTGTTTGTGCAGATTTTTTGCCGTCCACTTTGCTCCCACTGTTGGCTTCCACTTTGCTCTGCTTTGTCTCGGCATCAACTGCTCCATTAATAGTGTTTGTAAAATACTCCAATAAAAAATTTCTAGTATTTATTGTAGCTCTAACCATTTGAACTGGAGGTAGTGCATGAACAAATTCTTTTGCTATAGCTATTTTACCATTTGCCGTAAGCCTTGTGTCTTGCCATATTCTGTCAAAGTTATCTAACATCTTAAAATATTCATTTAATTTCATTTTGCTCTCCTTAAATTAATTCGTCACACTTAAGACAAGGCATAATAATTGACACCAGTATCTGTACCAAAAGTTGCCTCTTTCATTTGTCTTATGCGTTGTAATATCTCTGTTAAAGTTGCTTCTTGTTTGATTGCACCTTCTTCAGACTGAACATTAAACTTAACTATTACTGAGTCAGGATCTATTCCATTAGCTTTAACTACTTCTTCATAAATTGGAGAAGAAGCAATCTCTAATAAAATTTCATGATATATTTCTCTCATTTCTTGACCATGAACCGGGTGTGTAGCAAATGCATCATGTGTATGCATAAAGCCTGGAACACCACGATCTCGTAATCTTTTAGCTAACGCTCTTTGTACGTAAGCATCTAATGAGTGATTTAAGAAAGCTGCAAAACCAGTAATTGCAAGTTTATCTTGATATACTGGAACACCTATCTTTTTATCTTTACCAATTTCCCAATTAACTCTTCGTTTTGTACTATCAGGTAATTTACCAGTATATACAGAAACGTCACCGTCAGGTAATGGAACACGAACTGCAAAATTATCTTTACCATATAAATCAAACATAGTTGAAGCTATAGCTTTTGCTATTCCTTCAGCCATTGCAGCACCAGGATAATTTTGATCAAAAATTAACTCTAATTTATTTTGAATATTTTTAAGAGTTTCTTTTTGTTCAGGATCTTTCATGTCATTAAACTGTTCAGGTAATTGTTTAGCTAATTCGTCAAACCCTGCACCTCTAGCAGTTATTTTTACTTGTCCATATGATCTTCTATTAGCTAAGAATTTCTTTGCTACTTTACGAGATTTAGTTGCACCTAAACCAGTTACTTCTTGTATATGATCTGCAGGAAGTCTGTATAAATCTCCTCCAGGTGCATCAGGATCCATGCTAAGTAAATTAGCTACTTGAGATAGTCCTGGGTCTCCTGTAAGTGCGGCGTGTAACTGATACGCCGAAGAAGTACCATCAAACCATACTGGATAAGCTGAATTAAAGCCTTGAAGTAAGTTTATTGCTTCTTCATTTTGAAATAATTCACTTGTAGGTATTTTCTTAAATGAAGCGTCTTTACCTTCTAAAAATGCTCTCATTCTTCCAATTTCTACAGCTAATCTTTGTATTTCAAAACCGTGATCTGATACATCAAAAACAGCATGATTTTTCTGATAAATAGTTTTTGCATCTCTTTTATCGTTAAAAATCATTGGAGCACCACCTCGCTGATAAGCGAATATGTTGCCACCTTTCATTTTTGAACCTGCAACCAAGTAATCAATTAAAGGCATTTTAAGATCTTCATCATTTAAAAATTCTGATCTAGGTCTTCCTGCTAAGTCCATGTATTGCTGAACTGTACCAAATAAAATTCCTGCACGTTGATTGTAAGGAACTTCATTACCTATACCTAAATGATCTCTAATAGCATGTAAAAAGCTTTCAAAACCAGTTGCGCCTAATGGTCTCCAATTTGGAAATTCCCATATTGCTTTACCGGCTTTACCTTGGTATGAAGCAGAACCATTTAATGTGTCTATACGTAATCTATCTTGTGCTCTTCGCTGCATATAAACTGGAGACATACCACCTTTATCAGTTTGATTGTCTTCATATTGTTTTAATGCTTCAGCTGTAGCTAACGTATATGCACTATCAGTAGTTCCATCTTTTTTAAAGATTAAATCTAATCCTCTATAATGCCTTGGTTTACTCATCATTCCTGCAAGTAACTTATATATCATATCGTTTATAACTAGAGGCTGTTGTTGCTCTCTTTCTATAAATTCAACAGTATTGTCGTAACTTCCTAATGGGTGACCATTTATTTTTGGCTTTTCTGTACGAGGTTCTTTTGTAGCTCTGTTAACATATTTACGAGCATTATTTTGATCGGCTTTATTTTTTAAAGCAGAGTCTTTTGGCTCTACCGTATAAATTGGATACATTACACCGCCAGCACTTGTTCTAAATGCAACTTCAAATTCACCAATAGCACCAGTTTCTTGTAGTGCTTTCATAATGATCAAAAAGTTTTCACGATGTGGAGCTAATGCTTCTTCAACTTCATTACCTTCTTTAGTTTCAACTAAATCAACAATACGACCATTTGGTTCCATTAAGTCAATAGCTTTAAGATAAGCAACGGCTAACATAGAAACGTCGGTATCAGGTGTTATTTGACCTAAAATAGCTTTTAAAGTATTAGCATTAATACCTTCTATATCTAAGTTATTAGCAAGATTTTCTATTTTTTCATTAAATGCTGCATCAATAACTTCTCTATTTTTTTCTATTTCAATAGCATTTTTTTGAATTTTATCTAAATCTTCTCTACGCTTTTTAAGCATAGGACTTCCGTGCTTTACTTTAGCAAACTGAGTAGTTGGAACCATCATTTCAGCATATTCTTCATTTATGCCTTGTTGATATGTTTTACCTGTGTAGATGTTATCTAAAACACTATTAACAGTCATAAAACCGTCACCTTTAAGTAATGATAAAAACCTTTCAATAAGGTCTTTAATTTTACCTAAAATATACTTTGGTGTTATTTCGTTATATCTTGCATTCTCAAGTCTAGCTGACATCTCAGCTAATACTTCCATTTCTTGAGCAATCGAAGATAACTCAGGATATAATTCTTCAACTTCTTTTTTAACAGTATCATATAAAGGGTGAGACTTAAGTTTGTCCATTTCAGCTTTACTTAAACGATCTTCAACTGCATGAAATATTTCGTGTAAAACAGTAACTTTATCTGCATCTTTAGTAAGATTAATTAACTGTTGTCTTCTTATAAAAGAGTTCTGAGATGAATTATAATTAACCTTAAAACCTTCAGTTAAAGCTCTAGCAATCAAAGCAGCTTTATCTTTATCTGACAATTTATTGTTTGGTTTAAATAACGATTTAGTTCTAGTTGAGTCATATGCTTGATTAACAGCTTCAGGACTTACTTCATATTGAGTAAGCTGCATAGGTGCTAGTTTTGAATTTCCATCACCTGTCCATTGAGAACGTTTTATTAAACCATTTTTTAGTAATCTATTAAAAACAGATTGAGGCCAAATAGTTGTAACTCTTCCGTTATCAGGCTGATTTCTATACTCTTGAGCAAACCCATCTGCTTTACCAGGTATTGCAGTCATATATGCTGAACCAGTAAATCCTTTTTGTTGTATATTGTCAGCAGCGTTTTGAGTTGTGCCGTGGTGTAGTATTTCTACACGTTCACCATAATAGTTTTCTGCTTCAGTTTTTAATTCATCAACTGTAGGAAATCTAGACTCTTGCACAACTGACTCAGTATCGACTTCCTTAGGTCCAAACTGTGTCATAGGTTCTACTACTTGATCTAAAAACGTAGCATGCTCAGGATATTGCATTTTAGCTTGTTGAAGCTTTGCTTTTTTAAGAGCAGGTGTTCTTTGATTTGCAATATCTAATACAAGTACTTGCATAGCAGCATTTGGTGCAGCTTGATAAGCAGCTTTTGCCATTTCAGTAGCACGTTTTACTGCTTCACTATATGCTAATGGATTTTTTACATAATCAGGAACCGCATTAGGATCTTGAGATGTAGTTGTATTGGTTTGAGCTTTTTTATTACCTTTAGCACCTCTTTTAGGTTTTTCTTTTGTAGGTTGTACAGGTATAACCGGAGTTATTGGAGTAGGTGTTGTAGGGTTAACATTAACACTATTATCATTAGTAGGTTCTAAGTTAATTCCTGCAGCATTTTGATACTGCCTTATTGCTTTTGAAACTCTATTGCGAGATCCAGTTAAACCATCAATAAGTCGACCACCTGCAATAGTAGTAGCTGAAGCAATTGGATTCATATATGCTAACGCACCTGCACCTAATGCTCTTCCACTATTTATATTTATACCTAGTTTGCCACGACCTAAATTAAGAGGATTAAAGTAATCAGTAAATTTAGATACACCGCCTTTAACACCTTCTTGCTTAAAACGAGTAATTACGTTCAGTTTTCTTGCAAGAGCACCTATTTGAGGATCGGCATCTGTAAGTAATTTTATGTCATCTTTAGATGCTAAATTCTTTACTTTATTTTTTGCTCTTTTAAGTGCAACTTTTACTTTTGGATTATTTTTATTTAATTTCTTTTGTTTAACTAAAGCATCTATTTCAGCTTGGTACTGCGTATGTAAGTCATCTAAATTTGCGTCTGCATCATCTAGTTTTTTATTGTTTCTATCTTGACCTTCAGATGTTTTTTCTAAATCTCTAACAACTTCAGCAGTAGCTTCTTCGTCAGCTTTTACAATCTTTTTGTAACCACTAGGAAAAGCATCAATAGCTGCGTTGGTACCTTTAATAGTTTCAACAATAGTTTGAGCACCACCTCTAGTTCCACCACCACCGGCAGCACCTGCGAAAAATGACTCTTTTAAATTTCTTTTAACTTCGTCAGCAGTATAGTCTCTACCTAAATTGGCAGCAGTACCCATTTTAATTACATCTTGACCTACTTCGGTTAAACCTTCTCCTGCAGCTGCGGCAGTAAATGCAGTAGCAATACGACCAAAACCATTAGCAGTAAGCCACGATGAAATACCTTTAGCACCAGCATTTTTGACAGCGCTTGGTATAAGTTTCATAACAGCGCCGGCACCAATATTTTCAAGAATACCCATAAGTATTCCAGCACCACCTGCTTCAGATACTTTAGTAGCTTGGTCGACACCTTCTATATCTTTTACTTCTTGGAATGCTTCTCCTGACATCAGTGCAGCAGAAGAACCTGGAACAGGAGCAACAGCAGTCATCATATAAGGTAATGACTCAGCCATTTTTTGTGCACCATACTGAATACCTGATCCAATACCTGTAACGTCATCTGTAGTTAGTGATCCATAGTTTAAAGCATCAGCTTTTTTATTTAGCATTTCTGCAGCAGCAAATTTATCTTGAGCTGCTTTATCAGATATTGCATTTTGATTTAAAGGATCAAAACCAAGCATTTCTCTAACAGGATTACCTATATTTTCTTGTAAATAACGCTGAGTATCTCCTACAAATGAGTCATTAATAACCTGCTCTAAATTACCTGCATATTCTTGAGTATTAGCCATTGATTTAAGATCACCGTGCTGAAATGCAGTAGACAAACTAGTGTCTTTTGGAGACATAGATTGGACTATTTCTTCAACGGTCTTTTGTTGGTCTGCAGTTGATAATTTTTTGAATTTTTCATCAACTTCAACAGTACCATAGCCATCGATTTCAAGCTCGATCATAGCCATAGGCGTCTCCATAGATTTTATTTAATTTTGAATGTTATTCCGGTAGAAGATTTACCACCAACAGATCTGTTACTTGATGTGCTGTTTCCAGTTTTTTGAGTTTCTGCATATAGAGTTTTAAGCATATTTTCCATTTGCTTCATTTCAGTAGTGTAATCTACTTTGTGACCAGCTAATGTTCCATATTTGTCAAAATGATCAGCTTTAGCTTTATTTAGCTCTATTAATTTACGAGCTACCATGCCTGCCATTTTTAAACGTTTAGCATTTACTTGAGGTTTTAATGCTGGGTTATAAGAACGTGAAATCAATCTAAATGCTTCTGTTTGAGTAAACTGAGCACCTAAAGTTTCTCTTAATGATTGTTGAACAATACCTTCAATACGTTGTTGTAGATCTAAACCTTTTTGACCAAAGATTTTTCTTAAACCTAAGTCACCATCAGGATCTACAATAGCTTGTGTTCTTTGCCACCAACTATCAATGTCACCACCAGTAGTAAGTTCGTTTGCAATACCTTCTAAAACGGCAACATTTGCTGAAGCCTGCGCAGGACGCTGCTTTTCATACATTTTAGCAAATTCTTTATCTCTAGTAATTTGTCCTGGAGTAAGTGCTGAACCATCAGGAGCATATTTACCGGCCATTTTGTCTTGAGCTTTTTTCTGTTTAAGTTCTAATGCTTTTTCTTTAGCTTTGAGAGCAGAGTTGTAATAGTTGTAGCGTGGATCGCCTGGGAAAATAGTTTCTGGGTTACCCATTTGATCCATAACTTCAATTGATTTATTAACCGTACCTTGAGGTTGGCCAACAGTGTAATTAAAGTTACTACCAATGAGTGCATTTTTTTCAGTAAGCTGATCTTGTTTAGTATTGTACTGATCTTTAAGAAAATCAAACTTGTCTGTTGACAAAGTATTTGTAAAATTTTGCTGATCGAGATTTTGTTTATCAAGTCTATTTTGCCTCTTATCTTGTTGAAGTTGCCTAAACCTATTTCTAATATCTGATGTACGATTAGTTCTAGTTTGGGTTAATTGGTTCCATAAAGCACCTTGCTGAGATGGTGCTGCACCTGCTGCTCTAAACGCAGCTCCAAGATCACCTAATTTTTGAGAAAAAGAAGGCTTATTATATTGCTCATACATTTTTAACATTGCATTTTGATCGTGCATATTAGACATCATGCTTTGAGGTGAATTAGGAGGAAGCATGTTGTTGTTACCCATGCCTAAATTTGGATCGGGATTAATTTGTGGCCCACTATTGTCGAATAAACCACCTTCAAACAATTTACCCATTTACGCCTCCACCAATTTATCCATGATTTTTTCAAGAAACTTTTTAGTTCTTGGTTTATTACTAATAAAAGCTGCGAACCTTTGACCAAATTTCCAGTAAAGTTTATTTAACCACCAAGGCGCTCTTTCAACCATATATTCTCTAAACTCAAGCCACTTAGGATTTTCAGGTCCATATACTTCTCTAGCAACCCAACAAAACATTGAAGCAATACCAATAATATTACCTATATTTTGCATTGTTGATGGGTTTTCTTGTGATGTACCTGATGTACTTCCACCATAACCTTGATTACCTGAAGCAAGTGACATCATTTGCTGAAGTTGGTTCATTGGAACATTAAATTGGTCATAAAATGCCTTTTGATCTGCGTCCATTTGACCTTGATTATTCATTTGGCCTAAAGTACCAAACTTATTAAGCATGTTGATACCTTGAGAGTCCATGTTCATACCTGTACCAAGATTTGCAATACTATTATTGAAAGCATTAGACATACCACCTAAAGCACTCATACCTTGACCAAAGTTGGTATTATATTGGTTTACACCTTGGTTAAACATTGAGTTTCTAATATCTGCTGATACGTCTGCAGCTCTATCTTCGGCACCTCTCATAAGCATAGCATCTTGCATACCTGCTCGGTTTGAGTTCATATTACCTGTTGCTGCATATCCTCTATTTGCATTAGGAAGAGCATTTTCATATAAATTTCTACCAATATCTCTTGTAGATGCATTAATCATATTATTAGCCATATCGCTATTAGCTAATTGATTTCCCATGTTAAATGCACCAAATGGATTTTGGGTCATTGAAAACATATTTGCAAAGCCTTTACCAAAGTCTCCGGTATTAGCTAAATTATTCAAAGAAGCTGCATTTACTGCATTAGCATTACTAGAAGCAGTATCTGCGTAATTGCCTGCACCTAATTGAGCTTTGTCTTGGTAATCAGTAAAACCTGCAAAAGTTGGTCCATCATATACACCAGCATTAATTGCATTTTTACCAAAAGTTAAACCTTGATTAGATGCATAATCTAATAGTGGTTTAGCCATGCCAAATGCAGCATCAGCATTTGGATCATTTCTAGTTGTGGTGGTTTTTGGACCACTAAATAAGCTACCCATTTTTTATTTCTCCCATATCCATATTTCCATTTGATCTTCAAGCGTTGCTTTAAATTTAAAACCAAACTTTTTTAAAAATTTTTCGTGTTTTTTGTCGCTAGGATCGTGCATTGCATGGATCGGACCTTTGTGGCATAACTTTAATAAATACCAACCATCTTTTAATTCTATATCAACTTGTTTTGACCATTTCGTTTTGATTTCACAATGTATTAGTGTTAAATCTGGTTGAACATGCTCTAACGAGATGACATAACACCATCGCCTTACTACAGGCACTCTTAAACTGTGCATTACAAACTTCCTGCAGTAAGTCTAGTGTCGATTTCTGTTATTATTTGTTGTAATCTTTCCTGAGCTGCAGATAGCTTTTTTAATTCTTCATATAAATAAGAAACTAATTGCTCAGGATCGTTTGGAGGAGGGTTTTGTAGTTTGTATTGCTCATTAAGTATTGAGTAAGACATATTAACATCTCCATCTTTTCCTTGCAGCTTTACCTCTTTCACCAGTCCACCCTTTTGACCGTGCACAAAAACTTTTACGTCTTGATTGATCTTTTTTTGATGGATTTTTAGAGGTAACTGCAGTTTTTAACTTGCTGCCTGGATTTTCTTTGCGGTATTTTGCAACACCTTTTTTTGTTAATCCTGCGCCTTGTTTTACAGATCGTTTATGACCACTTTTAACGCCAAAAGCCATATTATCTCCTGCTTGTTAATGTAATATCAAAATCTGCACCTGAAAAATTAAATGCATCACCTGCAGTTTCTTCAACTTTGTAAGCTAAAAGTCTACCATTTGCCCTTGAGTCAAGTTTATACATTGACGAAGGCGTGTAAGTAGTAGTTTCAGCATAAGTTGGAGGTGCAGTAGTAGAATATTCACTAAAACCAGTTTTAATAGACAACGAACCTGATGTATTAGGCATTGTTATTATAGGTGTAATAGTTTTTAAATGTTTAGCAGATCGTAATGGCGCCTGTGTTTCATCTAAATCTAAACCATATCGCTCTACAAATGCAGGCTTTATAGTTTCTAATTCTTGAGTTGCACTTAATTGACCATTTTCTAACATATCTAATGCATATGCTCTACTTCCGGTATGATTAATTGCTGTTTGTCTAGCACCAACCATAACTGCCATTTCAGTAGTTTCTGAAGACAAACCTAAATTTGTACTAATATTTAAAGAAGCAGCACCAACAACATTTGGTAAATCTATAAATGACCAAGTTTTATTAATCATGTTATAAACTGCAGCTTTATTACAATATGTACTATTAGGAAAACCAATATCAGATTCACTAGATACATAACAAAAATAAATTAGTTGTAATGAGTTATCGTAGTGAACAAAAAATTTACTTGATTTACTTCTATCAAGCTCATTATAAATTCTATCTCTTACAGCATTAGTAGCTAAGTTTTGTTTAGCATTACCATTATGCATATAAATGTTATTAAAACCAAAAACGTAATGTTGACCACCAACCTCAGAAACACAGTTTAAATTAATAACACCATCGTCATTAAATAACTCTCTAAAGTTAAACACTAACGTAGAAGCAGTGTATTCCATTAAAACAGCTTCAGTTTGTGTGTATATTATAAATACGTTTCCTAATGCTAAGCCATCTTCAATTGGAGTTTTAGCTTGCCCAAGTATATTTGAACCTGCACTATTACTTGATGTAGATGTCCATATAACACCAGTTGATTTACTTGCTCTATAGCCAATAGGATCTGTCCATTTAACCATAGTATGTTTTTGTGTATTAGTTTCATAAACATTAAGTGCAATAATAAAATCTTTAAATGTTCTCATTGAAACTGCATAATCAGTAGTAGGCCAATCACCAACAGTCATTTTTGAATAGTTAGCATCTGAAATAATATCTCTAATGTATGGACTATAACCATACCGATTAACCACTGACAAACCTGAGATTTGATTGTGTGTCCACCCTACTAAATCAGAAGAAGTAGTACTATTAGCTGGACTAACATCTTCAAACTCACCATTAACATAATCATAAACACTACCATCAGTATTACAGCCAATAAGAACTGCACCATTTGTAGGTGAATAATAAGAAGCTATATGCCTTGTTTGATCAGCATTGTCTGTAGCTAAACCTCCGTACCAAGTGTATGCATAGCTATCATAATCACCTGAAACAGAAGACCATGGAACAGCTTCACTTACTGGAAGTTCATATATACGTTTAAAGCCAGGAGATCTTTTGACACTACCTTGATCAAACACAACATTACGACAATCTGAAAAGGCACTCATAGGTATATCTTGGGCGTCCATATCTGTAATAAGACCTGAACTACCTAAATTTCTTACAGGTAAAGTAGCCATAATAAAACCTCTTATATTGAATTAGTTGCGCCGTAAAAGTTATTAAGGTTAATAGCTCCTGATGCAGGAACGTTTGCATTAGCTCCAACAGTTATTGTTCTAGTACTGTAGTTATTACCACCAATATAAAATGTATTAGATGACCAACCGTTAGATGTTCCAGTAAATGAACCTGAAATTGTATCACCTGCATTAGCTGCACAACTACCAGTATAAGTTGCTGTACTGTCGTTAGAGCTTAACCCTCGATTAAGTGTGTTTACACCATTTTTCTTTATAACAATTGTAGCTGTATTTGCATTACCTGAACCACCATAATAATACCCAAAATAATAATGATAAGTACCAGTTTTGTTAACTGTAAAAGACCATGATTGAATATTGGCTGCACCATTATCTGACCACCTAGAATAACCAAATAATCTACCACTATTAAATGTTAACCCAGTATCAATGCTACGACCTGAGTTATTAGTTGATGCTGATGTAGAACCTGCAGTAGCAGTAGCTGACAAAGATGCAGGTATAATACTACCTCCTTTATAACATTCCGATAATGCTATAGAACCTGTGTCTCCAAACTCAGTTCTAATATTATCCATCGAAATGGCACCGCTAGTCTGTAGAGCCATGACAAGTACAACCTTTCTTATGAGTATCAAATTCTGATTTTAATTCTTTAATTGCTTCAATAAGCAAAGGTACTAGTTTTTCATAATGTACAGTTTTGTAATTTTCATCTATTGGAGCAGGCGCTATTATCTGAGGTAATACAGCTTCTACTTCTTGAGCAGATACTCCAACTTCTTCTTTATCTTCATATCCCATATTTATAGCAATATCATTAGGTCTAAATGTAAAACCTGATAATGCATTTACTTTAGAAAGGGCGTTTGTAATTGGTTGCACAGATGTCTTTAATCTCATATCTGAATAGTAAGCAGTAACGTTACCTGTTGAGCGTACTTCACTTGCGTTAGTTACAGCAAATGTTACGTTATCTGTAGTTCCTACTGGTTGACCTATAGCAATTGTAGGAGTTGCTCCCTCTGCTCCTCCGCCACTCACTGTGACACCTGTTCCAGCTGTGATGTCTTCTACATAGTTACCTGCAGTATGTGTCCCTAGGGTCAATCCTGAGCCACCTAGAGTAATGTTGCCAGTAATGTTAATATCTGAGGATACTACAAGAGTACCGGTAACTGTTGCACCTGTAGTAGTAGCAGCTACTCTTGTTGCAGCAGCGCTGTCTAAAAGTGAGCTAGGGTCTGTGTTTAACTGATCTTGTGTGGCTGTTACAGCTCCAGTAATGTTTGGAAAGGTAGCTTTTATTGTGCTTTTAATTAGACGTAGGTGATCATCTCCTTGTGAGACGTTATCTGAACTAGTCGGGTTTGTAGCAACTAAGCTATTGATATATGTAGCAGTTTCTAGTGCCATAGGAGCTCCTATTTTTTTGTGGGACAAATTTGTGTCGTAGGTCAAACAACAACAATTCCCGAAAAATTTAAAACGTAATAACTATTTGCTAAAAGTGAAGGTAAACAACACGAAAAGTAAGGTTATAAGTCATTGATTTTGTTGAATATTTTATAGTAATAATATGTAAACTGTTGTTAGATGAAGTATCTAATTATAAATATATACGTTAATTAAAATCGAATTTTATTTATGTGAGATTTTATTTTTTTCAAAATTCGACACATTGACATTCACATTAGACATTTGCGATTTCATACGCACATTTCAACATATAATGAATATAAGAATTTCATACGCATATTTTTATATTTAATGGACAACAATTAAATTGGAGAATTTTACTATGCCAAAAACATTTGAAATAAGAAATGACGTATTCGTAACTGGTTCTGTTGCTTCAGACGAAAAAGAATTACGAGAATATTTCAGAGCAAACATTGATAAATTAATGATTGCATTCGATGAATGTAAAAAATTATTAAATGTTAAAAATTATTCTATGTTAATAAATAATATTCGTAAGAAAAATACTTTAGGTGTTTGTATTAGTGCGAAAAATACAATTTCAATTGATATTAGACGATATAATCTAAAAGATATTGTGTCGACTATTATACATGAAATGACTCATGCACAACAATTCGAAACTAAAAAGTTATCTCACAAAAATGCTAAGATTTCAGTATTTGAAAATAAAGAATATAAAGTCGTTGATAATAATAAAGATCACGATGCATATTTAAATTTACCGTGGGAAATTGAAGCACGAGCAAATCAAGAAAAGTATATTGATCAAGTGTGGAATGTAGTTTCATCGACTAAAAAATCTAAAAAGAAGAAGAGCGCGTAAGCGTTCTTTTTTTTCATTTTCATACGCAAATTTCAAGACTTTATGGACAACAACTATTTAACTTATGGAGTTATTAATGGACGATATTTTTGGATATGTGTACGGAACATTTATGGTTATAGTCGGCGTATGTTTATTTTGTTTTAGTTTTGCATTTGTCGATGTAATCACAACAGATTTTGAATTTTATGCATTAGTATTACCGATGTCACTTGTTAGCATGCTTATTATTGCGTGTGGTTTTGCTATATTCGGTGATACTAAAAAAATAAATAACATTCGTAAAAGACGAAGATAAAAATGAGAGCGATTAATTTCGCTCTTTTTTTTTCGAATAATTTCATACGCATTTTTCAGTACCTAATGGACAACAACAACTAACTACGGAGAATTGAATGCAATACAAACTTTCAAAAGACGGTACACGAACATCTGATTATAGATTTACAGTAAAATCTAAAGACGATGAAAACTTAATTGCATTAAAAACACAAATAAAAACTCATAATAAAGATACGCGTCATCATTGTCGTGCTCGTAAAAAAATATCAAAAGATTATGATAAACTTTACAAAATACGAATAATGGCTCGTGGTCCTCGTAAAAGTACAAATGAGTATTTAACGTATAATGATTGTATAAAACTTAATGTAAATCCAGAATATTATATTGGTAAACGTAAACCGTTAATCAGTAAAAATGGTGTCGTTCATTGGAACCAAGATCAATCGTTACGACATGAATTTGGTACTAGTTTTGATGTATATGTTTCCGAAGATACTCGTGCATTGTCACAACTTGATGACGAAATACAATTTGGAATAACAGCACATAGACGAAAGCAAATTCAACAACTTGATACCGAAATACATAAAATAAAAATGAAAGCATATCACGACGCAGGTAACATCGAAGTATATCGACGCGACTTTGCTTATTAAATAAAGACCTCTCTTCGGAGAGGTTTTTTTTCGTTTATTTACAAACGCTAATTTTAACACTTTATGGACAACTAACAACCAACGGAGATGTTAATGAAAAAATATGTACAAGACAAAACTGTTGAACGTATTACTGACGAACTTGCTGACGAAGTGATAAAAGATCACGCATCGTACGAATGGTTTGAAGAATGGTTTAGTAATTGTTTCTTCGATGATCTCGCTCCTGATCTTTTACAACACGTATGGAATCTTATGGATAAATACGAAATTCAAGAAGATGATACCGATCCAGTTGCTCACGACATTGTAAACGAAATTCAATACAAATTGATTAAACGTTTATGTGTGCAATGGGAAGAGAATTACGAAAATTACAAAGCACTTAAAAACGGAGGCAGATAATATGTATTACGCAGAAATAGATTTAGTTTGTAATATGTCAGCGATGCACCCTGATTTAATTAAAGGTGAAATAGACGATTACGAAAAAGATAATTCCAGATGGGTAGGCGACGATAAAATAACATACGTTTATAATCATACAAGACCAAACGGTCATTATGGTTTTTATGTGTATTGTACTAGTCGTGCTATATTAACCGATTTATTACTCGATCATCATTATGGTAGCGGTTGTAGTTATTATGATGATGCTGATATTAAATGGTGTCAAAATCAAATTGTGCAATTAAAACCTGATCGTATTGGTCGTGAAGATATTGTATGGCCATAAATCGAGCGCTTCGGCGCTCTTTTTTTCGAATAATTACAGACGCACATTTTAGTACCTAATGGACAACTAACAACTTATGGAGAAACTAATGTCTATTAAAGATATTAATGTTAAAATATTTACTAATTATGCAAGCGATACATCTCACTTAAATACTAAAGATCGTATGGAAGCTGAGGGATATAAAGAAATTGCAGAAATAGTTAGTCGTTGTGATGATAAAGATCAAGGTGAATTTATAATTCATTTATTACGTGAATTTATTGTTAACCGTGAAACAACAAAAGGTGACGAATACTGGTTAGATGTTATTTCTAATATTGAAGAAGAAATAGCTGACAAGCACTTTACTGCTACGATCAGAGTTACTTCAATAATTGAGGTACAATCAAACGAGCCTTTTGAAAGTGAACAAGACTTTCGTGATAACATTTATGATGTGTGTGTTGAAGATCTCGTTCAAGGTGAATCATATAATTTTGACGTTATAAGCAACAACTCTGAAATTGATGAGATTTATGATGTTACGCCAACTGATTAAATTTATCAAAAATATTCTTATAGCGGTCATTACATTTATTGTAGTGGCCGTTGTTCTTTTATTATGGAAACCTCGGAGAGATCAATGAAAAATATTAATGAAAAATATGAATATAAGCGTAAAGACGGAGGCACTATCTGGTGTTATGGCGAACTTAAATGGGATTCAAATATCTCAGTAGTTTGCGATGATGAAACTCAAGATGGTGTCTGGGCTGAACGCGACGATAAGTTACAAAAAACATGGCATGATGTTTGTGAATATCTTGAAAAAGAATATGCAGCAGATATCGAACAATTGGAGGCTTGCTAATGACTAGTAAAGACTTTAAATGGTTCGTTAGATTTGTAGTAGAACACCGAATAGATAATTCGGGTGTTATGGATCTAATGGATTACTTCAAATTTTCTAATTCAAAGTTCGATGATGAAAAATTTTTAAATGCAGTATACGAAGCCAAAGGTGAATATGAGCGTAAATCTCATGAAGCTATGGAACGTATGAGTAGGCAATATGCACGAGCATAGTGATACGACTTCACACTTAGTTGATGTTATATCAGAACAAAAACGCCTTCGCACTTTGCAACATGATTGCGAGTGGGAAGGCGATAATATAAAAGCTGAATTTTATAAAAGCCAAGCGAACTATTACCGAGAACTAGTTCGTAAAGGCGTTTTATATGATCCACAATTTTAGAGCACTTTTATGTGCTCTTTTTTTTCGTTTGTGATTTTTTTAGTGCAGTACGAGTAGGCGCACCTTTTGATCCTGGTTTACGCATAGTTTCACCAGAACCACTTTTGATACGCTTACGTTTCGCATGGATATTATCCCATAGTCCACGTTTCCCACCCATTATTTTTTCCTACCGCCGTAACCTTCTTTACATTTACCCATCGGTAACTCCTATAATATTTCGCAACTACCTGACGAACAGGCTAACTCTTGCGATCCAGTTGTTAAATCTTCGACTTCAATCATTGATGACCAGTCGATGTCAGACGGAAATCTACCTGCAAATTCGAGGTATTCTTCTCGTTCAACTTCTTGATAAGGTGCTTGACGATAACTACCACCATCGTAAGGTAAAAATGAAATACCTGATATGTCGTCAAAGTTATTAAATACCCACGAGCCAACTTCTGGCCATTCGTGTTCTTTAACACTAACAGTTATAGATGGTTTATGTTCGCACCAGTTTTCTTGATACATTTTCCATAACTCGAGGTGCTCAACGGCAGTTAAGTCTTCACGAGTTAAGCAACCTTCAGGTGCTTCTATCGGAAAAGTAAATACAGTAGTCGTATCAGGTTTCATAACACATGGCTCGTTGTGAACTCCAACGTTTATCATATGCTGAGTTAACGGATCTTTGTTATCACCTCTGACCGTACGCAAGTAATACCTGCTATGACGAGTATGAATACCCGATGCAGCATTAACTAGCTGACTAACCGTACCACTTGGTTTAACACAAGTAATAGCAGCCGATCTTGGGATACCTAACATCTCAGCATATTTAACATTAACTTCGTCTGCTACATTACGCATACTTTGTAATATTGCTTCGAGGTTAACAGTCTTATCAATACCTGATGTGATCTCATTATCTAAAATACCTGTTAACGATACTCCTAACAATCTCTCTTCTTCAGTATTCTTTTGCCATATTTTACGCAAATACGGAAAGTGAGTTAGTTTCGATTGTACAGTGCCAAGTATAGTGGCGAGCCTAACTTTATTTTTAAGGCTATCTTCATTATCACTTGGTCTTATAACGACCTCTGTTAAATTACAAAACTGATATGGTCGTAAAATTATTTCTGAACATGGATTAGTACCAAACTCAAAGTTCGGATCTCTTTTACCATACTTTTCGGCTTGTTTCTGACTAGCCGTCCTATTAAAAATTCCTCGTTCACCTGACTTGCTTTCATATAGCGATGTCCATTCTCGTAAGAATGCACCTACATCAGGTTTCTCAGTAAATGATACTGAGTTATTAGCTAAGGCTCTTTGGCCGTTTTGGTTCCACCATTCGCCACTCTTAGCATGTCTCATTCTGTCGTCAGTTAAGTTACTTAGACTTATCATAGCGCTTCTGCGCACTCCTCCTACGACAACAATTTCCCCTATTTTACAAAACAAATCGTGAGCTTCTATGGAAGACAATCGTCTACCTTTAGCTTTCTTAAACATATTAACAGTAAACTTAAATAACTCTACCAACGGCTCAGGACCTGAAGCTCTTCCACCGAACTGCTTTAGTCGTTCTCCTGCTGCTCGTACCTTTGACGTATCCCAAGTTGGTATTTCGCCTGCATATAGTAATGCTATCAGCATTCTAAAAGCCTTAGACCAACCCTCTTTACTATCAGACACACTAATGCATGTGTCAGACTTAAACATCTTCTCAGGGATCTCAGGTAGCTTAGTAATATATTGTCTCTCTACAGAAAAGCCTACACCTGTACCACACATTAGTATGAACATAGCTTCGTCAAAAGCTTTGGGATCATCAGCGACTAAATACGAGCAATTGTAACCACAAGTATTATCACGGTCTAATGCAGCTCCTGAGGTCATTAAGGCTCTCATAGATGGCATAACGTCTTTCATTACGATAGCTCTTCTAAGCTCGACAAAAGTATCTCTACCTATTTCAGGTGCTTTGGTTTCCATAAAATCGACATATCGATCTACGGTTTCTTCCCAAGTCTCTCTTCTCTGTTGGTTTTCTAAGTATCTTGCATAACGTGACTTATGTATAAAGTCACCATAGGTTTGTTCTATAGTACTCATAGATCTTTAATTCCTTATATAGATGTTCTAGTTCTTCATACTTAAGGATATCCTAAGACCTTAGGGCTCTCTTAAGTGCGGCGTATAAATCGAAAAAAAACCCTCAGAACACGAGGCTCTGAGGGCATGCATAACTCTACCGATTAGTATTTCAAATCACATTTGTAGATTAATGGCTGCTAAAGCTGCCAATGATATGCTTGGACAACATACTTTTTGGAGTATGTATGTAGTTTAATTTCATGTAGTGTGCAAAAAGGCGTCTGAAACTACAAACACAGTTTATAGATCCTTAGATCACCATAGGTAGTCAGACTGCCTTTTTGCTGATAAGCCTACAGCTCTCCCTCTGTAGACTGACTCTCTAACAGTTCTATAAGCATCTTACAGTACTGTTTCGCTTTCCTGACATCTTCTATGCCATTTTTGTATTTATATCTGGAAATATACTTAATAATATTACCTGCATAGTAGTTTTCAGCAATATTTAGGCTTTCCATATATTCTGCAGGTTCAATACCTATATTATAGTGTTTAGGCTTTTCTATTACATCAAACATTTCTTGCTGCATCTTCATAAACTCCATATGTCTCATAAGCGTTCCTGACCTTTACGTATTGTTTTCACGTGCTTCATATAAAAATAACTGTGTATTTTACCGAAGTATCTTGCTAACTCGAGATAGACTCTTGCTTTGGTTCCCATAGATTTACCTTTTTATGTTCAAAGTTATAGTCTTCATACCTTAATATACGAGCTAGTCTTGCTTGACGAAGTGCATCATCATACGTTAAGCCTGCGTTTTCAAACGCCTTTAATACTGCATTAAACGAACAGTCTTTATTTAGTATGCTCATAGCAGCTTTTGGACCAATACCAGGACAACCTTTATAACCGTCTGCAGTATCTCCAGTAAGCGTTTGTGTTAACCAATTATAATCTGCAGCTTTTTCTGTAATTTCATGCATTTCACCTAATCTGTATATTCGACCAGGTATAGTCAGTAAGTCTTTATCGTCAGATATAACTATTACTTTATTTAAGTTAGACTCAGTTGTAGCTAAGTAACCAAGCACATCATCTGCTTCTAAATCGTCCCATGTTTCATTAGGATATTTGTCACATATATATTCAATTAAAGATTTATATGCTAATGGCTTACGAGTTTTTTTACGATGGTATTTGTAAGTTGGATCAACAATTTTTCTGAAATTAGTTTTAGAACTAAATACCCATGTTGCTTTATATTCACCAAATTTATTTTTAAGATCATTTAAATAGTTATTAAATATATCTATACAATCTTCTAATCGTGAATGTAGCGTATGTAAATTGTCGTCCCATTTTATTTCTTGTTCAACACCAACACAAATACTATATGCAACTCCATCGCCATCAATTAATAGGTGTTTCATAAGGTACCTCTTCTAAAAGATCTTCTAAATATTGAAGACCTTCTGCTGTAATTTTAAAAATATTAGTCCAAGTATTTCTACCAATTTCTGTAGATATAAGCCCACACCGTGTAAGCATTGCAACTGTGTCTGCGTGTGTTCTTGCAAAATCACTTTTAGTTGTAAAACCTTTGAAATGAGCTTGGCATAATACTGTAACTGCTTCAGCGTCTTCTTTAGTGGGTTGCTGACCAATCAGTTCCGATGCCGTACTCTGCGTCAACTTTACATCTGAACTTAAAGTGCTCTCCAGCTTTTTCCGCTGCTCTTCTAAGTCTATTACCGACATCTTCTGCTATTTCCTTTCTGCAAGACACTTGAACCTCGTCATGTATCCAACCTGAAAATACAAATTGATTACCCCAACCATGTTCATAAGTTTTGCTAATATCTTCAAAAGCAATTATTAACCATTGTTTGGCTATAAGTGCTCCTGCAGATTGTAATAAAGTATTTAATGCTGCGTGTTGTGAACGTGGATATAGTAGTCGCCCATCTAATCCAATTAAATGACCTTTTATATCTAACGCACTTTCAACTGCTGATCGCAAAGCATTAAATGCAGGTATTGACTTAAAAAACTTATTTTTCATAAGTCTTCCTGCATCTCTACCTTTACCAATAATTTCACCTAACTTTTGATCACCACCACCATATACAAGAGTATAAATAAACTTCTTAGCAGCATCTCTATCAGGTAATCCTGCTGCTTCTTGATTTGCAGTATGAATATCAGCTGATAAAATTATATTGGCATAATCTCCTTTATCCCATTTAGATAAGTAGTGCGCAAGGCATCTAAGCTCGATACCCGACAAGTCGCAGCCGACCATTGACCACCCATCTGGCACGGTAAAACACTTTCTAATTTCGCTACCGTAAGGCACCCGCAATGAGGGCACTTGTGCCAAGTTTGGGCTGAAGTGAGTTGCTCGTCCTGTGATAGCACCATTTGTGATATACCTACCCCTAAGTTTGGAACAGCCATCGATAAGTCGTAAGTACCCATTGTTTCCCTCCGCAATCATGCCGATGCGCTTTTCAAGTAAGAAATATTCTGCAAGCTGTTTAGCTTCAGGATAATCTAGTTTGCTTAGCGTCTCCTCATCAATTCGAGGCTGACCGGCTGGTGTCCAGTCTTTCGGCTTCCATTGGTATTTGTTGATAAATTGATTAGCAATTTGTTGTCTGCTAGACGGATTAAAGGGTATTGTAACAGAAGGCTTAGTTTTAAACGTTTTAATAGTTCCTTCAAAGTTCTCCTCCATATACTTTTTAATTGTGTCTCGCTTTGCAGCTAGCTGACCATACAGATCAGCTGCTGCAACGGTATTAAAGTGAAAGCCTGTTGCTTCCATTTTTGAGCATACTTCTGCTATATTGTGTTCGAGTACTTCAGCACTGTTACTAATCCCGGCGCTGCGGCAATGAGTATAAAGGCTGTTAGTAACGCTAACGTCTTGCTGGCAGTAAGTAAGCATCTCTTCGTTGTATTCAGTGAAATCGTCTGCATAGTTTTCCTTGTAGTTTCCTAATCTGTAACCCCAAGCTGCTAAACTATATCTTCCATATAATTTAGTAGGCATGTTGTCTGGTTTTTGTAAAAAGTCTTTGTCTTTAATATTAGGCCATATAAGGCGAGAAAGAACTAATGTATCGGTTACTTTTTTTGGCTTAAATTTAAAGTAAAGCTTTTGTATTGCCGGTACATCATAACCTATAACGTTATGACCTATTATTTCGTCTGCATTTTCTAATGCTTTTATCGCGTCGTCTATTTGGTGAGGACGATAGCTAACCATTTCACCGGTTTTAACGTCCTTAGTAACTATGCAATGTATTCTTGTTAATTTATCTAAAAAATTGTCAGCTTCAATATCAAAAACCAACTGCATCTATACTCTCCAATCTACCAGTTTCCTCATTATACATGAGGCTTCCGGCCATACCTGTTGCACCTGTAAATCTATTTTTGACTACACGCACTACAGTTTCATTGCTTTGCGATTGTTGATCACGTTCTAAACCAATTACCATATCTGATAACTGACCTATTGAATGTGAACCTCGCAAAGAATTTAATGATACCTGCGCACCATCTTCAAAACCTTTGTTTCCTTCAGGTCGTCGCAAGTGTGAGACTAACAACATACCTACACCTGTTTCTTCAACAAATGTACGTAGTTTAGTCATAATCATATCAATCGCTTTTCTCTCATCAGGTACATCAAGACCACTAACCATAATGGAAAGATGATCAATGATAATCCAATTACACTGTTCTCCGTGGGCCAAGTAACGTAACTTAGCAAGGACATGCTCGAGAGTAACGCTGCCAAAATGATCGTAAACAAAACAGTTCCCATTAGAGAACAAATTGTCAAAAGACTTACGTATTTGATTAACTTCAACACCGGATCTATCAATGTGAAGTGGTTTATTAATGTCAATACTGACCAAGCCTGTAAGAGTTCTTTTAATGCTTTCTTCCAAAAAGAGTAAACCAACTTTATCTCCTTGAGTTAATAAGTGATGAGCAATTTCACGAACAAAAGCTGACTTGCCAATACCACTACCTGCAGTAATAGTTACAAGTTCGCCTTTTCTAAGACCTTTTGTTTTATCATTCATAAAATCGTAAGGATAAGGTATACTTGTTACGTTATCTTCCGTTGCCACTAAGTGGAAAAGATCTTTTGCTGCTACTATACCATCAGGTCTATAAACTGGAGCGTCCCATGCTGCTTTGATTAATTCTTTAACTCTATTATTTTTAAGCATTTCACTTGCATCTTTTAGAGGTAAATTAGCTACATGAGCTTTACCTGGTTCAAGCAATTCAGCGCATTGTGCAACTGCTTCTTGACCTGGTTTATCTTCATCAAACATAAAGACAACTGTCTCAAAGTTCATGATGTATTCTAGTTCTCTTCTAATGGCTTCTGAAGCTGACTTTGCTCCATTAGGTACAGAAACTACAGGCCATTTATTTCCTAATGCCTGAGATAAAGAAAGTGCATCAAGTTCACCTTCTACAACAAACAGTCTCTTACCTTTGCTTTGTAAGTTTTGTCCAAAGAGCGGTAACTTTGAACCTTCACCAACAACACTAAAATTTTTATTTTGGTCGCGCGTTTTAAGCGCAATAAGTTTGCCATTTTTATAATAAGGAGCAAGATGTCTACCACTACCAACCTTATAGCCGAAATGTCTTGCTGTGTCTGTTGAGATATTTCGGCTTTTAAGTTCCTGAATTTTACCTTGCGCGTATACCGCTTCCGCTGCCGCGTTATTTTGCGACGCAGTTTTGGAGAACTCAGTTGGCGTGCTATTGGATTCTTCACTATCTCCTCCATAGTATTTATTGCATGCAAAACAGTATGCGTGGCCATCGTCATAGATAGCCTTTGCATCACTGCTTCCACATGCTTCACAGTTCGAGTGCGTCTGGAATGAAGCCGAGGTTTCCTGCATGATCTGGTGCCTCCCAATTTTTAGGTTTAATTAAATCCCAACCACCACTGTGGTCACGACCCTCTTTAGTGCCGCGTATTTTAGACATGTTAGCCATATGTACTTCTTGCCATGCTTCTTCAACATCGACACCTGCAATAGCAAGAGTGCCTAATGCAAACACCGTTATGTCAATTAAAGCGTCGACCATACCTTCAGCATCTTTGTCTTGAAAGGCTTGTAGTAGCTCATCAAATTCTTCTTCAACTTGATCAACTCTAAGAGCTAATTTTTCACTATTTAAAGGCTCGTGATTAAAGCCATATTTTGCTTGTAAAGCATAAACATCTGCAACTAACGTAGACATTAATTCTCCTTAAAATAACTTGAAATAAAACTATTCATATTGTTTTTATCAAAATCATATTTAAACCATTGACCATACCTACCCATTAAAACAAGTCTTTGATATGCTTCTGAAATACCTTTAATAGTATCAAACATTTCAGTACGGTTTAGTTTATTAAGCTCATGATTTTGTTCTGCATTTTCATTGCTACAAAGAATAAGCATTGGCTTATAATCTCTTATAATTTCATTCATAAAATTACTTGTATTATAAGAAGGACAACCTCTATATGCATGCCCATAAATTTCTTCACTTAGTGCAAGTCTATCTATAACGCATGGAATATTAGCTTGCTCTTCTAACCGAGCAGCAGTGTGAACTATATGCCTATGATATATTTCTATGTTCCATTTTTCGTTATAACCACAATGAAAATATTGACCACCTATATAATCTGCAATTGCACGACCTAAGGTAGTCTTGCCAGTACCATCAGCACCTTCAATTATTACCAAGGTGTTGTCCTGACACTTCTAATTTTGTTGATAAATCACTAATTGTTAATGATGCACCTAAAACTGATTTAAGTACTTCTGGCACAAGTCTATTATATGTATCATTACTTAGCCACTCATCAACTTTATCATAATCAGTTTCATATATATGAGCTGAACCTGCTCTAACACATAGTTCACCTATATCAACCATAAGATTACAATGAGAATAAAGTAATAACTGAAGAGCTTTAGCGACCATGGTAAATGTAAAAATATCATATGTCATTCCATAAACTACGTCTTGTGATCTCATATTAACTAAAGCATTTAATTTGCCGTCTCGTAAAATAAACTGCATACCTGTAGTACAAGGAATATCTTTACTTTTACCTGGACGCTCACGCCATATATTTATGTAACAACGTCGTGAGTCATTATCTTCTTTAAGTTCATTTGCTGCCCATGATAATTGATCCATAATTTTAGGACCGTAAGCACCATTTAATGTAAAGCCATCGTCACTATATTTAGCATAGCTTTTCATAAATTTTTCTATGTATTCTAAATCATTTCTGCCTTTTAAAATCCATGCTGCTTCACCAAACATAAATTTGTAATTAAGGTCTCTTGCTTCGTTACAAACTATTGGTTCTTTCATGTCGACACTATAAATGTAGTTTAATCTTTCACGTATTTTTAAATCTCTTGGACTACTTTCATAATGATAATCTTTTGCACAATCTTGCAGTGCTTGTTTCCAAACTAAATCTGCGTTCATATAAACTCCTAAAAAAAACGGGGCCGAAGCCCCGCTATTTAATTTGCTAATTTATGAGGTTTGCCGAGATAATACTCAGCATAAATTGCATTATGCGCATCACGCTTTTTGTCGGTTTTTATATTCCAACCGGCTTGTCTTAAGTCGCGTATTCTTGCAGTTATATTTTGAACTCTGTATTCATACAAAGCAATTAATCTTGTAAGTCTTTTACCACGTTTCATGTGGCTTAACATTTCAGTACTCTGAGACATTTACTCTCCTAACCATATTTCTGGTATTAATTTATCAGCAAAAGGAAAACCATATTTATGACACCAGTCAGCATATGTTGTTTTACTACCTTTATTGATTTTTGATGATGAACGTGAAAACACAAACCTAATATCTAAGTCTGGGTGCTGCTCTTTTACTAGTCGCATTTTTCTGCGATCTTCAGATGTAAAGCGACCCTTACACTCGACTATTAAATCACCTATAATAAAATCAGGTATATATTTAGCATCAAGCTTGTATGGTAATCTAATTGTTTCATACTCATATTTTATACCTGTTTTATCTAGTTGTTCTGCTACTTGTGCTTCAAGTCCACTACGATAGTTATTAACAAACTTTATATTCTTAAAAGTCGTTGAACTCTTCCGTTGCGTCACTTGCACTCTCCGTAGCTTCATGAACATAGCCATCTTCCTCTTCAAATGTAGAACCTCCAAATTCAACAAGATCTATTATTTGAACAGCATTAAGGTATGCAGTAACTCCTATGTTACCTCCTGCAGAGTATGTTCCCATGACTCCACTTAATTTAATAGTTGAACCATTACCAACAGGTAAATCTGTTTTTATGACGTTACCTTTTGCATCAAATAATGTAGGTTTTTTGCTAGACTTAGCACGTATTTTTATGCCACCAGCATCATCGTCATTCATAAATGGCCACTTTGCTTTTGCTAGTGATTTCTCACCAAACTCTTCTATAAAAATTTGTTTAGCCATATCAACAAATTCTTGTGCATCTTCTTTTTTAACTAAAAGATCAGTTTTATACTTGCCTTCAGCATCAAACCTAGTATCAGGTTTTGCTAACCACGGCCACATAGCCGTACCTTTAGAGCTTGTATATTTAGCTTTTGCCATATTAGTCTTCTCCTATAACATAACAATTAGTTTGATCTGGATCAGGAGACATACTTGCTGCCTCTTTAAAAATCCAATTAATGCTTACTCCGTGTAAGTCTAAATTAGCTAAGACATCAACGGGTATAGCTTTATTTTCAAGAACCATAGCAACAGCAGTAGCTATCCAATGATCCTTTTCGTCATCTCTATGAGCACGATCGCCATAAAGTTTTTGCCACTCTTTCGTGGTGTCATGCTTACGCAAATGCATAGTCACTCTCCAATACTTTAGTTATATTAAGATTGCCTTTTTCTGGTGCTTCAACAATGTTGTTTCGACCATTAGGACTTAACTGCTCAAATGTTGAATCATGAAGATCTTGCATGACATCAAAATGCTCATACATAGCTACAAACTGTTCTCTAATTAAATAGAAAAACCTTTGAGTATCAGCCATATGAGTAGCAAATGAGTCATGAATTAATAAGAAATCTTCAATACCGTCTTCAACACCTGCAAGAACAGTAAACATAAGGTGACTAGCGTCTAAACTATGAATAAAATTTGGTGCAGCAGCATTGCGCTGTTTAATTTTATCTATAGTACCTTTAGGTTTAGTACGTATATTACACATAATACATTTATAAACATCACCATCAGGCGTAACTTTGCTATTAACACTAGCATTAGCTAAGTTTATTTCTTTATCATATAAGAATATGCGTACTCGGTTTATATCCCATTGTTGATAAGCATGAACAATAGGTAACCCAATTGGAGTAGTCCAAGTTAGTGGTTTAGCTTCATGTGCACACAATGATGCACAACGTTGAATAAACTTCATGCCAACAGCAGCTTTATTAACTACTATGTTGACAGCTTTCCAAACTTTATCAGCTAAATAACTTGCTGCTTTATGACCTCCATCTTCACCAAATGGGTGTTCACTTAAAATTCCATCAAGCACATCGTCTGCTAATGGTTTCATAAGATCTTCCATTTGCTGCTGCTTAAATCCATATTTTTCAGATGAATAAGCAAAAGTCATAACATTACGCTTAACTACAGATCTTGTTACACCGTAATCAAGCCACATTTTAGCAATCTCAATATTCTCAGTATCAGATCTAATTTGATCTAATACATTGTCTGCTACTATTTGATAAACATCAGCAGGCATTTCATGAGGTACTAAATTTACTGTTGAGCCACCTTCAGCATCTCTTAGTGCGGCACAATAGTGTTGAACACCTGAATTAGTTCCATCAAGTGAACAAGGTAAGTAAGACACATACTCATCACCTTCTTCCATGTATCCTGCAAACTCAATACAAGCTGCAAGAAAACTAAAAGGCTTATCAGCGCTTTGCCATATGTGTCTAGTGAGTGTAGGTTTTTTGCCAATCAAATAAATTGATCTTTGATTTTTATTAACCCACTCAATGCGAGCATCTAAACTCTTTTTACTTACTTTTTCAAAGTTACCATTATTAGCTATACTAATAGCAAGCCAATAAGCACCATCTTTACCTAGCGGTTTACCTTTAGCAAACTGAAACATAGCTCGTATGTGATCAGCACGCTGATGATTAAATGTAGGTATAGGATAAATGCGACCACGCTTATCTAAGTTATGTGGTTGATAAAACTTATCATGCTTAAGTAAGTCTTCTGCAGTTTGAAGATCACAAGTAAAGTTTACAATATCAGCATCAATTGCTCTATTTCTTAAAACAATAGACTCTTTTATTTTCTTTACTTTTTTTCTTTGCTTAGTGTCAAGCTCTTCCCAATTTTTAACTTTATTAGGTGACTTAACTTTTTTCATACGAGGAAACTTTTTAATGACATCTCCTCTATGCCAAGCAGCTTTTACTTGCTCATAAACAGTTCTATTAATTGCTAATTCAGTATTTTGAATAGCATTAATTGAAGCATAAACTCTGTCCATTTTACCTGACTTAGTTCGCATATCGATGCGTTGCTTTTGCTCATGAGGAGCCATTCTTACTAGTGGTACCAAACTAGCTAGTTTAGTATCGTGATAAGCACCAGAAGAAAAGTCTGTCCACTCTTTAGGCTTTTGTAACATAGGTTTGAAAATAGGCGACAACCATCTAACATCTTCAGTTAATTCAGATACTAGCTTTGAACCTAATTCAGTTAGACCTAATTGCTTAGGCTGCGTTTTGCCATTTTTTCTTGGTAGTTCAAAAAGTTCAAATAGCTTTGAAGAATGAAGAACTGCATTTAAAATAGCTTGACCAACATTAAGTTGTTGTTCTGCATTCCATCTATTTAAACCAAACCCTTCTCTTTGTGCGACAGCAGAAATAGCTTTAAGTCTGTGTCTTGGGCTATTATGATTGCGCACAGCCATATTAAAAAGACGATCAAATAAAGGCTTATTAGTAGTTTCAAAGTCTTTAGACCACAATTCAATACAGACTGCTTTGCCTATATTTATGCAAATGTTTGTAACATCAGTTTGCTGACCTACACCGATAAATGCATAGTTTAAACCAATATAAGATGTGGTTTTTACATCTAAGTTTTCCAGAGCTTTTAACCAAAATGGTTTTGCACCTCTGTTAGTTGCAACGGTAGCAATTTCTGTAAGTAGCTCATGTGCGACCAGAGGAAGAACACCCTTAGTTATTTGTGTATCAATAGATCCTAAGATCCCATTTTTTCTAAGTTGTTCTTCTTGTTTGTCCCACCTTTTTGCACCATCAGAAATCATAGTAAGCTCATTAAGAGAATACATATTTCCTCCATAGTTATAGCCTTATGCTTAAGTGAGGCTAATTAAATATGTTTGATGTTATTTAACTTTTTATAGTACTTTTGGTATATGGGAAGCGTGTCCCTTCTGAACTCATCTAACGAGATGTAGTATCCCTTACGAGTTTTAACCACATAATGTTGTTTTATTAGAGTATCTAAACATCTAATAATTGTGGTTCTTGGTATAGCTAAAATTTGAGAAATTGATAAAGCTGATACCGTAATATCTTTAAGTGCCACTGGTTTTTTAGGGTCATCAAGATAAGGAAGTTTCATATTTAAACTCTCAGCTTGCTGTAATATTTGATACATATAAGCTTGTCCTAATACACCCATAACGTCAGTAGCTGCATAATGTGTATATATTTTTCTAAGCGCAGTTCTAAACTCTGTATTAGCCATAGAAATGCTATACATTTTTTGAAATAATATTCCGGACATATTAGAAAAGACTTATCCTTACTTATTAAGAATTTTGTAAACTAGTTAATTAAATAGTTTAAAGCAACTACTAAAGTGTCCGTATAGGTTTTGTCGTCCAGATTTGCCTAATTACACAGTAAAGGTGCACTCTATTCTCTCCTTTACCCTATTATTTTTGTGGTCGGTTAGAGCACCAGACTACGAATCTGGGGGTCAGGAGTTCGAATCTTCTCGAGCGCACCAAAACTGTGTCCTTTTGCAATCAGGAATTGACTGCATCTAGCAGATCCTGGTCATCAATATGAGCATATCTTAACGTAGTACTTATGTTAGAATGACCTAACATTCTTTGTACCATAGCTATGTTACTTGTCTTTTTTAGCAGACGAGTAGCAGTAGTATGACGTAAAGTATGTAGCACAAATTGCTCATCTTTTTCTAAACCAATATCTTCCCTTACTTTAGCCCATAGACGATGAACTTGCCACGGTTTGATTTCAAACGGTACATGTTCTTCTAATAATCTTTGTGCTTCAGGTGTTAAAGGAACGGATCTAGCTTTACCAGTTTTAGTCTTCCAAAGCCTGACCCATTTACCATCAAGATTATCTTTAGTTAATCCTAATACTTCACCTCGCCTCATGCCTGTATCAATTAAAATACGAACAACAGCTTTCATCTCTTCACGATGTTTTCTAGCAATAAGATATTTAGCAGTTTCTATAGCATTAAAAACAGCAGTTTCTTCTGCAGGTGCTAACCATCTTACTCTGTGAGGTGACTCAGACTTTCTTGGAAAATATGGTAATTTTTCAATCCAGTTTCTTTTACGTGCATAGCCTAATAAAGTGCTAATAACACTTACATTGCGATTAATAGTTGTACCGGTTAATGGCTTGCCCTTATGACTTTTTAAAGTCTCAAGAACTTCGACATACTTGTCGAGCATATTTGTATCAATATCAACTATCATTGGATCATTCATTATTTCAATTGCACGTTTTGTTTGTGAATGAAATGTAGAACAACCAACTTTATCACGCCATAAAGGCTTGCCTGCTACGGACAGCAGTTCACTTAACTTCATCTTGTACTCCTGTTTTAAAAAACACCGGTCCACAATTGGACCAGTGCATCAAGATGCAAAAAGTGCGTCTGAAAATTTTAGCTCTTTCTGCTTAAGTGAGGCGTATTATTTTTTTGTTTTCATTTTAGCTAAACCACGCACACCAAATGCTGCAGCTACAGCTGTTAACCACGCTCCAATATACCATTCTGGAACTGATTCACTTAGTGCTAAAAAACCTTCTTTTACAACTGGGGCATAGCCAGGAATAAAACAGAGAGCGATAGGTATAAATAAACATACACCGTAAAATTCATCTAACCAACCATTACCTGCATTTTTTGCCATTTGCTGTTCCCAATCGATTTCAGCAGTTGCCATTTTTTTAGCTATTTGACCTTTAGCTTTTTGCTCTTCAGCTTTTCGTTCCATGTAACTACCTGCTACATTTCCAACCAAACCTAAAGCTTGACCGAGTAAAGCAATCATTGCCATTCTCCTGTTCTAATCTGTTCTGAAATTTCCATGCTTCGTTGTCCAACCTGATTTGCCCACCTGGAGTCTAGTAGTTGTTCTGCGGCGATGTCGAAATCTGAGGCTTTTAGCGCTGCCATTGCGTTTTCGAATTTGAGTGCTGTTCCTATTCCTACATTGAATACAAAATTTGTTAGAGCTGCATGTCTCGCAGTATTCAGAGTTGACGCCCAAGGCATATATGTTTCTATCTGTTGTTGAACTGTTTTTACATCGTTTTCTAGTAGCATGTATGCTTCTTCTTTGGATATTCCAACATCTTCGAGATTTCTTCCAATTCCAATTGTTAGTTTTTCCGATGTACATCTGTATGGTTTTAGCTCCAATCCTTCGTGTCGTTCAATTTGTTCTAATAATTGCTTCATTTATAGTGTTCCTTTTAAATAAGCTGCAAAAAAGTAAATGGCACTAACTCCTATTAATAAAATAGAAGTAACAGTAGTAATTATTAAATTTCTGTCTTTAATTTTTTGTTGCTCTCTTAAATGTTTTTTGTGTTCAGCTCTTGCAGCTGCAATAGTTGCTTGAAGTCTCTCCCATTGTCCTGGAGAGCCATAAAGTTGAAACATGGATCTTAGTTCATCTTTTAGTCTTTGTTGCTCTTCTTCTTTAAAATGTTGGGCAATAGCATCGTCCATTACTCCTCCAAATATTGATTTCTTTTTTCTCTCCTTACCGTGTCCTAGTTCGGCTTCTGCTTTGGCATATTTTGAAATAGCGCCAGTAGCAGACGAAAGATCTCGTCCCATTTGAACGCACTTCATAATAGCCCCATGAGCAGCCGTAAGTGCGCCAAACGCACTAATCGGATCTACCATTGATTTCTCCCAATAGGCTATAGTAAGATTTTATTTAATTATTATACTTATCATTAGAGCAACTACAGTTATAGTACTTGCCATTATCATTGCTTCTATTCTCCACATACGTTTATCAAGTGCGTGAAGTTTATCTTCTACCATTTTATATCTTATGGCACACTCCTTCTCGTGGGCATCAAGTTCTAGTTGTACTTGGAGTTCAGGCTTCATTTGCATTTTCATTAGCCTTTGATCTCCATTATAGTTATATTAGAAGTTAAAGTAGGTGAGTGAGCACCTTGGCTGCTATCTGAAGAATCTGAGCCATCTCTGTTTACACTTATATCTAGTGAAGCTGTTTGTACTCTAAATTCTATACTATAAATTCTTGCATTGGTTGAAGAGTTACTGATTTGTATGCCATTAATTGATGCACGCTTTGTACCATATTGCATACCACTACCACTGTGCGACCACCTGTCTTGAGAAAATGAAGGGTAAGATTCAGAACTGCCACCATTTAATACACTGTGAGCAGTACTCCCCTCTTTAATTCTCCAAAATACAGAACCCATACTAGTTGCATTATCAGTTCCATAATGAATATTCACAAAGAACATTAGTTTAGATGATGACGATAGTGGCGTAAATGATGTGTTAAGGTTGTTGTAAGTAGCAAGCCAAGTGTTATTAGAAACATTTGTAAATTTTCTACGAGTACTATCTGTTGTGGTTATTGTCTGTATCACACTACCAGTTGGAAGACGTTCAATGACACTTGCTGAATTTAATTTGGTGAGTGGCATATTATCCTCCTATCTCTTGTGCTATTAGTATGGATATACCTCTTTCGTAACCTATTGTATCAGCATCATTTGCCGTTCTGTTTAGACATAAAACAGTACCTGAAGTAGTGTTAGTAAAAGATACAGCATAAGTAATGGCTGACGTTGTATTAGGACTATCATAATACATATAATTAACTACATCAGGTGTACTAGCAGCATCAGCAGTGTAATAACCCATAGCAGTTTGCCCAATACCACTTCTTCTACTTCCTGCATTAGGTGCTGCAAGTTTTGTACTGTCTCTATAAAAACTCCATAAAGTTGAATGATTTCCAGTATTATTTACTTCGTGAAATACACATGCAGTAAGTAGTATCTTAGAGTTAACTGACTTTGGTGTGATACTCAATGATAAGTGACTAGTTGAATCTCCTGCATTTGAAGCTAACATTATCATGTCATTTGTGCCACTTTGTGTAAAAGTTGTAACACCATCTTCTTGTTGAACTATTGTTTGAAGAGTATGACCTTTAATATAAGGAGTGCCAGTACCACTAGCATCTTGGAGGGTGTCTACTTTAAGAATTGATGTCATGTTATCCTCCTATCCTACGAAATTTATGTCTAGCCAAGTTTGACTTGAGCTTATGGCAACACTTGTTGCTGTATTAGTCGCAACTGTTATGGCGTAATTTGTGCTTGTTGTTAAAGGTAACAACACACTCCCTACAGCAGTTGAAAAAGTTGCTCCAGTTTTTCCATGTGCCATAACAAGCTTTTGTCCTTGAAGTGCAGCTGAATCATCTTGATTTCTTACTTGCCAGTATATAAAGTTATAGTCAGCATTTAATCTAACTGCTGCATTAAAATTATAAAGACCATTGATAGGAACAGTAAAAACACCAGTAGTTGTGTTAAGTAAAATTCCTCTTGAAGCTAAAACAGTATCCCAAATAACAATTCCAGTAGTTCCACTTGGGCTAACATTTTTATTATTGTCTACTCTTGCAGTTAAATAAGGTATATTAGGTAAGGAAACAACTGCATCAGAATTAACTGTCATAGCGTTTGTTCCGTTGGTGTGTGCAATGTTCTGCACGCCTATTGTACTACTCATGCTATCCTCCTATCCTACTAAAAATCCGTTAAATCTACAGCCGTAGCGAATATCTACTGAAGTATCATTATTACTTCTTATAAATGGTGTAAGTGTTTGACCTGATGTAATCTGTATTATTGAACTTAAAGTTCCTGTATAAAATTCAGCACCTTGTGGGTCTTCTAAATACCTATATGAAAGAGAAGTATTACCAAGTATTGGAGAGCCATCTACATACATTTTCACACTTATATAATTACCATTTGCAGCAGAACTAAATGAAGCCAATATGTTAAATTGGTAAATACCACTAACTGGAGCAGTAAATACACCACCATTAGTTGTACTTACAGATAAATTATTGCCAATATCAAATTCTTTTGTATCAACAGGCATTGGTATTGCAGTTGCTGTAAAGTTTTGTCCGTTCTGTGCATTGCTAAGATAACACGACCATGCAGGTCTGTTAGGGTTAAAAGTAATTATACCACCAGTGGTTTTGGGTTGAATCTCGTCAACGAATAATTTAGACAATGGTCAATACTCCGTTTACTGTTAATGTTTTGTTTGTGGGAATTGTGTAATCCCCTGCAACCATGGCTCTTTCTCCACTAGCAATCGTTACATTGTCTGTAGCTGAACTTCCATTAATCCTAATGCCATCTCTATAAACAGTAGAACTAAACTTATCCCCAGTAACTGAGCCATCTGTAGGTACTACTGAATTGCCTACCTCACCCAAAGCCAAGATGTAATCTATCGTGTCTGCTGTAGTTAGGTTCTCAGTAAAGATAATGTTAGACCCTGATACACTATAGGCGTTGTTAGGTGCTTGAGTTACACCATTCACTGACACGATTAACTGCTCTGCCGTTGCAGGACTGAATGATGCAGTACTCTTAGTTAATGCAAAGGTATCTGTCGTACTGGATATGGTAATACCATCAAGCTGATTGAACTGTCCAGTGAGTGGCTGTTGTCCTATGTACATGGCTTACTCCGTTGGTTTCGTTGGAAAAGTAATGTTACTCAAGGCATCATCACTAGGTGTTTGACTTGTTATGTCTCTTAAGGCTTGTCTGTATGTAACCCAATCTTCCGACATAACTACATCAGAGTTACCCATGTAATCTGTTTCAACTAGTAGAGCATCTCTTTTACTTCGTAGGTCTGCCATACGTCTGTTAGGTGCATCATTATCCCATGCAGTAGTTCTTGCATCATAATCTGCTTGTTCTGCATCAGTCATCTCTCGTAACTGACCATCAACCATTTTGTTTATATTTGGCATTTTACTTCCTCAATCCGTACAATTTAACTGTTCCCTCTTCTATACTGCTACCAGAAAACCAAAGTCTTAAACCATTTACAACAAGAGCACGATTAGCTACAACATAACCTCCAGTTACACAATTTGATGAATGATAACCATTTGTCATATAGTAATTTGACATTCCAGAAAAACACCAAGGAATTGTTGTACTATTTATATTTTGTAAATATCCATTTAAACTTATACTTTCTCCTGCAGCATTTCCTACAGCATTGTAAGCACATCTAATAATAGTACTGTTATCAGAAAAAACTCTTTGCCCAGTATCTATATTAAAATTTGCATAAGCTATACCTGAGTTACCAATAACTCCACCAACAAAAGGATTCATATATAATAACTTACTATCAGTTACTGAGTGAAATGAAGCATCTAAATAATAGGTATCGTATGTTGAGTTTATATAAGTAGATGAAATATCGTATTCGCCAATTGCACTTGATATGGTAGCACTTAATAATAATTTCATGTCGCTAGTATCAGGAGTACCACTTACAGTTCCACTAAATGCATAGGTATCTGCTAAGTTCATTGACTCAGCTTGAATTTTACTTATTGCCATTCTCTATGCTCCTAACTTACTATAAACGTACTATCACTTAGAAAAGTGTGGTATTTATAACCACCTGATGAAGTAATTGTTCCACCAGTTGCTAAGTTTGTTGAACTTAAATAACGAACTATTATTAATCCACTACCTCCTGCACCTCCTGCTGAAGTGCCTGATGAACCTTCAGGGTTTCCCCCTCCACCTCCACCACCTCCAGTATTGGCAGTTGCTGATGTAGGTGTTGAGCCTGAATTAGTACCGTCTGCTCCTCCACCTGATGGAGACACACCTGCTGTTCCTCCATCTGAACCACCTCCACCACCTGAAGCATAGAAACCACTATCTCCAGTAGATGTTGCAGTTGCCCAAGTAGAATATGCATTTGTACCAGTTCCTCCTGCACCACCAACATTAGCAGTAGAATTGCCACCTACACTTCCTGCTCCACCACCACCACCTGATGGATAATCTCCACTATTAGTATATGAGCCACCATTGTTTCCAAGTTGATAAAAGCCATGTGTAGTTGAAGCAGTTCCTGCAGAAACAGCATATCCTGCACCTCCTGCTGAACCTCCAGTATTTCCGTTCATGGTAGTGCCACCATAATAGCTTCCACCTTGTCCACCACCATCTGCTTTGAATTGAGCAAAATAACTAGGGTTTCCATCTGTTCTTGTAGTGCTACCAACTGTTGCTCCTGCCCCACCTAACCCAACAATAGCTTGAAATCCTGAACCTGAAGTTAAAGAAAATGTTCCAAAAACAACACCTCCTGCTCCACCACCACCACCATTACCAACTCCTGATGATGTAAGACCACCACCTCCACCTCCACCTCCTCCAATGAGGAGAACTTCAGCAGTAGGTATTATGACACCTGAAGCTAATTTAGAAGAAGTTACTGCACTATCTGCAATCTTTGCTGTGCTTACAGAGCCGTCAGGTGGAACTACAGTCTGTATTGCTAGACCGATATACTGAACGTAACAGGTATCTGTATTGGCTATGGCCTCACTTAAGGTCAATGTAGTACCTGAGGCTGTAAAGGCCTTACCTGAGCCACCCTCTTGTTTTACGTTATTAATGTAAAGTA
>Ga0181388_1000018_pt1 | contig 43307 bp, 39 predicted proteins | sample 11SPOviralmetaG_FD_130120 | JGI IMG/M metagenome (GOLD analysis project Ga0181388, IMG submission 130120) | Marine viral communities from the oligotrophic San Pedro Time Series (SPOT) site, San Pedro Channel, CA, USA - 11 SPOT_SRF_2010-05-17 | ecosystem: Environmental > Aquatic > Marine > Strait...
ACCTGTTTCACTTCATCCTTTTCATCCATTTGTTTTTGCTTTTTATTTAAGTCCATCAGGCGATCATTTACATCAGAAACGTTTTTGATCATACCTGATAAGACTTCATAAGCACGAGGATGCTCACTTTCGCGAGCAACCTCTATCATGTTTTCTAAGGCGTCCTTACCTTTTTCTATGAGCTCATAATATGTTTCACGAGAATAATCGTAATCATTCTTTACATTATCTTTATCATCTGTCATAATTAGTGTGCCTTGAATGCTTTACCTGTTCCACTAGTAGGTACTGAATATGTTACATCTGCACCAGTTTTAATTGTAAGGTCAATATCCATATATTTGTAATCACCTGGAAGCACACCCTGTGCTGAATCCTTTGCTGATGGATCCCAAACTGGTGAAATATAGATGTGATATGGATCTTCACTTGGTTGTAAATTCCATCCACCACGGATTGCTGAGTCATCTGCTGGATCAAAGTTTCTTAAACCTTGTTCCAATGTTGATAGGTTATTTATTGAATCAGCTTTAGCCCATACACCATTTTTACCAAAATAGAATTTATTATTGCTTGTGGTTGAATCCTGTACACCATCGATGGCAATCATAAAGATATCACCATCAACAACCTCACTGATATCACTATCATTTGCTGGGTGTATATTTAGATATGATGCATAATGTTGATTGCTTGGATTATAACCAGTGTTTTGGTATTGATTTGTACTAAGAATACCCTTTGTGGTAAATCCAACCATTCTACCAATTACTGATTCAAATCCTCCAGATGTTTTCCAACCTGTTGGAGCAACTGCTATTTCAATTTCTCCACCCAAACCTGCTTCACCTATAACAAATCGGTTCCAATCATATACGCTACCAGAACCACCACCACCAATGGCACCGCCACCAATGTTATTGAAAGTTGTTTGAACACCATTACTATCCACTTGTTTTGGATACTTATTCATGTGAATCTCAAAATAGATTCTTTGATCAGCCTTTAACGGTTGGGATACAATGGTTTGTGCACCACTCCCGATACCATCCGGTAATAAACCTGCAGAGATTGCAGAATCAGGTAATTGAAATCTATGTTGTAGTCTGCCATCAATATCCCAAACATCCGGCTCAACAAAAGATGCATCTGAATAATGCCCTTGGCTTTGTGCAAAAACTCCACTACCAATACCTAGTCCTTGAGGATCAAATGTGATAGGCCTGGATAAACCAGGAAATCTTTTTGCTAATAATTCCAAGAGCTCATTATTACTAAATGTTGTGAGCCTTAAATTAGGGTTTGATGCAATACTAGGATGTACAGAATTACCAAGAGAGGCAGCTATAATACTTCCTAATGATTGTGTTACGGTTTGGCCCGTAAAATAATTATATGTTTTTCTTGCCATTGTTCCTCTCCTTATTTCCAAGTAGTAATGATTAGATCATGACCACTGTCCATACCCATGGTAAGAGTAACAGTGTCACTGCCTGATAATGTAAAATCATATAATTCATTTAGCAACATACCATTTTTATAAACCATGATTGTTGCGGAATCATATGATAAAGTATTTCCTTGTATATCACTATCTGTAAATACTGTTTGACCAGAATCGGCTTCATAAAAGAATTTACTAAATGATGCCACTGCTGATTGGATATACGTTGCGTCAACAATGCTTGTTACAAATGCAGAATCTTTTGATGCAGTCTGCCTTGCTTGTATGTAAGCACTATCAACTTGTCCTGTGATAATTGTTGCAACCTGAGCGGAATCAGGTAGTGCTATGATTCTTGTATCAAGGTCAGTGAAGTTCCCGTCAAGTTCCGTAAACGAGAGTTCACTACCTTTCGTGTTTCTCAGTGTAATTGTCATTTTTTTCTCCTGTTACGCAACTTGACTATGCGTTTAACGGTGTCCATGTTTCACTAAACCCATAATCACTATCTGGTAGACCAATTGTTGTCAATGGGTCTGGTTCAACAGTAAGTCTTTCAATTGCAATATCTGAATCTGCAAGACCTGCACCAATAAAGGAAACATCTGCAATAGATTTGCGGATAATATCGCTTTCTGCAATGGCGCCATAGAAACTTACTTTCATTTCAAAATCTAATGTGTATATAATAGTCCTACGGGCTTCCATAGGACCTTCAAAATCATCACTGAATGTCAGTGATTGAATTATAATTGGAATATCCTCTTTAAATGTAGGATATTCATTTGGAAATGGTTTTATTGTTAATGTATATTGTGGATTAAATGTAGGTAATATTTGTTCCACCAATTGTAATGCATCATCTTGATTTTTGGCATATATGTTTAACTGAAAATTAATGTTATATGGTACAGGAGCATTAAACTTTTGTCTTGTTTCCCTTGTTGTACCACCACTTGAAAATTTACTGGTTTTTGTTAACTGCCGTGTATTGTCATAATTAAATGATGTAATTTCAAATGACATTCTAGGTAATTTTAATGCCACTTTTGTATCTGAATTAAGATCAGCATTTTGTCTTATACGTTCTAAATACTTTATCCTTGGTGCATATGCTAATGGAACCTTTAATTGATTCAATACACCACCAGACGAATTCTTACGAATTACGTACAGGTTATTAAACAGTCTTCCGAATATGGAAACTGATTTCCGGATTTTTTCATGGTAAAAATGCGTACCAAACATTATTGATCCTCCGGATCACCAAATGGATTATCTTCAGAGAAGTCTAAGAAATCATCTGAGAAATCACTAAAGGTTTCATTTTGTTCTGTTTCGGACAATTTATTCTCTTCAGTAACACTGTGAATTACAAGGCCATTTAAAGAACCATTTGTGCTATTTATTAGTGTACCTGTTGCTGCGGTGAAAGGTGATGTCGCAGTATAATTGGAATCAAATGAATGATATTTACCATCATCACCACCAACGTGAGCAAGGTTAAAGCAACGATATGGTGAACCAGATGATTCCATCTGAATGCTTACAATTTCACCTGACATTGTAACACCACCAGGTAAAAGTTGTGTTACTGTATCACCAACCGAATAATCACTATCAACCACGGTTCCATCAATAAATTCTATTGACGGCGCAGTCATATAATTATTTCCGGAATCGATTAGCGTAATTGTATCAACCGTACCTGATGAGGTAATTGTGCATGTTGCAATTGCACTATCACCTATTGCTATTGGATTGCTGCTATCTCCGCCACCAATAAATCTAATTGTTGGTGCCGTTGAGTAATATGTACCACCAGTAAGAAGGTTAAGACTTGATAAACCTAGACCTCTTGCTGCATATCCAAGTTGTACATAATTACTGTCAACATAGAGCCCAGTAACAGTAGTTGATGCCGTTGCTGAGGCAGGAGCAATTGTGCAAACCTTATACTGATACGAACCGTCCTTTTCAATTGCTTGAATATCATCAACAGCAGTATTAAAGTTCTCACCAGTGTACTCAAACAATGTACAACGAAGTTTGAATACAGGTAAATTTTCAATTTGGTAGAATGGTTGTTCATGTTCTACATGTTGAACCTGAAACATTTTATTGGTTAGAGGTATATAAATTAAATCACCCTCTGTAGGTCTATCATTCGTAATGCCTGATGTATCAAACCTATGAACTTGTTTGGACCATCTACTTCTAGAGACAACAAGTGTGACCTCATCACGAATCTCTACACCAAATCTTGTAAATAAATCTCCCTCTCCATCAAACCCCTCAACATTTTCAATATACATCTCAATTTTATGTGTCTGAGGAAAGTTAGATGCCGGGTCATCACCAAACAATGTATCTTCATTAACCAAATGTCTCGGCAAATAATAAACATCTTGCCCATAGATCTTTAAGGCCTCAATTACGAGGTCCTCATAAAGATCCATTTCAGACCTTACTTTTTCCGAAAAATAAAAGTTACGAGCCATAATATTATCCTACAAAGAAATCAGGCGGAAATTCCCATTCATCCCTAATTTTTTCCCGTAACCTTTCTATCTCTGCAGTTGCATCGTCATATAATTGGCGGCCGTTAAAGGTAACACCACCTGGTAGTTGAACCCCTTCAAATTTTAAAAGATTCATACCCCACTGTTGTTTAATCAGAGCAGTAGAATATTCCTTAAGCCAAAGATCATTATAAATTGATGTATGTGTGTCTGGATCAATAAGTGTATAAACCTCTGCAACAATATACTCACCAACCTGTATGTCGCCATCTGCAATATCACCAAAGATATAAAGCCTGTCCTGATGCCGTGACCAATGTACTTGGGGTGTACCATTGAGTTTCATGTCAAGAAGAGATAGATACTGCTGGAGTTGTTCGTAATATGCCAGGTCGCCAGCAAAGTTTTGCATATCAGCAATATCATTTAACATCATCTGATACTTAATATCAAACATATTAAACGATGTACCGAAGGCTGACGACATCGGAAACATTCTATTTACCGTAAGAACATTTGATGAAATTGGGATATATTCGTTGGTAATATCAGCAGCAGTAACTTGATGTTTTAGATACGTCTTAATTGTAGCATCAGAGTGGAACTCCTGCCAGTACTGTATTGCTTCATCAATACGATCCTCAACCTGATCATCATCAACATTGATTTCTAATACTGGGTCACCAAGACGACGTTTAGCATAATCAATCAGATCTTGTCTGCTAGCAGGAATAGCCATAAAATAGTCTCCAGGTAAAAATTCTTTTGACTATTTATATGTTTCTATACTTCAAACTCTGATGTATGATACCACCCAGAACCATCGGATATGTATAAACGATTATTTGAACTTACATATGCTTGCTGACCGACTTCAAGAGAAGTAATCGGCAATGAATCAAGAGTAGAAAGAAACGATAATGGTTGACCAACAACTCCGTCAACATATGCTGAATCAACACCAACATTTAATGCCTCATTAAGAAGTCTTTTATTTTCAGTATTAGAGATCTCAGTATTACTGAGCATATCTGCTATGTCACGTGATCTTCCCATTGCTTTATCCTAAACTATCTACCATTACACGACCATACCAAACTGAACCGTTTGAAATATAGTATTTATTTGAGTCAGCAACAAATGCTTGATCTCCTGCTGTTAGTGATGATGTTGGTAATGAATCAACTGTTTCAAAAAAAGACAACCCAGTACTGCTTACAAGTGTTGTTACATAACTTGAATCTTGTATAACACTATTATCATCAATCGTGAGGATACGTTCATTATTCGAATTGGTAATTTCAGTCTTACCTAATATTGCTGCTATGTCTCTTGTTCTACCCATTATGTTTTCTTCTGTACAAATTTGCCTGCAGTGAATCCAGTATTATCATCCACTGTAATTTTAGTACCATTTTTCCAAACGTATGATCCTAGAACAGATGTTCCTATACTAACCTCAGTCCCATCACCTGCTGGACTTGGATCTAATTCTAATTGTGTATATTCGGATGCAGATTGTTTATATATTGGATAGGTCGATGTTCCATTAGACACTCCACTTGCATTACTTGTTGAACTCCATTCAGAATACGATGGATATAAATCTGTATTTTCTAAATAATCGTTATCACCAGAAACTCCATATCTTGGGTAGTCTTCACTTATGATATAAACTTGATTGCATAAACTTGCAGATCTAACATAAATAGGAATATTTGTGCTAAGTGCATCTCGAGATGAACCAGAAGGAATTGAACTTCCCCAAGCTTGGTTTTGCGTATATCCCATACCTCCAGCACAGACAACGACAGTATCACCTGTAGAAACTCCACATCTACTATATATTCTGCCTCCGCTTAAATCTCCATCTGCCCATATATCTGCACCAGGAGTATCTGCATATGAACTGTGATTTTTATTGAAATAATATGCTCCTGAAATATTATATGTTGCTACATGGGTTCCAAGAATAGTAAAATGTTGACCTTCATAAACTTCTTGTGCTGTTGGTCCATTTACAGTAGAATCTGTACCAATGTGAATCTTACCACCTACAGGAAAGTTTGATTGTTGATTGCCACTAAGAACAATAGTAAATTGAAAATTAGAACCCCAACCAGGATCAAATGTACTAGCACTACATGCTTTCCAAGTCACATTTCTATATGACCAGTTCGAGGTGTAACTTGGTATTGGCCAATTGTAATAAAACCCTGATACACCATCAGAATATGTATCACTCTTCATGAGAACGTAATTTGGATTTCCACCACCATCAATACCATTAGAATAAGCAGAATATCCTGTGTATGAAGTAGCATAGATAGGCTGGGTTCCTTTTCTTGTAGCACCACCATTGGTTGTCAAACTATATTGTGTGCATATAACTCCAGCATAATTTCTATAGGTATTTCCGTCAACAATACCATGAATGTACATTGATGATAGATTAGCATCATTTGATATCCATGTTGAAGGTTGTACACTCAGATGCGATATGATTTGCCCACCAGCAGCATCACCAGTTCTAAATCTAGAAGCAGTTGTTGTTTCACTGCTTGTTCCTGACCATATCCATCCAATATAACTGCTATCGATAGCACCAGTTGGAATCGCAACTTTTCCTGCACCAACATCAATGCCCATAGTATTACCGGCAGATGTTCTACTTTGTTGAGTATTATCTAAGAATATAGCACTTGCAACAGTTGCTTCAATAGAAGGTGCAGAATCAGATAAAGTGTCACCACTGGTTAATTGAAAAGCCCCACCTGCAAGATCACTATCTGCATTTATTATTGTACTGCCTGAAAGACTCAGTATTTGAGATAATGGTTCTAATACAAATCCACGATCAATTGTAAAACTTTTTACAGATGTAGATAAATTCACTTGATCATTGGCGCTAAATGTAATCGTAAATGATGTTGCGTCATTTGTGGCGGCGGGACTCATTGCAATAGCAATAACACTTGAGTCGCGTGAAAAAGTTGCTACAGCACTATCGGTAATATTTGGGGGCGAAAGAACAGCATTAAACGAAATAATATCTAGATTTTCAAAACTATCTGTTACTTGAATAGTCATTGTTAAACTTTGACTATCAGTTAAAACACCATCATAGTTTGCAATATTAATTGTTGGGGGAACGTTAACAAGAAGTGAATTATGCCAAGAACTATCTGCTACATAAAACCGATTATTACCTGTCACCCATGCACGATCACCATCACTTGGATTTGTAGGTAAAAGACCAACAGAATCATAAACTACTGTTCCACCTACTCCAGCTAAAGTGCTAACAACTTCCGGAGTAATGATTGTAACATCACTGCTATCAAATGCTAGGGTTTTATTTGTAGTATTGAATGCCTCAGTTTTACCAAGAAAGTTTGCGATATCTCTTACTTTGGTCATGGATTAACTCCATGATTCTGGATCGGCAGCAGCACCGCCACCGCCACCACCTCCACCACCAGCAGCAGCGATAGCATTCGAGTCAAATCCAACTGGGAATACTTCAGGGTTGGTTGGAGTTATAGTGACGATATTTCCTGGATATGGTCCATGATCTGAATCTGCTTTATCTGGATGCACCCTAAATTTATCGATATGGTTAATAGGCATTAGTTCCTGATAATGGGTAATGCCTATCTTATTAATAGACTTCTCATTCAAGAACATATCATATGCACGACCAGAATCAAAAATACTATTACTATCCATTACATGCAGATCTTGTGTATGAATATAGTCGCTATCTATTGCTTTGCCTTTACCAGCAAAATTATAAGCAGTAATACCATTCGCTACACCAGATTCAAAGAGATCATCTGCAGAGTTAATTAAACCAAAATGTATAGGGAAAGAATTTTGACCAGGATGTTCCGGACCACCAACACTATCAAGAAAATAACCCGTAGTTGGTGCACCACCATCAGGTGATATTCGAATCGCATCAGCAATTTGCCAAGCGGTAGCACCAACCAAAACCAAATCATTTTGTGCCTGACTATCAGAAGATTGCACATTTACACTGATATGAAAATCCCGTTCGTATGGAATTATACCAGCTATATGATCACTATCAACATTTATAGGTAAACTATAAAATTGATTTGATTTGAATCTGTTGTTGTAAGACGACATTATACACCAAAGTTTGCTACAATATTAAACTGACTGCTTCCTGTAATAGTTATTGTTTCTGATACAGCAGCACCTGTTGAGGTTGTTACTTCCTTCGATTGTGTACCATTATCAAATTGACCAGTTGTACCCACAATCTCAAGTTGAACTTTCGTCTTTACTCTTCTACCTCTAATACCCAAAGCTTCAATGGTAAGAGTCTTATCGATATTTGAACCAGAATGTGTGATAGTATCTGTCGTGACATCACCAGCAAGTGCAACAGAGAATGGAGTATTTTCTGTCCACATATGCAAGTTACCACCATAACCGTTCGTACCACCGAGCGCAGTAATATTTGCAGTTACAGCAAAGATCTTTTGATGCTTATCAATACCCATCTGCACGACTCTATGAGGTATAGTATTTACATGCACCCAACCTGTCCATCCGCCAACACTTGACTGAGAAGTAGGATTCATATTAAAGGTGTGCGGAGTTCCGCGAGAGTTATAACTTGGAATAGAAGTGGCATTAAACGCATCAGAACCAGTGGTATTTGTATTACCAATATAATAGTTATACCTTTGTCCAGCATAGTTAGCAGCAGTTGTTGGGAAATCATACCCTCTGCATTCATAGATGTAAGTATTATTCTGACAAATTGCTGCAATGAGGGTACGTTTTTCATCTAGCCAAGCCCAGTTATGAGGAGTTTCTGGTACAGTAGTAAATCCTTTCCAGAACATATAGTTACTATAACCACTTGTCCATTCGGCAGGAGATTCTACGAACATAAAAGTATAGATTCTTCTATGACGAGCGTTTGAAGTTCCGTCTGCTCTTCCTTCCACCCCATATGCTGGGAATAGAGAATACATTTGGTTGATAACACCAGTTCCAGCAGTACATGCAGCACCAGTATAATCTGGACCAAACTTCTCGCCAGTGCTTACATCATAACCACCGTGCCATTCCATATATGCTGCAGCAAGGCCAGGTTGTTTTCCACCAGCCTGACTTCCACCAAGATCACCAGGATTCATACCTTTATCCTGGAACACTGTATATCCCATCGCACCACCACTATAACCATACATTGCTGGTTGAGATGTACTGTTTTGATAACCGCTATATTGAATAGCATTACTTGATGTATCCATCCTGACCATATTAGTAGTAGGATAATCGAATGTATTGAAACATGGGAACATCAACCAGCGATAAGCACCGCCTTGTGCCAACATCCACTTACTCGGACCTTTCCAATATCCATCAGAGGTTCCAGAATTATGTTGAACTCCTAAATTTCCTGCATCATAACTAGTGCTCGCATAATCTACAAAACCACCAGCTGCAATGTCACCATTAAACACTTCGGTCACGGTAGCCGAATCGACATCAAAAGTATGAGCAGAAACCTCCATGCCATTTTGACCTAAAGAAATTTCAAGATAATAAGGAGTTCCGCCATATGTACCTAGATATGTCAAGTTTCGATAATCGCCAAACGAAGCATATCTACCAGTTGTAGAAGTATTATTTCTTTTAAAATTAAGATATGGCTTAAATTGTTGATAACTGCCAGAAGCTGTGTAGTAAGTTATTTCATGGAATCCTCTATAACTTGCACTACCACCAGTCTTATACGAGTGTGCAAAACCACCTCCAAAACCATTAGATCCTGTTGCAGTTGTAGCATAGACTGGTAACTTACTAAACATTTCGTCACCGTCATTCATCTGTACCTGCGAGTAATTCCCATAATAACCTTCACCTAATCCATAAAAGTTATTTTGAAAGTGTACGTTTTTAGTCGCACCATCATCTGTACCAACATTCATAAAAACTGGTTGTTCGTCATGTACAGCACTAATCCAGTTATAAGGAAGAACGTTTCCATAATAATCGCCTGTATCCGCGGCGGTAGTTCCAGTAGTAAGAACAGTTACAGTTGGAACTTTTTTATTTCCAAGTCTCATCCAACCGCCATATGTCAATGTGCCGTTACTGGTTGACTGATATTCAGGAGAATAATGAGATCCAGTATAATTTTGCATTGCGCCAGCGGTTGTTTTTGCTTCTACACCACCCTCAGGACCAAAAATTGGAGTAAAGGTTATCGAATTTACTGCCTGTCTGCTGTTTCCTAAAAATCCAATATTATGGCCAGGACGAACATCTTCATAGTAATACTGTTGTCTGGCGTTTGAGCCATTTTCTTGCCCTTGTGATAATACGACTGCCATTAGATTAACCCCAATTTCTTTTCGACGTAGTTAAATGCTTCTCCAGAAGAATCCCACGGGTCTCCTGCTCTATAATCCCACAATTCCCTACCATCACTATCTGTTTCCCCATTAGGTATCTTTTTTGGTCTCGGATTGAATGGAAATGCTTGTGTATCTAATACACTTGTATCTGAATTACTATCTTCTAAACCGTGATGAGCTAAAAGTGTGCCGGCAGACCATTCTAGTTTGGTAATTCTTTGAACAATTGATGGTTCATCAGCACTATCAAATACTGTATAATCTTGTCCTGTAAAATACTTTTCCATTTTATCCTGCTATCCTAAAGTTAATGTACAAATCTTCACCAGCAGTTGATGACCCGATTTGTGTAATGTCTACTGTTAAATAATCCCCAGCCGAGAAACTTGTTGATGATAATGCTTGTCCAGTACCAGCAGTTGCTCCGTCAGCAACTGTTCCTGTACCTATTGAACTACCATTCTTATTGATTTGTACTGTCAAAGCAGCACCTGCTGGTGCAGTCTTAACATACATATCGAATGTACCAAAAGTTCCTGCCCGTGCCATATATAATCTTTTATCACCGGTATTTAATATCAGAGTCCCATCATAGTTATATGATTTGTTGTCACGATCCTGAGTACCAGTTACATCCACCGTTGGGGCGCGTAATGTCACATAATCAGAATCAACTATACCGGTAACATTAGCGCGTGGTTCCACATATGCAGAATCTACCACTTGCTCAATTGCAAGTTGCTCTGCTGTATTTCTAAGTGTACTTAATAACGTCATATTAGTTCTCTATTAATACCCAACCATTTGATTCATTATAATACACAAGGTTGGTTCCACTCCTATTTATATCAATAATAAGATCACTATCTGAGCCTATAATCTTTTTTGTGCTTCTTAGTGTGATGTTATTATTGGCAGCGTTTCCATAACCATCAATAATTCTTAACTCATCACCCATACTTACATTATTATTTGAATCTTGAATTTCAAGCATTATGGCACTGTTACTACAATCAACAAATTTCTTTTCATTTGGACTAATTTTAATGCTTGTCGTTGTTTCAGACCAGTTATTACTTGACTGTGTGGTGGTTATTGCACCAAATGATACAACTTTTAATTCGTCGTTAAGGTTTGCGGCCGTTGTAAGTGTAACTGATGTTCCATTACTAGCAGTAAAGTCATCTGAATCATTGAGTACAATACCATTGAGAAATACTAAACTATTATTTACTTCATAACTAAAGTTATTATTTTTATTGTCCACTCCAGAAAATACTGCCTGAGCTGAGTCAGCAGTAAATGTAAACGAAGTTGCTTTAGCAGCAGGAGCCGCATAAGCCGCAATGGCTATATCATCTCCAGCACCTGCAGGCGAAGTTAATAATACACTGGTACCATTTGTTGCGGTATAGTCTGTTGATGATTTCAACAATATACCATTAACAAATATTTGTACAGCACCAGCTACATATGATAATGTTTCATTACTGAGGTCTGCGCCACTGAATGTTGATTGACTTGCAGTTGCTGTATATTCATAAACCTTTACATTTGGTCTTACAAGTTGGCCTCTACGCCAGATAATATTAAGATCATCTGCACTATCAAGTGCACTTGTCATTGTAAGCGTTGTACTATTTGTTTGTGTATAATCAGCTGAATCAAAGAGAAGTATACCATTTAAGAATACATCTATTTGATCTGTTCTATAATTTAAACTGTTACCATTTTCATCACTACCTGTGATAACTGTTTGACCAGTGGTTGATATGTAACGATATGATGTTTGGGTATATGCTCCAAGTGGTGATAGGTTTCCACCAATTTGTCTGGCCTGTACATAATCGGAATCCACAATGGCAATGATATCAGCACTATCTACTGTTCCACCACCACCACCTATAACACTGCCGCTAAATTTCTGAATTGTAATGATATCATTTAGTGATGCAGCAACTGTAAGAACAACAGATGTTCCATTTGATGCAGTATAATCTTGCGTATCAACAAGTAGGATACCATTTAAATAAACCGCAATAGCATCAGCAGTATATGATAATGTATTTGAAGCATCATCGTTACCGGTAAAGGTTGTCTGGCCTGCTGTTGCAGTATAATGGAAGAAAGTTTGCAGGAATGGTGAATTAGTAGAATCAATAATTGATAGCACATATGCAGAATCAACGGTTCCTGTTCCACCGCCACCAGATGTTTGTCTTGCCTGAACATATGCAGAATCAATTAATTGAATTGTAAGTGAAGAATCAATAAGTGCAGGTGTTCCAGTTAATGAACCATATGCACCATCAAATATTTCACTCTGATTAGCTAATCTTGTCCATGCACCTGCGTGAGCAAAGTAACCAGCACCAGTACCATGAACATGGGCAAACATACCATGGTAAGTGGTTGCTGAAGGAAGATCACCTTCCGTCGAATATACATTTGAATAAAGGATCTTATGTGATCCAAAGTTAATATCAGAATCACCAATGCGAGTATGAAGTCTTATATAAGCAGAATCAATTAGTTGTATTGCATCTGCTGAATCAAGGAATGGTGCTTCTGCTATACGAGCAAGTACATATGCAGAATCCACTGCATCTACAATGGTATTATTGATTGTAATACTTACCGTATTGGTTGAATCATTTAGTGATGCAGCAATATCTGAATCGGCACGTGCTTTCGTATAATATAGGTTTGAACCTTCACTTAAATTTGTGGTTGACTTTGCATTAAAGTCAGAATCAAACCCGAGATAGTTACCTTCAAACGGTTTATTGAATACGAACTTATCACCAGTTGCTGCATATTGTAAAGTTGCATTGGCACCATTGATCGTAATACCTGCACCGTCTGCTGCAGCAGCATTAGATGCACTATCCGCTAAAACAATATTTTTATCGTTGATTGAAACGGTCGTAGAGTTGATGGTTGTTTGTGTACCTTCAACTTGCAAATTGCCGAGGATTTGAACTGTACCTGTATTATCACCAACTGCTGCTGGATCAATTATAAAGTTTGCTGGACCACGAAGTTGATTAAATGTTACATTATCTGTTGTTCTTAAATCTTGATCTGTTCTTACTCTTGCTCTTACATAGGCGGAATCAACCAAGGTGGTTGCAGTTGTATTGGTTAAATAACCTGCGTCGTTAGTAAATGTACTTACCGTTGTTGGCGCTCCCGTTAACGAGCCATAAGCAAAGTCTTGCCTTGCTTGAACATATCCAGCATTTACGGTATCATTAATAATTACATTAACACTGGCAGAATCAATACCTAAATCACCCACTCGTGCAGCAACATACGCTGAGTCAATAATGTTAGTGACATTAGTAGAATCAAGTACATTTGGTGCACCAGTTAAAGAAGAATATGCAAAGTCTTGATTTGTTTGTCTTGCTTGTATATAAGCAGAATCAATTAAACCTTCAAGATATGATAACGGAACCCGAAGTTGCACATACCCGGAGTCAATAATTGTAGCAAGGTATGCTTCGTTTGTACGTGATTGCACATAGTTTGAATCAATTAATGAAGTGACAAGAGTAGTTGTTTCACCGGAATCAAGTTGGGCAGAAGCCACAACTTCAACTGCATCTGCAATAGCTTGTACCCTTGCTGAATCAATAAATGCCTTTACATTATTTGCATCATCTTTATAGTAAAGTTTACCATCAGCAAAGTTAATCGCGAGTTCGCCATAACTTAAGTCGCTACTGTCAGGTATTCTTCCTGCTACTGAAGATCTTTTAAGTAATACTTTTGGTGTTGCCATTTTCTTGTCCTAATAAGGCTTAATATGTTCCGCAATCAATAGTTGCTAATTCTACATTCCCGGCCGTGACTAAAAAGTCAACCGAGTCAAACTTTGCACCACCAATATTAGTGGTTGTTGCCAGTTCTGTTGCTACTGTAAATGTGTTTGATCCATCGTCATATGTGAAGTCGATACCTTCACCTTCTGTAAACAGATTAGATATACGATCATCCACACGTTCGTTCGTAAAGTAAAGGTTTGTTCCTTCGGATATATCTGATGTTGATTTTGCACCAAATGCTGAATCAAATCTTACATCTGTATAATAAAGATTCGTTGATCCTTCTGGTAACCCATCAGTATTTGCATCGCCAAGATCTGAGTCAAAGTTTGCCTTTGAATAAACCTGCTCAACATCAATACTGAATACACCAGTACCTGAATTATATGATAAGTCACCTGTAGCACTCAGGTGTGCGCGAACTTCAGCTGCACTTGGCCCTGTGTAAGTGAAAACGCCGGTTGAATTATTATATGCAAGTGAACCGTCACCACCAGCATCAGTAACACTTACTGCTGCTCTTGATCTAGTGTCAGTATAATAAAGATTGCTTCCTTCGGTTAGATTACCAGTAGTTTTAGTTGCAAGTCTTGTATCAAATCTTGCATCTGTATAGTAAAGGTTAGTTCCTTCTGAAAGATCAGTTGTTGATTTGGCAGTAAAGTCTGAATCAAAGCCATTATATTTACCAGTAATACTGCCTGAAACATTTAAGTTTGGTGCTACAATATTTTTATTGAAGTTCCAAGTATTTGTGGATGCCTCATAGTAGATATCAGCATTGGCACCATCAACATGAATACCAGCTGAATCAGCTGCGGTAGCATTTACTGCACCGGATGCAAGAGTAATATTCTTATCATCAATAGTTAATTCTGTTGAATTAATTGTAGTGGTTGTACCATTTACCTGTAAATCACCACCAATTATAACTGAACCACCGGTAGAATTTAAGGTTAAATTGCCGGAAGTTGTTGTAATCTGGTTTCCATTTACATCAATATTATCAACTGTTAATCTAGATAGACCTAATACATCTGAATCTAAATTTACAAAAATTCCAACACCACCACCTATTTCATAACGGGCAGTATTAACATTGGTCCCACCATAATGGGTAATTGTTTCATTTGTAAATAATGCGCCGCTACCAACATTTACATCAGCTGCGGCATTTAATATTCTAAGAGTATCAACATAATTTTTTGTGGCAGCATCCTGTGCGGAGGTAGGATCAACAACATTCATAATCCTTGATGTATCAACATCAATCAATCCAGTTGCTGGATTTAATGTAAGTGTTGCACTTGCTGTTGTGATCGATGCACTGTTAATTGTGATATCATCAACATTAAGTACATTAATCTTATTATTGGCATCAGTAATAATTGCACTGCTTGCCTTGACCTGTCCTTTTGGATGGTCCATCATATCAGTGAAATATTTACCACCAATAGTATGAATTTCAGTTGCAAAGCCATTACCACCGCCTGCACCAATGAAGAGTCTGTCACCTCCTGCCGAATCGCCATTTGCATAGGTATAAGCAAGTTCACCACTTGTCAGGATATTACTAGCCGGAGTGATTGTGGTGGTTGTACCTGATTGGAGTATTTGAATTTTAATATCAGACATTAAAAGTTCCCCGCACTCAGAGTAAGACCGGTGGGTGCAGTGGTTACTTCAAATTTGGCCGTATTGATATTATATTGAAGAACACCCTTATCTGCTAAACTACTTGTATCAACGTCTGTAAGATCGCCAATTGCTTGAGCTGCCGCACCAGTTACTTTTCTTACTGGAACACCAAGGGTAATTTTTTTTACTATTGTTCTCTGAGCATTTGCCATTTATGTCACCGATGGGTTAACGCGTATCTTTCCTTCAAGGATTCGTTCAATAACAGTAGAATTATTACTGTCAACAAACGAAATCTGTACATCATAAACATAGTTACCTACTTTAAGAGCGTCTGTTTGAGTATTTGTCAAGGAAAGAGTTACGATTCCATCGGCTTCCGGAGAATTAATGGCTACGGAAAAATCTGTGGTATCATCTGAATCTGAATTGAAATTTCTTTTCATTTTGGCGGCAGCGCTGTAATTAGTTAGATCCTTTGCACTGCCTGTAAAATCAACCAACTCTAGTTGAATAGCAATATCCGAACCTTTATCAAAGGTAAACTTTTCATATTCTGCCATTTTGACCAATCCGATACTAAGTAACTCGACATTATGTTATTACACTTTATTTATAATATTTCCAATCTGTAGGTTTGTTTTGTGAGTGTGTAAAATGAACAAATTTTATGTCTGGATGCCAATCACCCATCCATATATAGTCGTTACCTGTAATTTCTCTGTATCGTTCGGTTATGTTAAATTGCCAGGATTTATTTTTTCTTTCGGTTTCTTGAAATGTTGTTTTCCATCTTGTAAACCAGGCATCTGGTAGTACCTTTAATTTCAATCTTTTATTGACCTGATCAAAAACAAAATATTGCTCACCATTCACAGGTCCTTTTGTGATTCCATTTTTGATATAGTATTCCTGCCAGTAATCAACATTGGACATAAACTCATCATAAATATACCTACAATCTTTAGGATAATATTTAAAGAATCCACCATTGATTGTGTATTCCGGATCAGTATCAAGCCACCATCCTGGAGCCGCAACAAACTCTCCTGGTTCTATGGGATATTCAAAAATCTTTTTATAGTCATTTTCAAGTAGTACATCAATATCCATAACACAGATTGGTTCATCTATGTCCAGTGACATACCATACATTTTATTCCATTGAAGTGTTACATCTTCTCGTATTGGCTCTCGTACCCAGATAAATTCATATTCAGGTAGCTTACTTTCAAGGTATGTCTCATACTCAGGACCATACCTTTCTCCTATTCTAACCGCTATTATTTTCACTTCCAATGATCCTTTACAATGTCATGATCTAGACATTCGTGTATTTCTGGTTTTTGATGAAATAAAGCAACCGCGTGATCATTTTTTATTCTAAAGTTATTATTACGATATGAATAAACCATACCCTCTTCAAATAAATTATAATCATGTTCGTGATGTAAATATCTATCATCTCCACTATACTGAAACATATACATTTCTGGATCTTGTAAAAAATGTTCTAATATGTTTCTACTATCACTCCAAGACATTACAGAAGAATTTGTAAAAGCTGTTCCTAAATCAGGTCGACCTGGTAAAATTTTGGCATTGGCTGGATTTTTCCATGATGGATTAACCATATGAAAACTATTTTTTATGAGGGCATCTACAGAGTTGTGTATAATTACATCTAGATCAAAATAAAGACATGATCCTGTATTTTCAAAAACTAATAATTTATTCCACCATGTTTCTAGATTGTGTTCTACTTTTATCGAAAAATTATATTTTTGCGGATTATCAGTGTAAACATAAAATTTATGATCAAAGGTTAAATATCTATCTACCGCTGATTTTAATTTATAAACATATTCTGCAGAATACTTGTCTCCAACATTTACACAAAATACCTTAATCTCCGGCATAGTGAACTATCCTAATACTTTGATGCCAGTCTTCATCGTGTATATATTTCAATTTGGTATATTTAAAAAAATCGTTTTCCAATTTCAGTTGGGATAAAACATCATTCGACCACTTTACTATTTTTTGTTCTGGAAAATAACTTTTTTCGGCATTATTATCAACCAACATTTTTTGTACAAAATGTTGTTCACCATTTACTGGACCCTTTGTTATATCATTCTTAATAAAATATTCTTGCCAATATTCAATATTTTCCTCAAATGTATCAACAATATATTGATATTCGCCATTCTTAAATTTATACATTGTCCCTGATAATGCAAAATTATCATTAGACTTATCTTCTCTCCATCGCCACCACCATCGATGGGTACCAACAAAACCGGTATACTCTTGAAAAATAAAATCTACATTACCTACAATATCCAAGTCAATATCCATTAAAATAATATTTTCATTTTTAATAAAGTCTTTTTTAAAATAATCAAGCTTGAACCACTGTAACTTTTTATCATTATTAGTGATAGGTATAATTCGGATATCGTCATCCAGGCCTGTATGGTCAGTATAGCAATAAAAATCAAATGGCTTATCAGTATTTAATTTTAATGATTTGTATAACTTATTTACTGTATCTGCAGAATATTTTTTCCCGGTTAGAACTGTACATATTGCATCTCGCCATTCAATTTGGTGAGGTCTAAGATCGTCTATCATCTTTTACCAATCACCATAAATCTAGTATATTCTTTGTTCTTTTTTCCAATTAATCTTTTATTACCGCGGTGATAAATCTGATTTATATTTGCCTGAACTGTAAGTTCCTCCTTACTATTTACACAATTAACATGCTCTCTAATATTATACATATTATTTGATTGCAATGCATATATTACATCATTATCATTTTTAAAAATAATAGAGTCCATTGGAACCATATGTTCACAACTAGTATTAATTACAACATTAGTGTAGTGATTTTCAAATTCCTCAAAGTTAATATCTTTGTGCATATAGTTAATTTTAAAATTATAATGATTTAAAAATTTTCTACTGATTGTAAGTGCGTCTTCGTCCATATCTATAAGATCTATTTCTTGTAATGTAGGTATATTATCTATTAGTAATGGGACTATGATATTCCCATACCACGAACCAAGAACGGTAACTCTTTTTACTGTAAAGTGATCTTGTTTTCTTTCTAAAATTTTTATTAGTTCCTCAATTAACCAAATTTTACAATTAATCTGATTTGATAAGAAACTATTAATAAAATCTTTTGTTCTGTGTGGATATTCTCTTAGGATAACACGATTAAGTGTATCACCAAATAATCCCAAATCATAATTAAATTTTATTTCGCCCATTTGCATTTCCATTTTCAGATATAATGATGGCATTAGATTTATCCATATTACTATAATTATGTATTTTATGTTGTATCATGTAATCCGGAAAAAAATTATACCAATCTTTATGTTTATGATAAAACCATTTATCTGTACCTTCGAATAATATTTCAAGTTTTGGTTTATATTTCATAAGTTCTTCATATATGTGATTACATTCTGAATTATTAAATGCAAAAACACTAGAATTGACATTACAGCTAATATATGTGGATTTATTTCTTCTCATTGGTATATTATCAAACCAATGTACATGAGCCAACATTACCTTTGACTTTTGTTTGTTTTGGTGATAGTAGTCAAGTAATGCTGAAATATCGTTTTGTATAATAATGTCTATATCAAGAAATAGACATTCACCTAGATTCAAACGACTATCAAATAGTGTCATTTTTTTCCAGGTTCCCTTAAAACTCATATCAAGGGGAATTGTTTTTATACCAGATATTTCTCTATCACTAAAAACCAAATCAACAGGGAGTTTTTTAAGTTCTGTGAGAGTATATTTTTGGCTCCACATTGCTGTAATAATCTTCAAATTCTGGCCACTCATCTAATAAACATGTTCCTCTTTTTTCATCAAAATATTTATAAACTTGCATTCCGCGCAAAAAATGATCATTATTACTAGCATTTTCTAATGAATTTATGTGAGTATGTAGATTTGACATATTCATGTTTAACGACTCGTACTTTTTTAAATATCTTTTTGCAATTTCTGGTGGTATATTTGATGATCTTGCATATCTAGGATACATTAATAAATTATTCATATGAGGCTTAGCAATAATAGCCTTTGGATGTTTATCTCTTAATTTTATATAGAAATTTTGTATTTCATCTAAATAACCAATATTTAATAGCTGTATAGTATTACTCCACGATATATTAACGCCCGCATAAATCATATGTGATATTGCTTCAACTTTTTCATCCCATACAGTTCTATTTCTAATATATTCTTCCTTTTTACCAACACCATCTAAAGATACAATGAACGTGGCTTTCTTAAAATTTTTCATAAGATTTAAAAATTCATAGTTGGTTATTGTACCATTTGTAATGATTCTAAATTCTAGATTCCGTGCATAATCTTTTTCAACCATCCATTCTAGCATTTCTAATGCATCATCCATCATTAATGGTTCCCCACCGACAATTTCAAATTGTCTTAATACTGGGCATATAATTTCCAAATCATTATATAATTTTTCTTTACTAACACTATTATAACTATTTAAAAGGGTAGGGCCATTATATAAACCATATTTTTTCATCTCCGCTGCTAGTGCTGATGATGCATGCGGTGTACATACTTGACATCTTAAATTACAAATATTGCCAAAAATTTTTATTTTTAAGTGATCAATGTCACTGGGTTCCAAATCAATATCTGGACTATATTTTACCTTATCAATTACATCATTTACCTTTTTTGAGGAATGAACTGGATGAACCAACGCGTCTGTTCTTTTAGACTTACCAAACAATTTTTCTTGATCATAACATTTTTGACAACTTTTGCAGACGGTTTCAGACATATCGCCATATGCCATATCCGACCTTAATGTTTTCATGAAATCGGAATTGAAAAATTCCATAGGTGATGTGTTTTCAAATGTAAAGTCAAGTTGTGCTTTTGCTACACAACAGGCCTGATAATAACCATTTGCTGTGGTTGACATTTGCATAAATGGCATAGGGCAAATCACACCATTATCCTTAATCATTTACAATCTCTCTCTATTTTTAATGGTCTTTACATCTGCATCGGAGCACTGTTTAACACATATATTACAAGGATTAATATCAAAACTAGCAGGTAATGTGTATTTAAAAAAATCGTCTTCAACTATTTGGCCAAGAGATTCCTTAATTGCATTTCTATTTTCTCTCATTTCAAATATCGGATGGACATCTTTTTCGGCGGTATTTCCCAAATAATTTCTACGATAATTCCAAGAACCAATCCAACAACAAGGATAAACATCACCTAGACAATCTAAGTATACATCTTGTCTATTTTTTGCCTTACAAGATATTTTTCCTTTGTTATTGTTAATTATGGTTTTACTATGTCTTATCCAATTACTAGCTTTCTCTTGCCTCTGATTGGCTTTTTCATTTTTGGCAACTTCTATTTTAACTTTTTTATTATTAAAAACATAATTCAGATAATCATTACCATAAAATCTTTGTGTATGAACTGGAATAAACGATTTAAACTTATATTGAGCTGCTTTTTTTCTAGCCTCTTCAACTTGATGTTCATTATGTGCAAAAATGATAAAAGACCATTCTGCAATTCCTCCACCTTCAATAAAAGCTAAAGCGTTTTCTAATACTCTATCATAACGAGTATTTACTCTATATAGATGATGTGTATCTTCTAAACCATCAATTGAAAACGTCACCATATGATTGTTTGGAAAATATGTACTTAATAATTTTCCATACTCTCTCCACCAATGCGGTGTTCTCATCCCGCCATTGGTATGTAAATGTAAATGATCTATGGGGTGTTTTAATAGTAAATCAGAACCAATGTAGTTGGTAATTTCTAATATATCTTTTGCAAAGATAGGATCGCCATAATTACCACAGAAATTTAATCTTTTAATTTGATACTGAAAATCACCAAATATAGATTTAAAATTATCTATTGTTATTTCACTAAATGCTAAATTAGGTCTCTCTTGTAACTGTCCATTCTCTTTGTTTATAACATTCCTAGAACATTGAGGACATCTAGCATTACATTTATCAGTTAGTTCGATGTGAAACTGAAACTTTTTTGTTATATCATATATCATAATTAAAATTTATTATATATTTCCATCACCTCTGCTAAAGTTTTTGCTTTTCTAAGTTGACCTTTTAGTGCTCTATTCTCACTTTTTTTAACTTTTTCTCTTTCAAAAAGTTTAAGTTTTAGCTTAAACAATTGCTCATTGCTAAATCCGCCATCAAACCAATCAACAATAAAATCTATTGTTTTATCTTCATCGGAAAGAATATCATCTACATCTATCCCATCTTTTTTAGCAATATTTACAACGACCTGTTCAAATCGTTCTCTATCCATGCGAATTTTTGCATTGGTGTTTTCGTGAAGTTTATCTTCAGAAATATATTCTAAAAGTTCTTTATATCTTGGGCCATCCGTCGTAACCGTGAAAGGCCTTACGGTACCATCTGCATCACTCCACATTGATCGCACTATGGTTTTATCATTATTTGTAAACCATGCACTAACAAATTCATGTCCTTCTAACATTACGTTCTCTCCAATTTTAGTTCCCAGGACTCACCTGTATGAATTGTACCTGCAGGAAATTCTGCCGCCCTATAATCGTCTAGACTTATATATTGTGTTTTTCGAGCACTTGAAAATGTACCAGGATCAATTACTTGTTGTTCAATTACAGTACCTTGTGTTGTACCGGAACCACTACCGGTTACTTCCAAATTATATCTTAATGTGTATCCTGATCTGTTATAGATGGCCTGCCTAATTAAATCAGTAAATAAAGTTGTAAACTCGGTATCTGTCATATGTCTAAGACCAGTTGGATTATTATGGCCATTTGATGTATAATCAATAATCAGTGGTGATCTAAATCCAGCCCCGGCGGGGCCTTGATCAACACCATCAACACTATATAATGAATATGTATCCTCAATGTTATATTCATTTCTAACACCAACCCCAGTTAGTGATGAGCCACCTAAACCACCAGATTTGGATGCATATGTGGAAAGATCGGCATATCTATCTACAAAAACTGTTCCTAGTTTTGTTGATCCACTCACAGATGCCAATGTTGAAATATAATATGAACCTGCAGCAATTGAGCCATTATATGTTCCATCAACCATTCTATCAACAACAGGATCTATAAAGGTATCCATTATATCTTGAAATGTCATTTCCGTAACACCAGAATTATCTACCCTAACTGGTTTATATCTCCAGTTGTAGTATGATGTATGCCCACCAGGATCCGTTACAGTTTGTGAAACTTTATCATATGAGGCCCAATTATCTCTAAATTGCGCATCTGTTGAGGCTGGATATTCAGCAGCACCATCATTTGCTGGAGTTTGGTTACCTGTTCCGGTAACAGTGGCACTACCTCTATAGTAGTCATCATACATTAATGGAGATATATTACCATTGGATCCTACAATGGAAAGAACCACTGATGGATTTTGTGAATAAAAATATGCTATTTGACCCAGCATATTATCATATTCTGCTGACGTACATTCTTTTATTCGGATATTATTATCGGATACAAGAGGTCTGTAGGCTGTCATAATATACCTTATGCAATAGTTGGGTCATTATTGGTTGATAAGAAATATCCATCTAAAACAATAGTTGCTGAATCATCCTTAACAGTAAATCTTTTTACATTATCAAGTTCAATTCTATCACTATCCATAATTAATTTTGTTACTGTTAGCTCTTCTATTGTGGCACTATCAATATCTGCGCGTGTAATAATAGCCATATTAGCAGTAAGTCTGTCAACAGTGGCACTATCAATTGTAAGTGAATTAACCCTAAGATTGGTTACATAGGCACTATCAATTGTTAAAATAGCCCCAGGCTCAACACCAATACTATCGACAGTAATATTCTTAAATCTGGCGCTATCGGCAAACATTGTTCCGGTAACATATAAATGGCCTATTGTTGCACTATCAATTGTCGCACTATCAGCAATAAGTTTACCTACACGGATTCTTTTAAATTCAGCAGAATCACCAATAAATCCTTTTACAAAAAGATTATTGGTACCAGAAAATAAAGCAGTACCAATGCTATCAAGTTTATCACTGGTAAAATTAATTGCACTGACAATGCTTGAATCACTATAATTAATTGCAAAAGATGAATCTAAATCATCCAGATCACCAATATAATCTGACATGAGATTTGTATTAGACATGAAGGTGCCAATGGCATCAACTAAATCTGTGGTTACTTTACGTGTCATTTTTTCCTCTATACACTGTCAGCATCTAATTGATAGGCCGCAAAATAATTTTGTGCACCTGTTGAATCCGTCAATAAAAACGGCCGGGCATATTTTAACTCTACTGTAGGACTATCACTATCAGTCAATATCAATGTATTTATATCGCCTGTTTGTAATGTAGCTGTGGTAATATTTACCCCTGAATCCTGACTACTATCTGATATAAAATGATTAATTCGTATGGTATTTAATACCAAAGAACTATCAATTACACCTAGCTGATATTTCCATCTCAAGCTCTTAAATATAATAAGCGCTGTAGGATCAACCGATGTAAGATTTGTAATATGACCACTATCAAGAATTGTAAGTTTACCAAATGTAGCACTATCAGGATATTCTCGTAGCCTTAATATATTTAAATTTCTAAATTTTGCAGAGTCTGCAGTAAAATCAAAATCAGCAGTACCTGGACTATCTCCAAACCATGAAGGATCCAAATGGGCCAAAGTCATGGCTGAATCATAATTCCAAAGTTGATTTACATTAAGTTCATTAAATTGACCTGAATCTGCAAATATTTTCATGGTCACTTTTCGGGTGGATTGTTGAGTACCACCTAGTAATGAACCATAAATATCATCCACTTCTCTGCCTATATAATCTACAGCAGTTACAAGACTTGAATCATTAATGCTTGGATAACCATCAAGTGACCAGGTATCACCAGGATTAAAGGTTGTATCCAGATTATCTAGATCGCCCATATAATCTGATAAGGTATTAACCTTGTTATACCAGGAGTCAATTAAATCAGAATCAGTAACTAAGATTGTACGTGCCATTTACATTTTCTCTAAGATTTGTTTCATCATGTCTTTGAGTTCAGACACGTCGTTCTTTAACTCTTCAACTTCTTTTTCTTTTTCCTGGCGTAACCTCTTACGTTCACGTGCAGCCTCAATTTCACTTTTATTAGTATTCAATATAATACCATTCTCTGTCTTTACTAAACCATTGTGGCCTTCAATTTTCTTATATTTCATTATACGCTCAATGCAATTGCCCTTAAATCCTTAAATTGTGGTACCTTAGCACTATTTGTGCTATTCATAACTATCTTAAGTTGGAATTGTGTAAACGCCGATAGAACCCCACCTTTACCACCAATTAAATATTCATATTCTCTAAACACCCTTGGATTTTCATCAGTAGGCAATGTACTTTCTGGTTGAACAAGAGTAAAACCAACATCACCAAGATTTTCATCAGAGGTAGAGGTTCTGTAATATACATCAAATGATGTTCCTTTAGGTTTATTTGCAGATAGAAATACCTTAAGTCCTACTGCTGTTTCACCAAGTCTTATCAGTGTTGTTAGATGTCTGGCTGCAGAACTACCACCTTTGGCATTTGTCTCACTTAGGAAATTAAGTGGAACATTAAACCCTGAAGTTGATGCTGAATCTTGATTGTCAATAACATTGTCTATCAAACATAATGATGACCTTTGTAAGTCAACCATAGGAGCCACAAATTCGCTGTTGGTAAAGAAATTCAATTGCATTTGTGCTGTTTTAGCCCCAATACCGATTTCTACATCAGCAATTGAATCTGCTGCAACAACATAATTGTTTTCCAAAACATAATTATCTTTATTAAGAACTATATTTGTATATGTACCATCTACAGTGTATGGGGTTTCTGTACCTGCAAAAGATTTACCTGTAGTGCCTTTATAGCTGGACGAATAACTTGCCCCAGCTGGAACAATCATTGAAAGACTTGGATGTACTATGCTGTATGGAATATTTTGTGTTGTAATAATTCTATTTCCACCGGCCACTTCATCAGAGTCAGCTGCAGTATTATTTTTAAATCTAAATCCTGTCCAATCAACCTCTGTAATTGTATGACTGCCATTAACGTTTAATCCGCCTACATTATTAGCACCACTAATTGATACGGTATCATTTATTTGAAGGCCGTGGTTATAGCTGAAAACTGTTACATCACTATCACCCCCTACCGTTTGAATGGAATTACTATTCAACAATTTGCGTGGAACAGAAGCATTGTTTAGATAAATGGTTGTTGTTTGTGTTGTATCAAATTTTGCTCTATATAAAGTAAACTTAAGATCTTGTTTTTGATCTGCAGTAAATGTTGCCCCATTCTGTGAATAGAAAAGACTACCAAGATTTGGATTAATATTAACACGAGCTGATGCAGATCCAAGTATTTGTTCATCAATTTCAGAAATAAAAATTTCATATTCCGGAGTTTCTGCATATACAACAATTGCATAATCTGTATTTCCATTTAGAAAAATAGGCTCATCAAATTGAAATGTTGTTGCTGCTGAGGCATCAGTAGAAGTATTAACATTATTGTATGGAACATAAACAACTGAACCTGGTATAATTTCCGTATCGGAGGGAGAACCATTTCTCATAGGCCTAAGATGCATAGACACAGGCAATTGTAGGTTTGCTGTAGGACTAAAAGTTGAGGCAAAATATAGATCAATTTTAGTTGCATAGTAACCTGAAGGTTCGTCAACAAAGAAAGATTGGGCTATAGGTTGTTTGCCTATCTTATATCCTAATGAATTTACAGACATTTTCTAATTCTCCCTAAGTACGATCAATTTCAACAAGTTTACCGGTCAGGGCCTTATATATACCAATCGCGTATGATGGAATATAGAAAAATGCCTTACCTAATAATGCCTGCACAGATTTCTTATTTCCAACTGTTGACTGATAAAATCCTTCAGATAACCATTGAATTGCTTTATTGTGTACATGTGGAGCAATAATCTTTTTACCAAATTCCATATATCCATTTCTCCAAATTTTTGTATCAAGTTTGTCTTCAGGTTTGGTTTTCATACACCATAATACCAAACGTGTCTTTTTCATCCAATGCCAATATCCAGCATCCATCAACGCAGTCGCAACATAACAATCATACGGAGAACTGGAACCACCATCAGTGGTACCAGAACCAAAGCCGGTGCCACCACCGTCATTCTTTGCGCCTGTTCCGGCTGGATCATATGAATTTGGTGGCGTATAGCTGTTAGGGTCATTCCCAGCATCAAATACAGTGTCATGTTTTCCACCGCTAATACCTTGAGTATAATCATCATATGTTCCGCCAACATGGCCCCAACTTTCTGGGTCATATCCAGCATCATATACCGTGTCGGGAGTTTTAGTTTTTCCTCCTATCGTTGTACCAGTGGGAGGAGGTTGCTGATCCCCATCACCACCTTGATATACGACAGGACGATAAGTCACAATTTGATTACCTTCAACCTCAAGCATCCGTGTTGCCTTAATATCTTGATGAACGGTATCAAGATATCCTTGGGCCACATATATTGCTCGAGCAATCGTGCCACTGACACTTTCTTGATTCACGGATGCATCCATTATTTTTATTTCATGTGTTCCAGCCCTATAACGATATGTATCATTATTTGGTAATTGGAATGAAATATTAACCGCACCAGATGCATCGGTTGTTAGAGCAGCAGAACCATCAACATGTTCCGTAAGACCTCTTAAAGTATTTCCATAATCTTTTGTCGTATCACTATAGGCTACGTATGGTTCCTCTCTTACATAGTCTGCCATTTGATCGCCAGCAAAGAATAGGTAGACATTTGAATTAGGTCTTAGACCACGTGCCTTGATATTAATAATTCTTGATCTAATAAATGGTAACATTGCCACATTTAGAATTCTTTCACCAATTACCTCATCAATAACTTTATCACTTACAATTACATTAACAGTATTGGTGGTTCTTCTACCAGAAGTTTTGCTAATTGTATTTGTGGCTGCTCCAGCATAAAGATCTTCAATATCTCTACCTGACCAATTCCAATTCCAGCTATTCCAGTTATATGCACGGGTGGTATCAAGTTTTGTACCACCGTCAATAACTGTCTTGGACTGAACGTTTTTATCATGCCAATCATCAGAGGCTGGAGATAATATCATATTACCTTGATACACAGATGTTGTAAAAGGGTTAATCTTTACAGCTTTTGTGGCAAAAGGTTGTGTAATGACCTCTGTTTCTGTAAACGACATATAAACATTATCACCTCTGCGAATTGAATTTACAGAATTGTCTGAATCAAATATCAAACGAATATTATCGTCAGAATATGATGGTCTTAAGATACCTTGAAAAGGATCAATTGAAGATGCATATTGCCGGGATGGTGTTGCAGATAAAGAGTGTGTTGTAAAGTTATCAGCAAAGAATCCTGACTTGGTTCTATTTACTCCAGCCGAATCGAGTACAGCATAATTATTTGTATTCATTTCAAGAAGACTTAAAGAGGTAACCTCTTCAAGATTATTAATTCTGTCCTCAATTCTACCAATGTCTCTCATTGTATAACGTTTATGTTCTATTTGTCTGGATGAAACATCTAGAGAGTTAATGGTATTACCACCTAGGGTAAAGTTATAAAGAGGAAGTTCTCCAATTGCTGGGCCTGGAGGTACTGGATTAAAGTTTGGCTGACCAACATTAACAGTAAAGTTACCATCCTTATTAATTGACAACTTATAGGCACGAGGTAAATAATACGTGTTATCCGATTGTGTTAACTCATTAGGTGCCGGCATCGGTGACACATCAGCGGTTGTAAATGATGTACTTGTATTCTTAACCGACCTAAAGTCTAATACATCTCTAAGGTTAATCCTACGTCCATTAGGGTAGACAAAGTTAGGAATTGCACCATAATCAATAACGCCGGTGTATGAATTAATGGCAAAAAAGTTACCATTACCATGATTAAAATGATCAAACTTTACATATACATTACCACTAGGAGCTGTTTGACCTGGTTGCAATGTCAATTTTCCTATGTCATAGAAACCAGGTCTCTGGCCATTGTCCAAACGAAATCTTGGGAAGAGATCAATGCCATCAGAATCATCCGTTCTGATTCTTTTCACGGTGTAGATATCTGCTTGTCCTAAATCAATAATTTGATTTCCATCACTATCATTCGTAATTGTTGTTGTTATGGTTGCATCTTGTACAAGTGTTTTAGCCCTTATAACAGGTGATGAAATTGTTGCATAAATATATGCGGTTATTGGTGCACTTGATGGAAGACCTGTAATTGTGGTTGAACTTGAACCGGTGGTTAAACCACCAAGTGAACCATTACTTAATTTACCACCATTGGCCGCATCTGTAAAGAACATCCAGTCATTTGAGTTACTTAGTGCATAGGAAGATGGAATTGAAACTGTAAAATTACCTGCCCCATCAGATGTACCACTTCTTGAAAATTGAACTTCCAGAGATTGTGGATCAATAGATCTTGGCCTTCTATATGGTAATGGGTATATTAAACTTGTATTAAGAGGATCTTCTAATATTGTATTTGTACCAGTCTGCAACGGGTTCAAAAAATTGTCAGAGTCAAGACCAATTGACTTAACATTTCTAAAAGATTTACCGGCATCCATTTTGATATCAAATAAGTGATATCTCATATTTTCGCCATTCTCGTGGACACCTCTTACACGACCATAACCAATCCTGGAACCACCAAAGTCCTTGGCATCCATAAGATTTTGTCTTGGATAATTTGTAAGTGATGGGCCACCAATTGCTGAATCAGCTAATACATCAACATAGTTACCATAATCAATTGCTGTAAATTCGCCTTCATTTTCAATAGTAATGGTTGGTTTTGCAATCCGGATATCTGATGGAGCAAGTCTTGCCGCTCTATAACCATCAACAATAGCAATACCATCACTGATCTTAGCAACAAGGTGCGTATCCTGTGAATCACCAACAAACTGTAGTCTAAAAGGTTTTACTAGATAATTACCAGAATTTTCATGTATTCTTTTTGCTATAAGATCTCTTGGAATATTATATTGTAAATCCTGCTGTGTTTTAACTGCAGCAAATATGGCACCATCTTTTATTGTTGCAACATGAATAAAGTTTTCATTTGCCCCTAGTGATGCTCTATCTGTAAGGTAAAGTTTTATTCTAAATCTGTGCGCGCCTGGAGCAGTAAGATTTGGATTTGTTGTTGAATTATCATAAAGAGATACATCATCATTTTCGCTTACAACATCCTGTACAATCTTAAACCCAACATCACTATTTGGTGCATCACTATATTTTGAAATAGTGTATGCTTGAGGTTCCGTATATACAAAGAATCCTTGTGTAAAATAAATGCTTTCACCAACAGTAACACGTGCACCACGTCCTATGGCCGGATTAATTGATGTGTTGGTAATTTGCACTATTCGGCCGGAACCTAGGCCTTCACCAGGTGTAAATCTAGGAGTTGTTACGCCAGAAATTATAGAGGTGGTGTTTACATACCGAACGTAGTATGTTACCGGATCACCACTGGCCGCAGCAACAATTTCCAAGATCTCTGCACGAATGCCTGATGTTGCACCTGTAATTATATCACCTACATTTGCACTTGTCGATGTTGAAGTTGTATCAAGCTTTACAAATTCATATGCAGCATCAAGGGCAAACCCACCAGCTTTTACAACGGCACCTTCCTTGAATATATTATTACCAAATCTTTCAATTTGTTTATTGATGATTGTTTGCATCTGTGTAAGTTCACGAGATTGCAATACCTTACCACCGTTATATAATATACGATAAAATCCAGCACTATCACTGAAATCATCTTTATATTCTGTAGCAAATAGGGTATCGGTAAATGTAGTTGCCATTTTCTAACCTTTAGAATTGTAAAATAATTTTGATATCTTCGGCCTGAGTCAAGGATCTTGATACCGGAGCTCTATTATCTATATAAAGAATATCACCGGTAAGAGTATCAACATTTGGATAAACCAGTGCCGAATCAATTACACCATTACCTGTGCCGTTTTGTTCATCTATGATTTCTCCATCCAAAAAGGATAAGAATCCAGTAGCATCTGTTTGGTGATAATAAAGTTCATTTGAATCTGTATCATCAACATATGCAATTGCGCCAGAGGACTGACCTTCAATAAGTTTATCTTTTGTAAATGATGTAACAATACTTGAAAGTTTCATCTTGGTAAGAAGATTTGACGTTGTACCAGTAAATCTTGCACCTGCTCTATTTAATGGGTTTTTATAAAGACCAACCTGTCTAAAATCTTGTTGTACAATAAAATCACTATCATCACCTTCCAACATTGTATGGAACATAATTGATGAGGTTTTAAGGTCGGTTCTTGCATCTGCACCAACACCTGAATCACTAAATGCCAAGACTGCACGCGCAGTGGCTCCGGCTCCGCCACCACCATTAAACGAAACATTTGCGGTTGTATATCCACTACCGTGTGCAATTGTATTTAATGAAGCGCCATCCATACGAACACGCGCAACTTGGCCAGTAGCAGAATCAATTACTGCCGTTGCTGCAGCACCAGAACCTGTAGGGCTTGTAATTGCAACTGAAGGAGCAGATGTATATCCTGTACCACCAGCAGTAATAATAATTGAAAGAATTTCGCCAGGCGTTGCACTATCCTGGATTTCTTTTTGTTTTAATTCGATACCGGTTGAATTTGAATCCACAGAACCTTGTTTTTGCACAGGCATAAAGTTTGATGATTGGAATTGATCCTGCCTTTGTGCACTGATTGTGTATAAAAATTTCCATACATAACCATCAGCAAGTCTAAATGAATCATTATTTGATGATGTTGGCTCAATTGTTGATGGTTGGGCTACACCAAATCTATCACGGCCTGTTTCCAGACATGCATAAACCTGGTTGTTATCCGTTTTCGCATAGTAAGGCTGTGTTGGATAGCCTTGAACCGTATCATCATATTGTGAATAAATTGTGCCTTGCGACCAGTTATTACGAGGAACAACAAGAGATGTACCTAAAACTCTTTTCATTGCCTGTAACCCATTTCTGAAATCACCTATTTCATCTGGGTTGTTTACAGGAGTTGGTACTGTTTCAAATGAATCCCACTGTTCCGATCTTCCTATCGCAACATAATAATCAGCCGTATTGTTCTGAAACTGTTCAAAAAAGTCTCTGGCAATCTGCCGTCTGAGGGTATCTGTAATAACTGCTGGCATTTTCTATATCCTATTAAGTACTAATTTGTGTGCCGAGTGCAATACGTTTGTAGAATCCGGCATCACTGTCATAAACTGCAAGACAAGGGTTACCTGATGCACCGTCGGTAACAAATATAAATTTACCATGTTGGCCGGCCGGCACAGAGGAAACTGTATAATTATTTAGATCTAATTCAGTGGCCCTGGCTTTTACATAACCAGAATCAACTGTGGTTGAAATATCATCTGCTTCAATTGCATTTTTATTAAGTGAGAACCAACCATCACTATCATATAGATTAAAATTATTTGAATCGGTATTATAAGCAATTGAACCAACTCTAAATTCGCTACGTGCTGCAACTGTGGATCTTTGAGCTGTGGTAATATCTGGAACAGAAATTGCACCACCAGCACCAAATGGATCATTAAAGTTTGAAAGCCCTTGATTGGTTACCAATTCTGCTGATACAATACCATCTACAGTTGCAAATTGAACTGTATTACCCTCAATCTTCATTGAGTTTTGTTGGGTTCCATATCCACCAGCACGTGTACCAGTTGCAATATTTGCATAGGTGTTCACAAAGAATCCGTTACCGGAATCAACTGACATATTATTTGCACCAGTGGCAAGCTCTTGTGAGAATACAAATGATGATCCGTTATTACTTATTGTTTGACCACCGAGATGAATTGTTTTACCACTTAACCATAGGTCTTTCCACTGATAATTAGAATCACCAAGGTCATATGTGCTATCAGCGGCAGGTACGATATTACCTGCATGTGCAGTTAAATCTGGAGCATTAACTCTAAAATTAATATATCCAGAATCAATAAGTTGTAATACCTCTGCAGAATCAACTGAATTTTCTTGAATTAATATAAGTGTACCACTAGAATCAAATGCTGTTCCGGTCAGTAATGAAATATAAGAAGAATCAATTTCTTGTTTAATATCTGTTATCAAAGCAACAGTACCAGAATCATCTGGTAGTTTAATTGTTCTATCGGCTGTTGGATTAACTACTCCAAAAAATGTTTGGAATGCATCATCAGGGCTGTCACCCTCGAATAGAATGCCTCGGTCAATGAAACCAATTCCATCAACACCACCACCAGAGCCACCTACCTGAACCTGTAGAGAGGCTACGTCCGAGTAGAGTTCCTGGAAATTGTTATTAATTTTGGTACCACCGGAACGAAGATCATCTCCGGTTCCATCATTACCAGCGGTTCCAATATCTATAATTTCTCTTGCCATTTTTTAACCTATAAAACCATTTAGTCTATTTATAATGAAAATATTATTTTCTAAAGTAGACACGTGAACTAAAGTTATCTAGTGTAGATGAGAACCTAATTGCTGATGCATTGGATGAATCTGCAGCATCATCAAATGACTGATAGAATCCAGCCCATTCGTACATATTATTATAATATTGACTGACCTGTGCAATTGTAAGATTCTGATAATCCTGTATATTTCTGTAAAGGCTATAACGATCCCTGGTTCTAAATAGTGCATTATTACCACCAGGCTTGGACATATACCCAGGTGTGACATATCCACCCGCAACATATGGAATTGCATTTGGATTAATTTGATCACTATCCAGACCATCAAATAGAGGTGCATTTATTGCAGGGGCAATACCAACAGCACCCACGGCCTCACCCTCGGCCTGCGGTGAATATGTTGCCGTTCCATATACATTAATAATGCCTGCACGTGCATCTGCAACTGATTGAGCTGTGCCAATTTCTACATTAAATTTGCCTTCAATAACAACTGCAGCTGCAAGATAAAACCCGGATGGGTGAACAAAATTTCTATAAAGGGTTTCCCAATCACTTAAAGGTATAGCAACTTTAAGTAAGGTTGAAAATACCTGATAAAGTTTACCATTTTGCAATTTATATGCATATTGTGGTCCTATTGGTGATTTACCAATAGTAAATAACTGGTCCTTTGGATAAATTATTTCAACATCTTCACTAAAGAAGGCTCTAAAAAATCCTTCAACTGAATATTCGGAACCTTTTACTCTAAAGAAATTACCAAAATTTCTTATGGCTTCTCTTGGAAATGTAAACCTACCACCAGAAACACCCAAACCTATACCATAAAACATATTGTCTAGATATTCAAGTTTGGTATCCTCAATATCTCTAATTGTTTGAAGCTCTTCAATGACACCACCAAAATTATCTGCAGAATCTAGATGTTCATAATATGCTTCTAAAAATTCTATCAGTGATGGATAATCACTGGAAAAATGTTCCGGTAAAACTTCCTTGACCAAACTTTTTCTAAGATTGGTGTCAAATCTGTTAAACGTTCTTAAGGTTTGTGCAAAGCCTGTATGAGCCATTATGTTACCTGAAGTGAAGTGGTCTGTCTATCAATTCTTGCAGTTGCAGTTGTTTCTGTTCTATCAAGTCTTAAAATATAATTCCGAAGTGGCCTTACTACACTTTGATTTTCCGGTGTGACTGATATTTTTAGGAATTGAAATGCCCCTATGAATCCATCAATTTTAAGACCAATTATATTTATGCTACCATCTGATGGGTTATATTGTCCAATGTTATCCAAAAGTTCATTGCCATCAGTATCAACAATATGTAACCTAGTTGAATTTAAAACATTTTGTATTTTTGCAACAACACCATTGTATGTAAATGCACTTGATTTTACTATCAAATTGATATCATCTGGCGCTGCCAATCTTGTAGGGTAGTATATATTAAATGTTTCTAATGTACCAGGACTTGGTGTAATTCTCATCTGAGTTTTTATTTCCATTTTACTTGAAAGAATTGCCTGGTCAAGAGCATCAATTTCTGTTAAAAGATTACTTCTTCTAAATACGGCATTAAATGTTGCCAGGTTATCTGAAAAATAATTTTGAACAAATGTGTTTATGGTATTCTCTGTTGTGGTTGCCGTAAACCCTGAAAGTGCAGGATCAAAATCAAATTCGGTTGTAACCTCTAAATAAACATCAGTGGGGTCAGTAAATTTGGTATTAATTGAAACCACACCAAGTCTGTCACCAAAATTATTCACAATGCTGTTTTTTACATTTTCTTTAATTGTTGTTGATGTACCTGGAGCAAAATTTAAACTTACATATACTGAACCATAGTCGATTGGAACATTTTGATCTCCAGACCATACATTTGCATCAGTAACATCTGTATAGTTGGAAAGAATTGTACCTTTGTAATCCAAGGATGTAACCAGTCTTTTCTGAGATGCATATGCAATTGGAGCAAGATATCTTACACTCTCAATGGATTGTTTGTTTGCACCAGCAGTTGATTCTGCACTTGTTACAATGTTCACTCCATATGAAACACCATCCACGTTTAATGAAGAATTTGATGTGAAAACATCTGCAGTATTTGCTGTTGGTCCTGCTGAGGATAGGTATGTTACAACCACTTTATTACCGGCATCTGGTTTGGTACCAAATGATAAACCATCACCAAAGTTTAATTCATAAAATCCATTTGGAGCTTCACGTATTGTAAACACTGTTGAGGATTCATCAATTGTTACAGCTCTGGCTAAAGGAATGTATGTTATATAATTAGATGAACTTGCAGTATCAAAGACTTGTACTGAAGCAGTGGCAGTATCAATTGTTTCATCAGGTATAACAAAGATTTGTCTTTCATCAACCTCACCTGATAAAAATGTTTTTGTTTTTTCAATACCTTCATAGATAGGAATATCTATGGAACCATCTGCAGTTAAAAATTGATAGAACCCTGAGCCATTATCTTTTGCAAAATAATTTTCTAGTGTTCTAAATGTATAGTTTACACCATTAACTGCTGATGTAAATGTCCAACCCTTAGGTAATTGTAATTGTGCAGGCCGAGATGGAACACCAGCAAGACTTGTGTTTATATTAATTATTGCATAAGATGTTGTTCTTGATCTTACTTCATACCCTAATGTTTCAGCATGTGAAACAACAGATGATCTAAGTTGTGCTGTATTTAAAAAAGCTTCATTTAATGCAAAGTTTGCAGTTAAACCATTCACATGACTATTATAAACAAGGACATCAAGGATATTATTTAATCCATCAGCTTCAAAATCATAGGTATTAAATTGTGATTTTGACTTAAAATAATTTTTAAGCCCAGTTTTAATATTCTGAAAATCAAGGTCAGTTGATTTAATTGTGGTAGCCATTTATCTGAGCCTCGCTATTGTTAAATCTAATGATACTATCTCAGTAGTATTTACAACTTGAAAAGTAATTTGCACATCCAATGCATTATAATTAGAGTCAGGTTTTATTGCCAATGACAGTACTCTGGCTCTAGGTTCATAATTTGTAATCGCATCTTTTATTAGACCTGAGATATATTCTGGATCATATTCGGTATCAAGAGCAAACAAAGCACTATTAAGGTTTGCTCCAAAATTTGGTTGAAAAGGTTTTTCGTGACGACTAGTCATAAGAAGATTTTTTACAGCTTGTTTTACAGCTGCAGCATCTGTTTTCTTAAATATCTCACCGGATGGTCTAGGTTTAAAAGCTAAATCCACATCTACGTGTGATACCGATCTGGATGACACGATGGACGAACTTAGATTACCATCCTCAATTGAAAAAGCCTTGGCCATAAAATCCTCTAACGTTATTAGATGTATTTATAATACTATTTTAATATTTCTACCAGTTCTCCGTTGGTTTGGGTATAATTATTAAACTGTGTTTCAACTTTATTATCATATACAACAGTCCATTGTGGTGTAACCTCCGGCATTGTAATAATGATCTGAGCATGCAAATCACCACTTGGTCCGTACGTATCATATGACAAAATCATTTTCCCAAAATCTGTGTAATCCATAATCCATTCAGCAAGGTCATACGTTTTTTGTAATGGAAGCAAACCATTATTATCTCTTAATTCATAAACAACAGCTTGACCTCTGGTCATAAGATAATTAACACTACCTGGTTCTAAGGTTTCCCCATCCTCGGCCTTATAAAACCCTTCAGCAACAATTAACCTATATTTGTTTCTGACATCCAAATATGATTGGACCTCGTTCATAAACCTTCCTTGCAGATAAAGATTCTTTGCAATTCTAACCCTATCAATATCATCAGTAATATGATTTAATGTAAGTGGTTCACCATAACCACCTAGGAACTTTGCAAGTTTTATACCTCTACCTAATGCAGTCCTCGCTGTTATTTCTCCATCTCTGGCCAGTTGCAATTCAGGATTATACAATTGTTCTGGCGTAAGTGTAACTGTCTTTTTTAAATTTGATGAGAATAAAACTTTTGAAGTTTCATGCTCACCAGGAAAGGCTATACCGGCACCTCTCTTTGGAGTACCACTGGTATTTGCAATTCTACCAATTGTTTTATCTGTGGGTGTTTGGTCCACAAAGGTAGGAGAAAGAACATTCTCTGCAATACAACGGGCAACAAAGGCATCATTCCTAATTGTATTTGGATCACGAAGTTTTGATCTTACATTCTCTGTTGTAAGTCGGACCTTTGATATTCCACCATAATCTGCAGATTTATCAATTTCATTTTTAATGATACTACCAATATCAACATCAACAACTCTTACACCATATTCCGATTTAGTAAGGTAGTCATTAATCCAGGATTGATCAATATCAGCTGGTGCCGGGAATTCAGCACGAATTGTAGTATCCGTTGCTGTATTTGTATTTGTGAAACCAGCCGGTGATCCTAGACTTGGACCAAAGTTTGCGGTATCCGAGTGAATTGCCTCATCAGCTCGACCAGTTAAATCGCCAGTAAATGTTGGAGCAGTAACACCTGCAGTAAATGTTGCAGATGTTCCATAATAGTTTTTACCATAGTGAATTACATTTTCACCACCAATCATACCAGTATTTGATTGTAATACATTATCTTGGGAAGTGATGTTAATGCTATTTGTTGCACTTAATGTAAGATCATCCTCTGCTGTAAACATTGTATCATTACCAGCAAATTGCCTGTTGTTATGACCGATACGTAATGTATAGTCATTATCTACAATAATATTATGATCACTAAGGATAGTGTCAGTGTTCGTGCCCACCACGAACTTTGATTTGTCTCCAGTGATAGAAGTTTCATGGTTCTCCCTTACCTTTTGTTGGTAACTACCGCGTACATCCTCACGTTTATCTCCATGAACTTTTAAATTATAATTTCCACCAACCTCTACATCCATATCACCCGAGACATGAAGCCGTAGATTACCTTGGTAGAATATGTCACCATCACCTCTCACTAAGACCCTATGGTCATTTCCGGTAATTTGAATTGTATTATATTTTGACGATATAATTACTGTGCCATCTGGTCGCATGTCAATTCCAGCACCAGTACGATGCTTAAATAACATACGTTCACGGCCTGGTGTGTCATCAATTTCTGTGACATGACCAGTAGCTGTTTCCCTTACCTGATTTAAGGGATACTTTGATGGTGGTAAATCTTCAATGTCCAAATTTAATTGTACATCACCACCACCAACATAAACCTCATTGGTTTTTAAACCTCTTGCAGCAAGGTTTGTTGAGGCAATATTATAATATTCCTTTTTAGGATATGTTTGGGTAGGGTCGGCAAAGGCTTCCTCAACCTTCTGGGGGAGTTCTACATCATTAGTATCTTCAGACATTATTTAAATACTCCTTTTATACTGTCAAAAACTTTACCAAGTTTTAATTCACCCTGTTTTAAATCTTGTGCTGCATCCAATACACCTTTTGCAACTCCATCCAAACCATTTACCTTACCAAGTAAATTACCCAACTGTCCGGTACCAAACAACTTATCAGCACCAACTATTAAATCATTTTTCTCTTTTATAAGATTAAGTGCATCTTCCTGTGATTTAACATAATTTTGAGGATTAACAGATGATACTGCTGCAGCCTTTTTATTTTGTTCTCTGGCCACCTGTGCAACATTTGGTATCTTGGTTGAACTTGGTTTTTTGGGCAAAGGAATATTTGCAGGTTGTCTATCAGCCAAGTCAGCTGCAGGTGGTACCTCCTCAACAACTCTTTCTTTTATTGTTGATGCTTTTCTATTTCTTGACTTTACAAATGCCCTGACATCAAATGGTGGATTATTTACCTGATCAGGCTCAACATCTGATAGTCCAAGTATCTCTGCACCAGGAAATGCCTTTATAAATTCATCAATTATAAACCCTAGCCAATGCATTTGATTTGGAGTAGCGGCGGTCGACCAATCATCCTCACCAGCATCAACAAGCACAACAATTGCGCCTGTCCTAGGTTGCGTAAGATCACCACTATCGTATGCAACAGAATTTATGTCTCTGCTAATTGCAATTGCTCCAAATAAATTTACATAGAAATGAGCACCAAAAGCATATTCTTTAGGATTTGCATTTATTGCAGCCTGGCCAAATTTCTTTATACGAGAATCTCTAATTGGCTTCTGTAATTGTTCCATCAAGAATTGTTTTTTATTCTTGAATTTGGTAAATGCAATTATAAGATGGGTAATCTCTCTTTCACAGGATTTTAACTCAGCAGTAAGGTGTGATTCATGCTTTATTAAAGGAAACCTAAATGTGCCACCTTCAAGTCTAGTTTTTGTAAGAATGGTAAAATTTCGTAATCCTTTACCAGCTTCATAAGGCGGTGCTGTTGATTCAACATCAGGGTTTACATTTTCAGTAGTGGATTTTGTAACCACATCTTTTGTATTAGTGGTGCCATTTTCATTTGTGATATTTGGCGTTGGAACTTTTTGGTTCCTTTCATTTATGACTGTCGGGGTCACTGCAACCTTTACAGCTTTTGTTGGTGATTGATATGTTTCAGTAACATTTTGGGCAATGGCTACAATTTGACCAAGTAAGTTACCAAATGAACTACCTACCGAGCCAAATTTATTATTAGAACCAAATGGGTTTTTAAGTGATATAGAAATTTTGGCCGAAGTGCTTTTCATATCTTGGGAAACTTTATTTTGAATCCCACCTTGATTTACCTCAACATCAACTGCTTCCTTTATTAGAGACGGAACAGGAGATGATTTATCAAAGCAGTCAGGCAACTCTTTATTTGAAACTTTTGCAACAGTTCTTAATGCCTGAGTACCACCTTTTGGATTTGCTTGAACTACTGTTTCATTTAAAACAATATCTACTTTAGCAGTCTTTCCTGTAACACTTTCAAGTTTTGACTTTGCACTTACAGTTTTTACAACCGTGGCTTTACCTTTCTTGATATTCTTTGTCATTACAGAGATTGCAGGTCCTTCATTGGCATCACCCTTAGTAGTTGTTGCTGTCAGTGAAAGAAGTCCATCCTCCTCATTACCTACCTTAGCATTAATAACATTCCCTTCAGCTGAAATCCTTTGGGTTACCGTAATTTGTGCTTTGTCAACAAACTCTTTGGAGATAGTGTTACTGCTGGCAAGTGCAGTTTGTACTGCTTGTTTTGGAACAACTGCAGTATTTCTATCACCCTCTGAACCACCACCATAAGCAGCTGCAGCCCTTGCTTGTGCTTGTGTAGGATATTGTTCTCTTATTTTATCACGTACAAACTCTACCGTCCAAAAACCACGTGCGTCATCATAGTAAACTTTATTACCATTTATAATTTGTGCATTTCTAGTTGGGTCACGAAAACTCATGCGAACCTCTCAAAATATTTTCTGGCCTCTTTTTTTCTTTCCTCGGTTGTTTCTACTGTACGTTGAGGTCTTTCATATTTGTCTTGAAAAACCTCCGAGGCTTGTTCCGGTGTCTCGGCCATTCTGAGTTCACCAATACCAAGTAAAGCTTTATATTTAAATAATTCATATTTAATAAATGATAATTGTGCATACAGTGTTCTATAATCCAACCCATTTTTTGCGCTAAAATCCAAAAGCTCTGCATATCTGGTTAAACCACCTTCTCTGTTTGCTGCACGAGGTGCATCATTCCATTGGGCAATACCAAAGGCCTTTGCTCCATCTTTTTCAGTTGCATCAATGTCTGGATCTAGATCTTTTGAGTTTCTTAAATTGACACCATTTTCAACATGTAGATTTCCAAGTATTCCACAAGCCTGTTCTGGTGTAAAAAATCCACCTTCTTCAGAAACAAAATATTCAAAGGCTTTTTCTAAATTTGTGCTACCTTTAAGTTTTAAATCCTTATCTCTTTGCTCTTGAATATTACTTTGGTATGTTTCTGCGGCTTCAATCTTTGGTATTGAGCCAAGGACCAGAGGTATCTGTGAGTTTTTACCGTCAAGAAAAATACCATAAACTTGAGCCATAGGTTTAATGCCAGTATTTGTTCCGATACCTGATGAGCCACCTTCAGTGACTGGTACTGAAACATGAGACCAAGGAAGATCATCTAATGATGCATCAATCGTGTTATCCGGATGGACACCATATATCCTAACTTTAACCCTACCCAGTTGCTCAGGATCATTGATGTCAAGAACTACACCAAGAAACCATCTGTTTTCATCACCATAATATTCCTTATATGAACTAGGAATCATGTATATACTCCATCAGGCCAATCATTGGATTCATAATTTGTTATTTTTGAACATAGTAACCGTGAAAAAATTCTACCGTTTCTAAAACTATGTTTTGCTGCATGCACTAGGTAATCACCAGATTTCTTTGTATCAATCAAAGGTCTTTCATTTTGATCAATGTTTGATTTAAATAGTATTCTAAAGTTATTACCAATACTATATGTATCATTGCCACTTATAAACTCACGGCCGTTCACTGTTATCTCTATGGGGTTTCTTGTCATGAACAATTTTGCTGCTTGCGCTATCACTTTTAACTTATGCTCGGTTGCCGTGTATTCTTCGGAATAAGATTTTATCCTTCTTCCTTGCGATAATGTTGAATGAATATGAAACATATTTTTTGATTCATAATCAGATATTTTAACATCCTCATATTCTGAAAATTCATCAAGTACAGGATGTGGTTGCCTTGGATTTAACTTTGATACATTTCTATATAAGTCTTTATGCACATTAAATTTTATCTTATCATATTTTGCAGTGGTAACATCATAAAAATTATGATTTGCACCAACAACACCATTTGATATTAGATTAATATTGTTTTCAACATTTCGATATTCATATTCAAATATCTGAAAAAGTCTTCCGGTGGCAGAAGATGATCCAACCCCTGGCAAATATGTAAATGGGTATCTATCATTTAATATTTTTTGTTCTAACAGAGTACCAATATCGGTAAAGAAAACATCATTGGACGCAAGTGTTGAATAAAGAAAAAATGGATAGCCTTTACTTGTTGTAGCTCTATTTCTAATCCATGTAAGAGCTTCAATTGGATCAAGGTTGGGTATAATAACCTTCATTGATGCCTGAATATCTTCAAATGCATTTGTAAGGAGGTTCTTATTCAAGTACTCTTTTAAAATTTGTGCTATAATTTCCTGAGGTTGTCCAGAATATGATTTATTTACATTTGTCAATGCACTTTTAAATGTTATATCCTCAATTAAATGAAATTGTATTGCCTCGTTTGTTTCATTTGATTTTTTGGTATTCTCAACATTTGATAATATAAATTTTTTATTAATTGGTGTAGAACCTGAAATATTCCTTGTGATTTCTATGTCCAATATCTCTGTGCCATCAAAATCAAATCTATCATAGATTCCCATCTGATCAGATATTACAATTCTACCAGTTAAATAAGACTTTTCAATGGATTCATATACCTCAAATTCAGAAATAACATTAATAATATCCAAAGGATAATATCCTCTAGAGCTTGTTATCTCGGCCTTTGTTATGGTATAGTCATCAGAGTGCTGATCACCCAATAATTGTGATTGTATTTCTGTCATGTGCTCTGCCGTGACGCCTGAAAGTATGAGGAAACAATTTGATCAATCACAGCAGGCCTAATTATTTTAATTGTTTTAAGTTCTTCATTCTGTTTATAATAGTGATCGTAATTTGTCACCTCAACATATTGG
>Ga0181388_1000019_pt1 | contig 43192 bp, 45 predicted proteins | sample 11SPOviralmetaG_FD_130120 | JGI IMG/M metagenome (GOLD analysis project Ga0181388, IMG submission 130120) | Marine viral communities from the oligotrophic San Pedro Time Series (SPOT) site, San Pedro Channel, CA, USA - 11 SPOT_SRF_2010-05-17 | ecosystem: Environmental > Aquatic > Marine > Strait...
GCAACCCGTTCATGATAGGCTCCAAAAATCCGACCCGCCACCCACAACGGCAGTGCTTAGCACCGTTCAAAATTCGCAACAAAATTTTTCAAAAAGCAACTTTATATTCATCGTCGCCTTACACTTCGGAACATTTTACTTCCGCCCTTAGATTTACTCCTTCCTCCGAGCCAATCACCCATTTCGGTTCTTGCGGATGCCCACACACCGCTTCCCTTGTTGTGGCTGAATTGGTCAATCGCATGAGCCAACGCCATGACCAAATCATTATGTTTGCCCGTATCTACAATGTCGCCGGATTTCCACGCATGGCTTTCTAATTCTTCTAACATTTCATTGACAACCCTTCGTGTGCTGTCGCTACCATAGGGGAATTGAATTTTGCCTCGTTCAAACCAAACTCTTAGCCGATTCAACAATCCTTGCTTCAATCCCTTGTTGCTCACCCTTGACTCCCGATATTCAACATTGATACCTTTAGCCTCAAGTAAACTCTTAAACAGTCTTTGAAATCCTACATCTTCCGCCGCCAAAGGTGCGCTAAACTTTTTACACCATTCTCCTATCATGTCAGCCTGTCTATCGGGGGAAAAGTCATTTCGTCGCCATACATTCGCTACTACCAATGAACCATCGGATTCTTGCCTAACCAAAACTAATACGGAATAATCCTTACCTAATCCTTGTGATGGGTCAAACCCAACCACATATCGGCAACCTTCACGCTTTTCACTGTCAAACACCTGCTCTAAGTCCATATTCGCTCGTGTAAACTTGCGAGGGTACACTGCCGCTTCATCATCAATAACTTTACACAAAAACTCTTGTGCAAACTCTAAATCACCTGTAACTTTCTTTTGCTCTAAAAGAAAGTCAATTGGTCTAAACTCCGGCCATAACGCCTTTAACTTTTCCGGCTCATGTTTATTCTCATCCCAATTGGGAATAGCAGACCAAACTCCCGTTTTCCATTGTGAATTTTCAAGCATTTCAGTGTGGTACAAATCCGCCATACTCATTGGAGTACCAACGCAATACAGAAACGCACCGGGGTCAAGCATCGGCATAACTACCTTACGCAACCAATGTCTTAACTGTTCATTATTCAATTCTTTTTTTGCGTCAAGTAACACATCGTCAAGAGCAACAACCGCCGGATGGTCGCCACGAATTGCGGAACCAACAGAAGAACAGCGAATAACTGCTCCGTTGTTCAACCATAACTCCCGCTTACCACCCTTCTTAGGGTCAATGTACCGAGCCAACTCCTTGTGTGTTGTCAAATCCTTTCTAATTTCGGCTAATCGTCTTACTGCCGTATCTTGGCTTGCTGAAAACAACCAAATGTCCATAGGTTTACCGTTAAACTTTTGGAACAAGCACATATGCAACAGTTTTACTCCAAGCGTCGTACTCTTTGAATGACTTCTCGGAGCAATAATGCAAACGCGGTGAACATGGCTACCTTTCCTATCACTGTAAATATTCATCCATTCGCCTATATGGTCGCCCCAAGAATAACCAAGCCAACGGTAAAAGTACGAAACATCTGTTCTTGCTCTCTCAAAGGCCAACGCTTGTTTTATTTGACTCATTAGGCATCACATACATATTTATCGGGAAAGTCCAAAACACATCAATAATCATAGTCATATTTACCACGGACGCAGAGAGCGCATATTACAGTAAGGACAAATTCTCGTAAAAGCCTTTGCTTGAGAAAGACCTTTACTTGCCCAACCGCAATTGTCACAAACTACACTTTCACGCTTCATTTCTAATCACCCGTAAACAACCGCAGTAAACCATTTTCTTTTTTACTTTACACCACTTTTTATGGGAAGTATATCTTGAATAGCATCTATGACCGCAGTTTTGACATTCTCTAAACTTTTTGACCTGTGGGTTCAATGCTGACCCTCCACAGGCGCAAAGTATGTAGCAATAAGTCCTTTCTGTTTGTCAATTAGATGAGCCGCCAATCCTGCTTTACTTGTTGTATATCCTTGTCGTGCATGGTATCTATCGTGACCTGCAAGGCTTGGTAATTGAATAATTAAACAACCTTTGCTTTCCAAAACCTTACGATGGTGCAAATGTCCGTGGAACCAAGCGTGATGCTCACACTTGCCCCATAACTCTCTTTGTTCACATGACATTAACTCTTCAAGGTTTTTAGCCCCGTCGCCATGAATAAATCCAAGAAGATTATTACCGTAGTGAACATATTGTCGTGTAGATGGACTAACAACTACTTCGCAATCTTCTGTTTCTTCGTAAACTGCTGATAGGTACATCATCAAAGCAATAGCCGACATTCTATCGTGATTACCCGGCATAAACACTACCTTAACAGGAGCGACTTGTCGTAGCAAATCAATATGCTCTCTTGCTAACTTACAACCCGTCATCAAAATTTCAGCAGGGCTTCCGCACATATCTTGTGGTGTACCCTTTGTAGTAGTACCTGCATCGGTATCAACATGGAACCAATCGCTACCCGTAGCCAAAATAATTTGCTCCGGTCGTGAAGGCAACCTGCAAATCAATTCTTCGGTCTTTTCCATCAATCGTTTACGGGCCTCATCAAAGTGATATGTTTCTCCGACTTCATCAACCCACCCATATTTACCCCAATGGAAATCAGTAGGACTAATAACAAGAGAATACTCGCTTTCATCTTCAATCATATTTAGTTTAGGGACATTACTTTTTGCCTCTCCAACCAATTGTTTAAACTCATTCAACACATAAGTATTGAACATATCATACCTTTCAGCCGATTCTTCTATGTTTTTCCACTTACGGCGTTCATATTTCTTGTGAAGACTGTGTTTGTTTCGCAAAACTAAGTCCTGCACTAATTGTTCAACATCGGTAGTAGCAATTTCTTCATCGGTGTACGGTGACATATCATGTGTCCATCCGTGTCGTCGTCGGTACTCATCAAACCAAGCACGAGGAATACCAAAGTCTCGGCAAATTTCATTCATTGATGCCGGTTTTCCTACCATATTTGAGTACGCTTCTTTCATACTTCGGTGTTTGTCACCTGCAACAGACACCATTTGGTCAGCAATAGACAAATATGTGTAGTAAATATCATTAACTACATCAAAATGATAAGAAGCGTTTACAGAATCTAACTTACTTTCAATCTTAGGTTCTTTTGTTTGTGCTTTTTTATGCGCCCCTTTTTTCCAACGGTAGATTGACATTTCCCAACCCTTAACACTTTTAGTATCGTCAATAGCGTAAAGATTTCTTGCATTAGCCAAAACCGACAATGACTTGTCAAAATACTGCGATATAGTGTCGTACCCGTATTCCGCTTTTGCTCTCATAAACCAATCCATGTATGAACCCTTTATGAAGGTTTATCTTTTTGTTGATTATGTGACTAACAAAAAGAAATAAACGCGTGACTGCTCTAACAACCAACCAATTCTTTTTTTCTTTCATAGGTATGTAATGGGGGCTTAACTGATTATTATAATAACTTCTTTTTCTTACCCACCTTAGAAACAATAAAAGAATTAGCAAAAAACGATATACTGCTCTTAATTTAATTCTTTTTGTAAAAATTGAAACAATAAAAAGAAATAATTCGCTACATTGATAAAACATACAACATCTGCATTAACACATGGGTATCTTTGATAGGTTTAAGCGAAACGCAACAGCCGCCGAGAGGCCGGTTGAGCGAGTAGGCTCTAATGTAAGTCTCAGTGTTGCCGCAGGTTTACCTAACATTTTTGAAGATACAGAAAAGTTTCAAAGCGATACAAACTTTGTGAACAAGTTTGACTTGTATGATAACATGGTCAAGTTAGACCCCGAATTAAACGGTGCTGTGCGCTCTGTTGCTCTTACTGCTAACAATTACCGTATAGACTACAAGAAGGCCAAGAACGCCGCTATACGCAACGCTATTATGAAAATGGTTGAGCAAGTGGACTTTGATGACTTTCTAATCAACGCTTTACGAAACCTGCAAGTGTACGGCAACGATATTAACAAACTCGTAGGTCGTACAGGCGTAGGTATTACTAACATTCAAAGCCTACCTATCCGACAAATCACCATTGTTGATAACCGAGGCGCAAACGGCCTACCCTTTACTGCCGACGAAAACAGCCCAATTATGACAAACGATTTTTACATTCTTCGTGAAAATGGTATTGATACTATGGTATTTCCCCGTAGCGAAATTGTTCACTTCCGAACCGACTTCCGTAGCAATTGGTACGAAGATACTAAACTTCGCCAAACCTACGGTGTATGGGGACAATCCCGATTCTCTTCACTTGAACAGGTTGTCCGTGTAAAATACAACAGTATGAACAACCGGATAGCCCTTGAAGATAGCATGACAAAACAATTTATCACTATTGACAAGTCAGCCGTTGAACACATTACCGACCCCGACGAACAAGCGGAGCGATTAGGTATTATTATGGATGAAGTAGTGAAACTCTTTGAAGGGCTACGAGGCGACCAAATGCCTATTCTACCTTCCTATGTATCTTTGCACCATGTTGATTTGAATAACACTATCCCCGACAATAGCGGTTTCCTTGATATGGTAGGGGCCAATGTAGCCGCCGTACTCCATGTACCTCGTGTAGCCGCCGGACAAGAAAAAGGTTCAACCTTTGCCGCTACCTACAACGCAAATATGTGGGCTAACACTGCTATAAGTCGCCTACAATCTATTGTAAAGCAGGGTATTATGCAGTTATTCTCTAAACAATTAGAATTGCTTGGTATTCCACACCAAATGAAAGACTTGCCGGAGTTTTTCTTTGAACCTATTGCCGAAGAATCACCTATGGAATCAATGAAGCGGTCAGTCTTAGGTTATCAAGCAGGAATACTAACCCTTAATCAATCACTTGACTTAATCAATATGCAACCGGAGAGCGAAGGTAACAACCGCTTAGATAAATCTTCAAAACCAACAATGGGAGAACTACCCCGAACAAACCAACAAGGTGAATAATATGAGAAATAATAAAGATTCTGTGAATGACCGCATGATTAAATACACTGCACTTCCCGCAGTTTATCTATGGCTCGCCGCTTCCGGCGCAGTCGTCGCTATGGGCATTCTTAAGCCCGAAGTCGTTCTTGAAAACATTGAAGGTTTTATTGCACTTATCGCTATTATTGGCGGTACTGCTCAACCTGCATTTGCTACAATGCTTGAATTGTGGAAAGCCGAACAACAAACTGAAACAGAATTGCACCCATCAGTCATTGAGTCCCAAACTCGTGTTATGGAAGAAAGAGCCTCCATTGAACGACAGATGGCTCTTAAGGCTCAAGAACACAAGCATATGATGGATGCCGAAGAACGCCGAGCCAAAATTAAACTTGTTGCCGAAGGAAAAGCCGTATTCAAATTACCCGAAAAAGAGGAATAAGTAATGATGCGTGTTGAGAGACATGGCTTACTAAGCCAAATATGGCCTTATCCTTTTGAAACCCCAATAGAAAAAGGTTACCCCGAAATCTTTGATTTTATGACCTATTGGATTCTTTATGAAAATAATGCCCGCATAGGTTATACCGGCTCCTTAGACATGGGGTTGTTTCATTTTGTGGGCAATACATACATATTACCGGAGTATAGAAAAAGCGGTGGTCATTCCTTTTTACTATCCGAAAGAAACCGACAACTTCCTCTTAAGCCAAAAATAACCATTCTTAACCCAATAGAAAATTCGCAAATGTTTCACCTTGTTAAAGTGGTACAGAAACTTGGGTATAAACCTGTAAACTCATATGACGATGTTCAAGATATTATGAGTAATAATTTATACATTAGTATTCTTAACGAAAAACAACAAATATGGCGAATGAATTAAAAGACAATTCATATGTCCTTAGCCTATGTCCGGTGCTGGCGAAGACGAATTGTTGATTGAAGCCGCCGAGTATCAAGGCAAAAAAGTAACTCTTAACAAGCCATTTCGCACACAAGGCGGCAAAAAGAAGTTTGCGGTTTATGTTCAAAACCCAAGTGGTACAGTCGTTATTGTACGCTTTGGCGACCCTAACATGGAAATCAAGCGTGATGACCCTAAGCGACGAAAGGCGTTCCGTGACAGGCACGATTGCGCTAACAAGAAAGACCGTACCACACCCGGCTATTGGTCATGCCGACAATGGCGTGGTGGTAATCGTGTTGAAGCAGAAGAAAACGAATTTCTTGCTTACGACGAATGGATGCAAAACGAACATGAAATTATTGAAGGCATTGAAGAAATTGTTGAAGCCGAAAAAGGCGGTTGCGGTTGCGGTTGCACCGAAGCCGTTGAAGCCAAGATGATTCGCAAAGATGTTTACGATAATCCCGCCGAAGCCTCTAAGAGAGCAAAAGAAATGGGGTTGGATGGTATTCATTCCCATGATGAAGACGGTGAAAAAGTATTCATGCCCGGAAAAACTCATGAAGAGTATATGAGTAAAAATAAGGGTAAAGACATTCCTAAGAAAGCATACAACAAAGATGAAGACAAAAAGGCTATGGCTGGTGAATGTCCTGTTGGAGAAGAAATGGTTGCCGGTTCTTGTAAGCCTGTAAATGTTACAATGGATATTAGCATTGATACTATTTCAGCGACCGTTGAAGCCTCAACAGGTAATACTATTATGGAAATAAAAGGTGTTGCATTCCACGAAGGATTTAACAAAAACAAGTGGGCTTTGACAAAGCGTGGTGCTGAAAACGCAGTAAAACAAATGTTTGGTGCTGATTTGACACTTAATCACCCAAAGGCAAAAAATGTTGGCTTTGAACGAAATACTGATGGTGGAGTAAACGAAGCCAATGTTGGTGTTGTTACAGAAGCAAGTATGAATTATATTGGTGAAGAAGGATATGAAGTAAAGTATTCCGCCCATGTAAACCGTTCCGAATTGTTTGAGGCTTTAGAGTCCGGTCTTTGGTTAAAGGCCGACTATGGAGTAAGTATTGGTGGATATGGTATTCCTATATCCGCAAACGAAAAAGGTATGGTGTTTGATATGGACTTTACATTTGACCACTTGGCTATCGTACACAAACCCGCTTACCAAAGAGCAACAATTGATTCGGCAAATAAACTTGAAGAAAATGCTGAGGCAGTCCAATATGGAAAACCAAAGAAAAACGACCCACGAAAAACTCCCGCTAAACCGGATGAGCGACGAAAAGGCTCAAAGAAAAACCCACCCGGTTCCGCAAAGAAACCCAATAAGTCAATTGTTGTTTCCCCCGCAACAAGAAAAACTATCACCACTAAAATGCAAGAGCATAATAAGAAAGGAAAAGGAAGTAAAGCCTCTATGGGCGCACTTCTTACTGTTTTTCGTCGTGGTGCAGGTGCTTTCTCCACAAGCCATGCCCCTAATATGTCAAGAAACGGTTGGGGAGTCGCAAGAGTCAATGCCTTCCTTTACCTTTTACGGAATGGCCGACCCTCTAACCCCAACTACAAGCAAGACAATGACCTACTACCCAAAGGCCATCCAAGAGCAAAACGAGTTTCAAAGGCAGAAGAAACCTTGATAAGTCAAACCGCTTCTTGGACAGAATACCGAAAGGAGATAACGAATATGTCCGATGAAGAAATTATCAACGAAGAAAACATTTCCGCAAGTGAAATGGAATCACTGCAAGCAGAATTGGTTCTCGCTCGTGCAGAACTTGAAGAAATGAAGGCTCACGAAGCGGCTAAGACAGAAGAAGCACGACTTGGACTCGTTGCATCCGCAACCTCTCTTGGTCTAAAGGGTCACGAAGACCTTTCTTCCGAAACCCTTACCTCCCTTATTGCATCGTGGGAAGCAACCCACCCTGCTGAACCTGTGGTTGAAATGAAGCCTGCTGAACCTGCGGTTGCTTCCGAAACCTCAACCCCTTCCCCTGTGTCCGAAAAGGTTGTAGCAAACTACCTTAACGGCAAGATGGTGGAGACTCCCGAAACACTTTATTCTCAAGCATGGAACGCATGGGCCTCCGCTTGGAACAAGACCCTTAGTGGACTTGAGAACAATGATGAGCGAATCCGCGCTCCTAAATACACGGAACTTTGAAGGTGATTAAAAATGGTAGCATTTACAGGAAACGATACACGAAACGCAACTTTGAAAGACGCAAACACCGTTAGCGGTGTTGGTATTCTTCTCGCAAAAGACGGAACAGCAAACAAGGTTCAACTTGGAGCCGCAACCGATGTACCTTTGGGTATTTCGGCTGGCGAATCAAGCCGTGACGCTGACCAAGTTCTTGAAACAACCGGAGCAACTGTTTCATTCTTCCCAATGGGCGGTGTGCAAATGGTTGCCGCCCTTGCTGAAACTTACACCACAGGACAACTTGTTTACCTTAAGGGAGCAGGACGAGTCGGAGGAACCGCAGGTTCCGATAAACTTGTTGGAGTCTATGTCGGTGAAGGAGAAGTTATTGGTACTGCCGGACTTCTTATCCCCGTAAACACTACTCAGTGTGCAACCGCATGATGAAAAAAATAAAATAAAGGAAGTGAAAAATATGAACAAATCTTTGCATGAAATTATGAATCCCACAGCCGCCGCAGGGCCATTTGGAACCGGCGATGCTGTGCTTGAACAAACGCTCCGTGACTTTATCCAACTTCAATCCACCCGTATTGCAGTCGGTACTCAACTTGTTGGTACTCGCACTGTTCCGTGGCTTGAATTTAAGTGGTACACAGGGGTACAAGGAACCTTCTCATACCCATTGGATGATGCGGCTACTGTTGACCCTACCAAGATTGGTACGGCTAACTACACCGTTAAACTCAACAAGGGTCAAGGTCGTTGTGTCTTCCTTGACACTGTTCGCCTTCGTGGTGAATCCTTTGAGAACATTGACCGACAACAACTCGCAATCGTGCGAGGTCGTGCTGATGTTATAGACAACAACATTCTATCTACTCTACACACAGGAGCAGGACAGACTCAAGCCGCAACCGCCGCCTTTGGTAGTGCAGGTGCAGATGAAGAGGCTGACCTTTTGGCTACTATGGACAAGATTTTCGCAGAAGGTCGTGTCTCCGGTGACGAACCAATGGCTCTTGTCCTTCCTGCTTCAAGCCGAAGTGCGCTTCTCAACACCCAACTATACGGAAATGTTGTTGAATCCCTTTCCGACCACATGAAGCGAATCGCTTCAATGAGCGTTTACTACACTCGTGACTACACAGGCGGTAAACTTCTTGACGGTGCGGCTGACGGAGCAATCCAAGATGACGCTCTTTTGCTCATCCCCGGCTCCGAAACTGCTGAGTTCTTTACCTACAACGGTGCTGGCTACCAAGAAACTGAATTGACTCGCCTACCCGGTGTTGGCTTTGATTGGCTCTTGACCGGCTACATGGGAAGTGTTGTTCACCAACACCAAGACGGTGCGGCTTCCGGTAAGTCAAACAGAATTGCTAAGATTACAGGCGTTATTTGAGGTGAGTTAATTGGCTCAAAACCGCAAATTCCAAGATTTTGTCGGAAACGACAGAACTAATGCAACAATGCAAAAGCACGCAGTATTCCTTTACGACGCTCTCGTTCAAGGTGGAGCAATAGGAGCAGTTACACTAACAGATATCTACGGTAACGCCGCTACTCTTCCTGCATCAGCAGTTATTACAAAAGTGACTTACGATAATCTACAATCACCTGCTTCCGTTGGTTCCGCTACTATCGCTTTAGGTATCACAGGAAACACTGACGCATTCAAAGCCGCTACTGCTTTTAACAATGCCGCATATACCGCAAGTGCTACTCATATGCACAACGAAATTCCACTTAAGGTCGGAGCCGCCGCAGTAAGCGTACTTGGTACAATTGCTACCGCCGCACTTATCGCCGGTAAATTCCGACTTATCATTGAATACACCGAATCCGTCTTGGCTTGAGGTGAATTAAATGGATGAATGGACTGACAAAAACGGTGATGTTTACCGTTTGGATGCAGATGCACCCGAAGGTGTTGTTCGCTATCTTCTTGTAAAGAAAGCGAAAGCACCTGCTAAGGCTAAAGCCCCCGCAAAGAAAAGTAAGAGTAAGAGTAAGAAGGAATAAAGATGAGTGAGAAGGCAAAATTAGTCAAGGAATTAAATAAAAAAGGCATTGAAATACCCGAAGGAGCGAAACTCGCTGACCTTCGCCATCGTGCTAAACATTGGTTATCCTGTAAAGGATGGCTTGTTCGCTTGGCTAAACCTGCATCACGCAAACCTAACAGTCCACTTTCTCTAATTCCCGACACAAATACCTATTGGTTGCCCGATAGCCGCATGGCTCGTGATATAATAGAAACACAATTGGTTTTTGTTCTTGGTCGTACACCCAAAGTTCCAAAAGGCACAAAGGTTATAGAAGTCCCGAAAGATTATAACGACAAATGGCCTGTATTGGGATTAGGTGAAGAATGATGGCGGTTACAAACGACAACATTCGTGATTTGCTAAATCGTCCTCGTGGTCTAAACGACGCTACTATTACAGAATACATTAGTATTCGTACTGAGCAAGTAAACAAATCAGCACGAAATAATGCGTTTCTTGCTACTGATTCAGTAAATGTTGTCACAACCGCACAAAAAGAAAGTGCAATTAAGGCTCTTGTTTGTGCTGACTGCCTTCAAGTTATGATTGATACCCTTCCATCCTATGTCAATGAGAACGAGAAGAAAGAGCAAGACATACGCTTAACCGCACAATTGCGTGGGTTTAACAAGCGTGGTGAAGAATTGTTAGCACTTGTCTCGGAGGTTGGCGGAACGGCAGTAAAGTTCAGTCAAACCAAAACGAGGTTGTGAATAATGGCTACAATTACATGGATAGGAGCAATAAGCACAAGTGCTAACAATGCGGCTAATTGGTTGCCCCCTATTGCTGTACCCGCCGCAGGTGATGTTGCTCTTTTTGACTCTCCCGCCGCAGGAAATTGTATTTGGGACATTCCCGTTCCCGGAGGAACTGCTTTATCCGTAGATGAAATTATTGTTGAATCCGGTTTTGACCAAACATTATCCTTTAATACATATCCACGCATTAAAGGTCTTTATCTTAATGGGACATTAACTACGGGTGGTGGGGTAGATAGAATAGATTTTCAAATTGGCTCATCCCCTAATTTTTATGGTACATACAAATCATACAATGAAAGATTTATTCTTTTAGGTAGTAACGCAAACGCAACAGGTTTTCAATTTAATTTAACAGGTGATGCGACACAATCAACAAAGTTTGATGACGGCCCTCACCCAACAGTAACCTTACAAGCAGGAAAATTTGCTCCCGATTATGTAGTTCCTACAAGCACAAGCGGCAAAGCATCTTTTACTTCTTTTTTTACCAAAACAGATTTTGCTCCCGATGGTGATTTAGTAGATAATGATAGACTAAAAGTATTTTCAATGGAAGCATTCCCTACACCAACCTCAGCACTTCTTAATTTTGGTTTAGCCACTGTTGAATACTACGCTACAAGTGGTGGATTTTACATTCCCACCGAAAAAGCAACAGGTTATCCCACAGATTTTACTGCGTATCATCGTAAAATTGTTTTAAAGGCAAATACGGCAGGACATAAATGTTTAATTGCTGATAACACATTTATATCTGTTGAAGAGTTTGAAATTGGTGATGGTGTAGTTTTAAAGGGGCCGGTTGATGCTACTTCACAAGGAGCCGATATACGAAGCATACAAACTCCTAAGATTAGAGGTACATGGTCATTTAGTCAAATATCACAAGGCATTTACCGAAGTCCACGCCACGCTTCCGGCCCAATGCCTAAAGTAAATGGTAATTTTCATATTACCGGAAAATTAGATGTGGACGGATTGATTGACCCAACAGGACTTGAGTTAAATCCCGTTGGTTCAAATCCGGGTGGTGTGACCGCAAACACTCTTTGGCTTAACAGTGGTGACAACAACAAATTATATCACGGTTCAAGCGAAGTCGGTGGTGGTGGCGGTGGTATTACTGCTCTTACAGGTGATGTAACAGCAAGCGGCTCCGGTTCAGTAGCCGCTACTATTGCTAATGATTCAGTTAATGATGATAAATTAGCCAATACAACGCTTGCTAAAATTGACGGTGCTTTACCAAAGGCCGGAGGTACAATGACAGGTGAAATTGAAGCAACAACAATTACGCTTAATGCCGTTCCAGATGACCCCGCTACCGATGACAAGGTTCGCATTGGTGAATCGGGAGGGGCAACCAATATGTTTCAAATCCGCACTAATGACGGCTATATGCAAATGGGGCCAAATAATAGCGGGTATTGTCACATTTACACAGACCGAGCCCGTTTTTATTTCAATAAAGAAATAATAATTGATGGTGGCGGTTATCTTTACGCTTACAATGATGGTCTAAAGTTAGGAACGGGAACGGGTTCAAGTAGTGGGGCGACGGCTATTACTATTGCGAATGGTTCAACAGACATAACGGTAGCAGGAACAACAACCTCCACAGAATTTATTAAAAGTGGAGGTGCTTCAACTGAGTTTTTAATGGCTGACGGCTCAGTAAAATCAGCAGTCCTCCAATACGAAAAATATACGCTTGGTAACACCGTTCCATCATCGGGAACTATCGCTAACGGAGTAACAACGCAACTTACATTCGGTAGTTCGGGTTCTACCTTAGTCCCTACCTACGGCACAACTTTGACCTCTTGGGCCGTCAATCTAGCGGGTACTCATATTGACATTTTACAAGATGGGCTGTATCACTTCAATTTTGTGGCGTTTATAGCCTCACTTGGAACTTCTCAAGCCGATTATCGCGTAACAATTTCAAGCACTTCATCGCTTACCGGCGACTTGCTTTCTTTTCGCAATAGAACATCATACATTGACCGCTACACAGGCAACGGTGCAACGACGGTTTATTTAACGACAGGGGACACGGTTTATTTTAGCGTATATAAGGGTGGAGGAAACACCTATCAAATCGGTGGAACAATTGTTGGCCCCGAAATCCGAACATTCCTTGATGTAAGGAGGATTGGATGATGCTAACACAACTGAAAACACGATACCCCGACCATGATTGGGATGCTATGGAAATACTACCCATCATCCACATATCGGGAAGTGGCGAATACAGGGTCAATGAAGCCCTTTGGCCTAGCGATACATACCCTAATGTCCCCTCATCGGATGAAATAAGAGGTTGGTTAGAATGACAAGATGCAATTTATTAGATGCTTGGTTTGATACCGAGTCAAAAAAACTTGACGCAAAAGAAAAGAAAGAAAAGAAAGACTTTATAACAGGTGAAAGAAAATGAGTGAAAAAAGAAAAGGAAAAATTGTGTACCAACCTCCCGAAAGATGTTATACGAATGTAAACATTGAAGAGACACCTCACGGCTACAAGGTTTATCGGATAGGCGAAGCGCGCCATTTCACAGTCATTCCCCTATCTTCCACCAAAGAAGTATTATACAGTAAGGATTGAGAAACATGGACATTGAAACAATACTATTTATTATAACTGCGGTTATACTTGACATTTTGATTATTGCATATGCAGGTAAGCGTTTGTTGGCTTTTTGGCGTAAGATTAACGCCGATGGTAAAATTACCGCCGACGAAATCGTGGACGGTGTAGAAGAAGTCATTGACACCATCAAAGATGTTAAAGATAAATTAGGCGGCGAAGAAGAATGAGTCCCGATGAGCGAATAGATTCGTTGGAAGAAAGAACCCGTTTGCTTGAGCAAGCGGTTCTTGAATTGTCCACGATGGCTAAGTACCTAAAGTACGCCGCAATTGCCCTGTTCGCTTCGCTTGGCGTAGATGTGCAGGGTGTGATGTGATGGTTTACTATTGCACTACTTCCGATGTAGGTTCACGCCTTGCTCTTGATAGCGCACAGCGCACAAGAGCCGCATCCCGACTAACAAGTGTTATTCGTCGGGCTACGATTGATATTGACCAAATGTTTCGTGATTACGGGCGAGATGTTCCAAGTAAAAGTATTGCCGAAACAACACTTAACGGTTCAGTAGCCGCAGGTGCAACAACCATTACGCTAACTTCCGCATCCTCATTTACCACTGCGGGAAACGGAAACATTGACGGTGATTCATTCGCTTGGACGGGTAAATCATCAAATGACCTTACGGGTTGTACGGGTATTTCTTTTGACCATGCAACAGGTGTGACTGTTCAAGAAGGAGAGTTTGCTCATGTATTGCGTGAAATTTGCGCTGATATTGCCGCAGGGTATTATCTTGAAGATGAAGCGGTTTTTCAAACTGCTGACACCAAAGGTAGCATTAGAGGCAACAACCTAAGAGAGCGTGGATTTGAAAACCTTAAGAGGTTGGCTCACTTAGGAAGTGTTGATTGATGCGTCCTATTCGTATTGCTGACAGAATGGTTAGCAGTGGTGGCGGCGGAAAAACTAAAATTTCCGTTGATATGACCCAATTCAATAGGGCTATGGATAGAGCGCAAAAAGATATTGCAGACGCTATGTTTAAAGGTAGCGGAATTGCTTTTGCCGCCGCTAAAGATAGAACGGACAGATATTTGCGTGGTAGGGTAGCACACACCCCACAAGCAAAAAAGGTAGCCGATTCGTTGGATTATACTCAAAGTGCTGAAAGAAGAAAATCAATTAAAATTACTGATAGCGAAGTAACAATTGAAGCCATGTTTGGTAGTCGTGGGCCGGATAAAAGAAACGGTGAAATTGGTTTTGGTGTTCATACAAGTCCCGATGATAACGGAGGGACATTTAACATTGGTTGGGCCGTTGAAGAAGGTATAAGCCCAAAAACATTCTCTTGGAAATCAAGTGGAGCGCAAACTCATAGCCGTCAAGTTAAGACTAAGCATGGTAATTCAGCATGGTACGCCGGTAAAGGAACAGGGCAAGCAGAATTTTTAGGTATTATTGGTGCAGACTACATAGATTTCGCCATGAGAATTTTTGATGCAAGAATAGATACCGCAGTAAAAAGAAGCATGAAAAGGAAGTTAGAGTAATGACGATAGCAAAGACAGAAGAATTTTGGAATCACCGACTAAACGGTGAAGACCCAACAAGCCCGACAGGTGAAAACAACACTGCTTGGAGTGCAACAGGAAGCGGTGCAAACGAAGTGAATAAGTATTGGGTAGTCACTGATGCTCGCTATAATGTTACACCAACAACAAACGAATATACTATTTTTACCGTTATAGAATACACAGGAGTACCCGATAATGACGAAGTGTTACTTTCCCTTGATAACGGTTCTAAAAAAGTAGAAGTAAAAGCCTTTGGACAAAAAGTAAAACTTGTTGGTGCAAGCACCGTCACAAGTGATGACTTAGATATTTCAATGGCGGAAGATAACCCCGTTCCCCTTTCGTTGCGTTTGACTCTTGATGCTTCGGGCAACGCTCACTTGTATTTGCGTGAAATTATTGAGGATGATGACGCACAAACGGCTTACCTAAGCGTAGCAGGTGCAACAGGCTCAAGCCGAAATGTGGCTTGGGGAAACAACACAGGTACGGTTAAGTGGGCTTCCGTTTACATGACCGACATGGGAGCATTTTCTCCCCTTGAATTAGCCCCTTCCGACTTGGCTACCGATACACTATTGCGTATGGGTTTATCAATTGTTGAGAATCTAAGAAATAGCCGAAGGGCGCATTTGAAAACACACTTAGATGCGGGGTCAATTCGCTACGGATATGACATATCCCAAGAAATGCTCTCACGCTCAATCCCGCCCTTTATTCATGTCCTACTGCGTGGATTAGGTTCACCTACCTTTGCGGCTCTTGGAGGCGGTCGTATTGACCAAGAATACGATGTTCTCATCTATGTCACAACAAGGGGTACAACCTATGAAGATGCTTACCGATTAGGGTTGAACATTTTAGGAGAATGCTTTGATGAATTATACACTACAACAGGTCTAAACGGAACAACCGACAGTCTGTATGAGTATCAATTAGAATTACAGTCCCGATTAGATGATGAAGTCACAATTTGCACACATTTATTGACGCTAACCTATATGCGCCGCTTAAATATGCGTCATCGTTGAGAATGCTTAAATAACAACGCATTGGTAGTGTAAACACCGAGAAGTGATACTATGAGTGGATTTACAAACAGATATGTGGGCATCGTCAAAGAATCATCCTACGGAACCGACCCAACAAGCGGATATGTTTTTGGTGAGGTTGATGACGAGTCCATTAAACACAATTACGATGTGCTACAACGCACTGACATGAGCCGATATGGTGCGGCCAAGTCAAACACAGGAAAAGAGTATTCCGAAGGCGACATTAACATGGCTATGCTTGCCGACAATTTTTTGGGTACTGTTTTGACAGGTCTTTTCCCAACCGACACAGTAGGTAGTATAGTTTCCGGTCTTTATCCCCATGTTTACACAGAAGCAGGAACAGACCGTTCTTTTACTATGCTTGTTGGTCGTGAAGAAAAAGAACACACCTACACAGGTATTGTTGTGGACAGTCTTTCAATTAGTGCAAACCTAAATGAGTATGCTATGGTTTCAGCATCCTTTATGGGTAAAGCGGAAAGCGCACTTGACGCTATCGGTGCATCAAGTCCTGCATTTGCAGGTGGCGATGCTTTGTATTTCTCGGATGCAAAGGTTTTCATCAATGGTGATGGAACCGCTTCTAACCTCGTTAAGTCAATTTCTTTTGACATTAACATGAACCGTGATGGTGACAACGCCTGTGGACTTGGTGACGCAACATATGTTCGTGCGCCACCATTCCAACGCCGTGAAATTACCGGAACAATTGAGTTTAACAAGATTATTCACACTGCCGTTGAATCCGAACCAACATACGCTGAATTAACTGCGGCTGATGGATTAGAATTGTCCGGTAGTGGAATTAAATTGAAGGTTCAGTTTGGCGACGAATCTGTTGCAGATGTTCTAACATTTAACTTTTACAAAATTCGCTTTGAAGCACCCGACGCAAATGTTTCCGGTCGTGACACACAAACCATGACTGTTCCCTTCGTGGCTCTTTTCAGTCCCGATGATAGCAAAATGATGGACATTACTTTGCGAAACGCACAATCCGGTGCTTACTGAGGTGTTTAAATGGCTCATAACGGTGGAACAACAATTCCCGACAAAACAAAACTAACAGTTTTGCATTTTGAAGGTACTGCCGCCGCAGTGCAAACGGCTCTACGGGCCGCAATAGCAAATGATGATGTTATCATCAATTGCTCAACAACAAGAAAGAAGGATAGCAACCACATAACCTGTACGGTTGTTGCTATCATAGCATGAGAATAGTATTCCCCTAAAAGGAAAGAGAAGTGAAAGATATATGCCCGTATTGAAGAAAGAGTTTGAATTAGACGATGGAACAAAAATCACCTGCCGACAAGCAGGTGGTATGACTAAACTTCGGATTGAAAATATCCAAGCGAGAGTTTTTCGTGACCATATGCACTTCGGTTTGGACACAACCGAATGGACTGCCGAACAACAAAAAACATTTGCTGACGCTTTAGAAAAAGAAGGCGCAGGTATGGAAGACCAAATTAAAGCATGGATTCCTAAGTGTGTTATTAAGCCAAAAGAATTTGACATTGATTCATTGACAAGCGAAGAATTGCGAATGATTCTTGGCTTTGTGCGTGGGGATGACCCGGATGGTGCGCCCCCTTTGGACAATTCTTCCGAGTAGCCCCAACGCTTTGTATGGCGTATAAGGGAACGCTCCCCTCGGAATTATGGGACAGGTACGACTGCGAAGGCGGTCAAGAGCAAATGACAATTGACTTATTGGTTGCTATGGATATGTCCGATAAAATCAACGACGCTACCCAAAAGTCAAAGAAGAAATTTGACGGTAAAGGTATGGCGGCTCGTCGCAAGCAAAGACAAGAGCAACGCCAATTATTAAACGACAACGAGAGTGTAGCATTTTTACAGGGCTTGGGCTTGCCCATAGAGCGTAGTGCAAAGTAAGAGAGGGTTTAGTAGTGATTGCATATTTGTTCACCTCCCTTATGCCCGTGGTGGCCTTATTCGCTACTGTTACCATGCTCGTACTCCGAGCCGGTGCATCCCGTATTTTCTTTGATGTTGTCGGCTCGTTCCAAGCCACGCGATTGATTGGTGATGCTCAAGCAAAAATTACTGTGTTGCAGGGATTGGTTCTTGACGGTCTTTCCGGTATCACGGAAGGAGTAGGGTTGATTGGCGAACAGATGCAACAGTTAGTGGACAGTACCGTTCCTTTATCAAAAGAAATTGGGTTTGCTCGTATTGAGTTTGAAAAGTTTGCTAACTTTGCTAACTCACAAGAAATTGGTGACAGAATAATTGAAATCGGTGAAACTTATGGGTTTGCCGCCGACCAAGCACTTGCCGCAGGTGCAAAGATGGCGCAGTTATCACAAATTGTTGGTGGTGGGGCGGCAACCGGAGTCGCTACCGAAGTAGGTATTCAGTTTGGTTTAGTCGGTGGTATGGAAACAGAAGATGCTATGAAGAAGTTAATTTCTCTACAACAACAAACTAAGTTTATGTATGGTGATTTAACAAAGGCTCAATTTGACAGATTAAGTACGCAAGAAAAAGCAAATGTTGTTGGGTACGAAAGCGTAAAAATGCTCAATCAATTGAATACCATTGAGAATCGTTCATCCGCAACAATGGCTCAAATGACCCATGTTATGAACCAATTCGCTTCGTCGGCAAGATTGGCCGGTGACGAAACTTCCTTTATGGCGGCGGCATCAGCCACACTGATTGAAGCCGGTGAAGAACAAGGTAAAGCCGGTCGTGCGCTCAAAATGATTTACGCCCGTCTTGGTGCTGACACAGGTAAAAACTCCGAAATCCTTCGTAAGTTTGGTGTTGAAACTAAAAACGCTAATGGCTCACTTCGCAGTCTTGAAGAAATACTTACTGACCTATCAACAATTTATCCTCACTTGTCAAACGAACAACAGTTACAAATTTCACAGGCTATGGCCGGAAACGACCACTATGTTCGTGCTATCAAATTGATGGAAGGATTTAACCGAACCATGCAGTTACAAACCGATGCAGTCAATGAATTGGACACGGCACAGGCTGAATTGAATAAGCGTTTTAAAGAAACGGCGTTCCAATTAACACATCAAGAGGCCCGACTAAAAAACTCAAAGGCCGCAATTGGTGACTTATTAGCCCCTGCCGTTGTTAAAGCCACAAAAGCACAAGCCGACCTTAACTTTGCATTAGCAGAAATGGCTGAAACCTCACCAGAAATTAGAGGATTGATGGATGGTCTATTTACCGTTCAGCAGTTTGGAAAAATGTACGCTCCCCTTGTTGAAGCCAACCTAAACATGATGAGCCTTACTGTGTCCCTTCAAACACAAGTGCAGATTCAACGCGCCCTTGCGGGACAAGACTTAGTACGAGCAAGTGCGTATGGTGGACAGGCGGCACAATTGAGAACCAATCTTGGTCTTATCAATGAACAGGCTACTGCTGAATCAAAGAAAGCGATGATATTAGCCTCGCAGTTAACTTTTAACAAATCCTATGGTGCTGAACAAGAACATATTATTTTTATGAGTAATCTTGAATTAACAAACAATGTAGGTCTTTTTAGAAAGAAACAACAATTGCATATGCTTGAAGTCCAACGATTAACTACAAAGCAAAGACAAATGAAAGCGGTGGCTTTAGAAATTTCTCTTGAACAAGGAAACCTGCAAGTTTTAATAGAGAAAAACAAAGCCGCCCAACGCAGTACGAGCGCGCGCATACATGAATTAGAAACTCAAAAACAAACTAACAGAGTAAAAAACAATATCCTTACAAACGAAAGAACCTTGGCTGACCTTAAAGAAAGGGCATTAGTGTTAGCAGGTGCATTAACCATAGAAGAACAAAAAGCACTTGAGTTATCAAGACAAGGTGTTCAACACGCAAGCGAACAAATGCAAGCCGAAGGTATGGCTATCCTAATGACAATGGCGCATACTGATGCAATAAAAGGAACCACCGAAGCACATAAAATATTAGGTGCGGCAAAGGTGGAATTGACAAATATTACCGCCGGTCTTTCTAACACTGAAACCCAAAATGTTGCTATTATGGAAGTAGCGGAACGGGTTGCTCGTGAATTAGCAATTGCATATCAAATGGACGAACAAGTGCTAAGAGGGTTAATTCCAACATTAGGTATGTTTACAGGTGCATTAACACAAGTAGAGCAAAAATCGGAGCAAGTAGTAAATTCCTCTATGATGTTAAACATGAGAATGATGCAATTATCGGGTACTTTAGGTGCTATGTCAATGGGCTTTTCTATGTTTAAAGATGATGCTAAAGCGGCAAGAGCAAGTATGATTTTGATGAATTTTGCTATGATTCCAATGACTATTCAAATGTTCACAATGACAAAGGCTTCTATGGGCTTGATGGGAGGAATGGGAGGTGCAACCGTCGCCACTAATGGACTTACCGCCGCCATTGGAAGGCTTCATTGGTCATTAAGGTATCTTCTCGTCGGGGGAGTAGGTTTAGGTGCGCTTGCGGCAGTAATGGGTGTTATTTACTATCTTATGCCCGATGTAAAAGATGAATTTGATATGGTCACAACCTCTATCAACGATATGAATGAAGCCGTTAGTTACACGGCAGAATCTTATCAAGCATTGGCCGGAGAATTATCAAGTGCCTCTTCTCAAGGAGTGATGGCTTATTCTTACAGAACACAGTTAGAAATTAACGATATTTTAGATAACCGAATAACTACCGAAGGAATTTTAAAAACTGCTCAAGATGAAAAGTTAGCAGGTCTAAGAGAAGAGTTAGCCATAAGTCAAGACATACAAACTGTTAAGGCACTTGAATTACTACAAGACCAACAAGTTATGGGACAAGGAATTTACGATAAAATAAAAGCGGCTCAAGCGGAGGAAGATGCGGCAAATGCGGCTCAAAAAGCCTTTAATGCAAGAGGCGCATTATCGGCAGAAAATATCGCCCACAGATATACTCAAGGGGCGCAGTATCTAAGTACGCTTGGAGGTAGATATGGTGAGGGAACTAAGGGGGCAGGTATGACAGGGCCACAGGATGACATAGATGCTATGGCGGCTTCTGCGGCAAAAGCATTTAAAGAAATTCCCGAACAGTATCGTGGAGCAATTGAAGAAATGGCTAAATCTTCTGCAACCTTTGAAGAATTTATGAATAAGGTTGATGAAGCACTAAAAGACACAGGGGTAGTAAATCCCTTTGAGCCATTAGGAAAGGATATTGAAGAAAACTTTATTGGGCCGATTGAGGCCGCTAAGGAAGCGGCGTTTGAATTTAGCAACGCTCGTGAAGAAATGTTCTTTGGTATGAGTAAAGGTAATATCACAGGAGACATGGTGAAGCAAGTAGTGAACAAGGGCGTGGAAACGCTCATCAACACTACGGAAGTTATTATGACAAATAACTTTACGGGAATGACAACAACCCAAGCCGCAAATGAAATTACAAAGCAAGTAGTAGAGAATTTGAATGGGTTGGGACTCAATATCCCTAACGCATAGATAGAGAAGTGAAGAAAATGTCAAGAACAGCAACAAGCAAATACGGGTTTTGGCTCGCAGGGTACTATGAGGATTGGCTCGGCTCTCGTGTAATAGCCGATGATAACAATGCTCCATCAACAGACGGAGCGTACAATGCCGATAGCACACATCATGGGAATACTCTTAATGGCGAAGCAACGCTAAATCCCCGTTATCGTTGGTCTGTTCGTGATAGAGCCAACAACAATGAATTTTCATCGGCTTCTTCCTACCTCTTAAACAATGACGGTATCGCTCGTTGGGCTACTCTTGACAAAAACCGATTAGGCAAAGGTGTGCATTGGGCCGGTCGTTCACAGATACAATACCCAAATTCAAATTTTAATTCCAACCGTGTAAGGTTTAGACAAGCCGATACTGCCTCAACCGACGATGCGTATATGCTAATGTCGGGTTCATCCGATTCATCTATACGATACTACATTCCTAACGGCGACACTGATGCTTCCTATGGTCGCTCTCTTACTTATTCCTATAATGGTAGAAATTGGTTTAAAGGTCAATCGGGACTTAATACCGAATACAATACACCCGACTTTATGCAGTGGGCGCATCTAACCGGAGTTTGGATGGGGGAGCGTACCCAATTAGGTGCATATAACGGTACTACGGGTGCGGCAACAACGCATGAGAATACCCCCGAAGGACATTTTATTCCGATAAAAAGCAAGTCAAAAAAACCTTTTTTGTGTGTCACAACCTATCTTAAAGATAATACGGCACATCAGTTAGACAACCAAACACCAAGCGGTGCTTTCCGTCCTGTAATTGCATCTTCTACATCTTTAAACAGTAAGTCCGACAATGATTTTTTTACAATAAGAATGTCGGCTCAAGCCATGATGGGATATTCAGCAGTCATCCCAAACGAAACGGCTGACTCAAGCGCACAGGTTGAGTATGTTCTAAAGGTTGGTTTTCCCGTAAATACTTCTTGGGGGACGACAGGTAGTGGTGGCGGTACTCCCGCAATCAATTGGACAATACGACCTCACGATGGGACAGGGCTTAGTGCCGTAGTTAGCACATATCACTCTCTATGGGTTGCCGGACTAAAAGTAGGTAGCGAAACTGCTGATGTTTGGTTTGACTTGGATTTTAAATTAGATTACACTAATAATAAATTTAAGGTGTATCACGATGGAACAGAAGTCACGGCCACTAATCCAACGGCAGGTGCTTATTCTTCCGGTTATACTATCGCCAACAACACACAAACAAGTGCCGCTTTCCTACCATCGGAAATGACCGGATGGGAGTTATTTGTGACTCCTAATTCATCAACCTACAACAATGTAGTAGTGGCTACAATGATTGACCGTGTGGCTCTTTATCGGCCCTTAACAGACATTCCCGATGGTACATTACTTCCAGCCCCCGTTGATTCATGGACTTGTACCATGCCCGTTAATGGTGTTAGTCAAGCACAAATTTCAATACTTGATGATGATACCGAACAAAATCTTACTCCTTGGTTCACAAGCGACGACATTACCGATTGGCGGCTTCTTATGTTTAGCGGAGGCATTGATAGACCGTTGTGGAATGGTATTATTGAAAAAGTAAATATCACACAAACTGCAAGCGACCGTACACGAAAAATTGTAGTGCAGGCTCGCGATTCACTTTCATTACTTGACCGACAGATTACTTCTTGGGAAATAGGTCAAATCGGTGTAGGTACAGAAGATAAAGTGCTTGCTCGCACAGGAGAAATAGCAACGCTAACAGATTCAATGTTTATGGGTGTTAAAAAGTTTGAAGAAACACAACCTTCACTTGGCTACGAATCAGCGACTTCATACAAAGAATTTTCTTCCCAACGAACCAAACTTAATTCCGCCCACCCAATTCAAATGTATAACAATGAAGATGTGTCGGGGCCAAATAATGTTGAAGAAGAATGGTCGGGATATTGGATTAAAGGAGTTAATAAAACAGGTGGAGGGGCTACCGAAGTTATTCTTGCTTACACAGGAACTTCCTACACTACATCAAGTACGCCGGACTTGTTCGGCTTCCTTGACCACAACAAAAACAATGTTACTATCAACGCAGTAAACACAAGCCCTTTTGGTGTTGCTACGGGAGAGCAAGTCCTTGCTATAACGGGATTGACCTATGTACCCAATGCTTCTGTTGGTTCCGGTGTTCTTGAGGGATATGGAAGTAAGCACCCAAGAACACAAGCGGAAACCGGCTACAAAGTATTTACTTTTAGCACATTACCTTTGCGAAGTGATGGTAGCGCATTGACAACAGGAGATGTTATTACTATTCCCGAATCGGAATCGGGAACCGGAATCCCTGCTTCGGGATTTTATACGGTAAATGCAATTATTTCGTATGGTGGTAAGTCTTATGTTAAAACTAATAGTACCCAAACTGCAATAACAACAAGCACAGGTAAGACTGTTGATTACACAATTGAAAAAGGTTTTATTTCGGACACGACAGAAAATTTAGTGCTAAGGGATTCTCACGCCGTTTGGATGCGACAGTTAGCAAAAAGTCCGTGGTTTAAGAAACATTTTGGTGTGTTTGATTACAACCGTACCGATAGGTCAATTCTTCAAGCAAGCATAACTGCTGACGCTACCGTTATGCAAATAGAAACAAGTCTTTTTGATGAAGACGCTATGAGTAACGGTGTCGCACAAATTGAAACCTCCGATGGGTTCTTGGACACATTTACCTACGAAGGATATATCAGTCCCGCCTTAGACGGTAACACATATCTTGTTGGGGTCAATGGTCTTTCTCTTGACCACTATGGGCATTCGTCAAACGGTGACGAAATTTACTTCCTTACGACAAGCCAAGACTACAAGCACATATGGTTGCAGTGGGCTGACATGAGAAACAACGCTGACGCTGACGCTGACGGTGGCTTCCGAAAGAAAAGTTTTGGTTTAATGAAACCCGTTGCTGAAAATTACAATGTTAGTATTGCCTTTACTGACCAATTAAATGATGACGGAAGTTATGACAATTTTACAGATTTAAAAATTGGAACAGATGTTGATATTTGGGAATTAGATGCTGAAATTGACCCATCTACTAATGCTCCGTGGTCATCCACTCTTGCCGGTGGAAGTGTTAAGCAAGATGCCGGTTGCGTACAAATAAACAATAACGGTGGGATTGCGATTAGAGCAATTGGTGGGGGGAGTGCTAATATTGAATTTAGAATCCCAAACGCAAGCATTGGTAGCGGAACGACAAAAATAACAACCGTTGCCGTAGGTGACAAAATATACATTATGAACAGTGCTTACTACAATGGAATACATACGGTTGATACTGTCACGGTGGGAGGGACTTACACCGTTTACGAACTTGCTACGGCATATATCGCTAATGACTTATACACGGCGACGGGGCCATTTGTTAAAAATGCTGATGCTGATAATCGCGAATCGGCTTTGAGAGGATGGGAAGACAAAGCGGGTTCTTTGCTTATTTACGATTGCTCAAAGTTCTTTAACCTTAATACTTTTATTAACGGTGGAACCTACGGACAACGAAGCGGTGGGACAAGAAATGTTGGAGACTACGAAACAGAATTTCACGGCTTCCCTGTGTTAATGGATAATTATTGGGCGCAAGCGGCAAGCACAAACGCTAACAACGCTTCTCCTTACGGCTTCCATGAAAACTTCCGAAAGTGGATTGGTGCTTCGGGAGAATTAAATCGCAAAATTGAAGTCGGTGATACTGTTATTGAGACAAAACCTTCTTCTACTTTGATAACAGATTTTCCCGAAAACGGTTTTGGGAAGATGAAAGCCTCTCGTGGAATAAACGGCCAAACGCCATCCTTCCAAAATTTCTATTATACTTATGACGCTAAATTAGATTCAGCAATTGTTGAGTCGGCAACCTCTAACGCCACAGTAGCGGGGGCTTTGACGATTACTTGTAGCGGTGCAGACTTTGTTAATGATGGCGTAAAAGTAGGTATGAGAGTTAGAAATGTGACCGCTAAATGGGTAGCGCAAATCACTTCTTTGACGGCAACAACAATTGTTGTTGATGATAGCGGAGCAGGAGCAGAAACAGGTAGCACAAGACAAGATGTTCAAATCGGTGATAGTATCAGCATCCCACAACAATTGTACGGTGTTTACACACTTCCCGAAACAGGAATTAACAGTGTTGAACAAGCGGAAACTCTTTTGCAGGGCATTCTTTTAGACCCTACCCGTAAGGCTAATGGTTCAACAGTGGAAATTGACATAACCTCATCGGGAGCAACAACGACCGCAGGTGCGTTTGATGAAGTTATTATTGTCGGAAGTATAAGTCCACGATACGCTCTTAGGTTTATGATGAACATTGAAGGTAATGTAGTTTCCCCTAACATCGGTACTTATTGGATGAGCGACAAAGCCCGCTTCCTTTGGTCGCTAAATTTGTCTAAGACATGGCTCGCCCAATCCTCAATTTCTTCATGGTTTGATATTGGTTCAATCCCTATGACAAACAACATGACTACTGATGGAACCAACGCAAATTTTGATTCATTCGGAACCGCCTACGATGCGAGAGGTGGAAAGTCTATGTTCTCAATCCTTCGTGAATCGGTTGAGGCTACCGGATTCGGATATGAGAATAGTAAGCGATTGCCTATAACCTACCAAGTCGGAAGAGACAACAAGTTAGAAATCCGACCAACATACAACAGTGGTGAGGTTGTCAATCGCGATATCCTTTCGGTTTCAAATCTTGATGCTCAAATGTCGGGACAGATTACAAATGTTCGGGTTTACTATAACAACGGCTCATCTTTCAGTGACTTCCCCGAACCAACCCTTAACCAAACCTACCGTTGGAAAATTGTTGAAGTACCGGAAATTACTTTTGCGGATGAAGCACTAAGCGTAGCCAAAGAAGAATACTACAAGGCTAAAACTAAAGCAATAAAAATCAAAGGTGAAGTCCTTCGTGACTTAACCCATGATGATAAAATGCTTGACAAAGGACGCTACGGATATATCGCTGACCCGACCCGACATGGTGAGCGAGGTGTTGCTCAACAAGTGGTACTTGGCCCTTCCTACGCCGCAGTAACGGCGGCAAATAACCACACATGGGCATCTACACAAGGAACATTTATGTCGGGAATGACAAACGCCTTAGACGGAAACATGGGAAGAAAAACAGGTAGTGACGCATTTTACCGTGACCGATTCGGTAAGGGGTTCATTTCGGCAACCGGAACCGCCGCCGACCAAACAGAACATTATTACAATAATTATTGGTGGGTCGGTGCGGCGAGCGTTAGTCACGCCGTTCAAGTGGTGAACATACCAAGCGGTTGTCCTTTGGTTAGCGACGGCGACGGAAATGAATTGAGAGTTTGGGTTGCCTTGAAGGATGGACAAACAGGAACAGATATTGAGAACGCTGAATTTACTATTGGGCTAACGGATATGTCATTCACTACGGGAGTATCTTCGTTTACAAATCACACAGGAGGAACAAGCACTTACTCCCCAACCCTTGCGGCAAACGACGAATCACACATAGCATTAAATGTAAGCCGAAATGGATTTTATGAAATTGACATTCCTTCAACATATTGGTCGGGCAAACCTTCCGGTGCTAAATTTACTCTTTCGGTAAATGTAGATTACCTAAAGGCTTTGTTGTATCACCGATGCGGCGACCCTTCGGCTTCCGGTATTCTACACAACGCACACAACATAACAGACTTCGGGCCGAGCGCATGGACGGCAACCAACGCCGATAGCATCTTCCCTCTCGGTGCAAGGAAGTACGATAATATGTCGGGACTCATGGGTATTAGGGCGGGGTGGTATGCGCCTCGCCTACACATCGTTGAAGACTTGCGATGGCGACCTGCTACAACAGTCACATTCAGCGATAGCGGATTGGGCCTTACTTCCGAACCTATGGTTATCACACGAATTGATTGGCGGGTTGATGGGCGCGATATTGAGTCCGTCAATCTTGCACTTGAGCGTGACCAAACAAAGGATGCCGGAGGGTTAGCAGGTTATCTGTACCCTTCTGTTTCTCGTGGTCGTGGACAACAAGCATCAAGTGGTTCTGTTGGTGGGGGTAGTAGTGGCTTTAAACCAAGACCCCGAAATCCCGGCCCGCTACCGCCACCACAAAAACCGGAAGGGACGAGTACGCCCGATGTATCTATTCCCGAAGGTGCGAAAAACCCCGATATTGGGGGAGCATTCCTCAAAAAGAGTACGGCCAACAGTATGTCTTCCACTTCTTATGGAAACATGAACGGTCGCATGGACTTTTTAGAAATGGGTGTCTCCGGTTCAAACTTCGGCATACTTGGACAAAAGAGAACCCCGCCACCTTTGAACACCCAACGAGCCGTTGATGGTATCGGTGACAACCAACAACCAACATCGGGAACATCAACCATTTCAAGCGAAGGTATGGTGTTCACAGGAATTGTCAATCCCGAATCAAGCGACCGCTACACACAGACACACAGTATAACGGTAAAAGTACCTGACGATGTAGCCAATGAAATGTTCGGTGTTGCAGGGTATTACTCTCTTGGTGGTGACGGTACTACAAAGGCCGTCATAACGGCCACGATTGAATGTGTTGAGACAGGGGCAAGCATCACGAGAACAATAAATCTAAGTGGGGATGCGGAGCGACAAGCATTCCCTATCGTTTCCTCCGCTTTAAACGGTGCTTCTACGCAAGGGAACACCATCAAGGTCACTATGAAGCGTACACCGGCAACGGGCGACGACGACGCAAGTTTCTCGTCCCTTATCCTACACAACCTTTCGGTCAATTTCCAACGGTTCAGTGTGTTTGGAAGTGGAACATCTTCATTAGGATTCAAACCTTACTGATGAGTAAAGTCTTTCCTTAAAGATAATACACGCTTGGCTTGCTTGTTTTTAATACCACTTACTTTTACCATTTCTTTTTGTCGTGTTTTCTTTTGTAGGAGACAAGAAAGGGAGCCGTAGTGTTGAAGAAGTGCAACGGCTTGTTCTCTCAAGATTCCGCAACCCATCAACGCTTTGATGCGGTCATCAGTTTCTTCAATGACAACCTGCTCCGGCTCGTGTGCCTTTGGTGGTTTTATTTTTGCGATAACATTTTGTCGGTGATTGGTGTAGAGCCATTCCACGAAATCATCCATAGTAGTCAATTGTAGGAAGTGTAGGTTGGGAAATCGGTGGTGCATTGTCATCTTAAACGAATTGATGACGGCCAACATTTTCCTTCGCTCATCGGAAACTTCTCTTGCTGATGGGCGGCGACCGTGGAACCACGGTTTCAATTCCGTATTGTAAACTACAAGAAATGGCTTTTCAAACTTCTCGCACAAATCATTCAATTGACCAACGATGGTTCGGCTTCTTCCAATCCCAAGAATACTACGGTAAAGGTCATTGATTTCTTTTGCCTCAATTCCCCAATCACCAAGCACATAATCTCCACTTTTCAATTGAAGAATGCGAGCCTGTCCTTTTGGGTTCTTGTCAGCGTCACCTAACTTTACGAGTAATTTATGAATTAGTTTGTCGTTTTCCCGATGGTCTATGAGAAGCATGGTGGTGAATTGGTACTTCGTTTTATCAATCTATCGTGCATACCATTCATTGATTTCTTTTATGTCCCTAATCGTGCCGTCCCAAATCAGCATGAACAAGTCTTCATACACCCACTTAGTTGCTCCCCACTTTTTCTTAACGAAGGGGAATAGCAAGATGTCAATGGGTATTGAATAGATAGCCGCCAAAAATAAAAATGGACTTATTAGCAAACATAGAAACTCTAATCCCATAACGAGCAAATAATACGGAAACATAATGATTTGAAAAACAACATTTCCAATTCGTTCAGTCCCCATATCAATCACCTATCGTACCATCATAACGCCAACATTTGCCCGCACACATACCACGCAGGTTGAACCATCGGCAGGAAGGAGCATTACCGTACCCAATCGTACTTCGTATTCCTTGACGACTTCGGTACTCGTTCCAATTTGACCAATTAAGACTTTTAAGGTAATCAAAAATTGTGTTTTCAATTTCCACCTTCTGTTCTTGGCTTAGGCTCTTGGGGTCAGCGAACCATCGCAGTTCTTGTGACATATGTTGAACAAGAGCAACCCGTATAGCGTGAGGTGGGTTGTCGGTGTTCACCGCCTTTTCCAAACAAGGCATGATTGGTACATCTCCGGCCAAACCCACTTCTCCGGTAAACTTGTGTAACTCAACCTTTGGTTCGGGATTGGTGTTCACCCAAAGAACAAAGTCAAAATCGCTTTCGTTTGGTTTACCAAAGAACGGACAATGCTCTTCCCATTCCTTGACAGGGCTTTTGGGGATTTGAAAATCATCGTCCATCATATGCTCGGAAGGTATCACAACCGCCCAACGCTTTCGGGTGACATTATATGTGTTAGGAATACGAGTTAGTTTTGCGGGAAAAGCGAAGCCGTCAAGAGTCTTCAACCCGTCGCTCATTCTTCTTTGGTATCGGGCCAAATGATTATGAAAAGATGCTCCCATAACTGCTCGCTTGAATAATTGATGAACATGAAATCCACGACCCGTCGCAACGACCCGTACATCACCTTGTAAGCGGGTGAGCAATTCACGAACATCGCGTTTGACCTCTTCAATGCCTCCCCGTTCACCAGCGTCAAAGTCCCACCATGCTCTATCAATTATGGCCGTCGTCGTATCAAACTTCCACGAAGCCGTGTGGTCTGTATCACGAAAGGAATACAACGATGTGTATAGATTACTTTTACCGTTAAGTTTAGCAATATACTTTGTGGCTTGGTTTCTGTCTTTGCACATGACTCGCTTCAAACCGATTTCACGAGGCATTGGGAATAGTTTTACTTTACCGTCCATCGGTGTCCACAACCTCTACAATTGAATACATCTATTTGTGAGGGGACATGGCCTTCTTGTCCGGTAACGCTCCACATCACTTCAACAACAATGTTACCACTGTCGCACTTCTCGCATCCTTTACTCATTCTAATTAACTCCTATCAATTCTTCGTTGCATGATAAATGAAACTCACACCATTGGGTGCAAAAGTAGTCATTCCACTTCATCGGCCATTCTTGTGTCATGATACCATGAACACTGTTGCTTAACTTTTTCTCCATAGCGGTGATACTTCTTTTCCCAACCTTCTCGTAAATAGCAACACCCATGAAGTCTCCAATGTATGTCTCGCAGTTACGCTTCTCCATCATCTTGAGAAGGAAATCGGGATTATCCGCATCGGGGAAGATGGTCAAGAAGTGAGTAGGTTCGTCATATCCGGCCAACATAAGAAGTTTACGATAAAAGCACAATTCACCTCTTGTCCGTGAAAGTTTGCTTTGGTTAGCATTCCCTGTCTTCAATTCAACCACAACAAGGTGTCCATCGGGATGACGAAATACACCGTCAATCATACCGACAAACTCAACGGGATAAACGATAGTTTCCGCACCATCACCCGCTTCATTATCAACAAGGACTTCAACCGTTGAAGGGATAATATGCTTGTCTTCTAATTCAACGATTTCAATGTGGCCCCAATCCTCGGCAATTGATTCAAGGATTTCACGGAGAGCATCAACACCGGCTTCGCTTTGAACATCTTGAGCAATAGCGTGTTTGTTGAAGGTGGTGTCCATCATCACACCTGCGGCAATATCACAAGACTTGTTCAAAGACAATTCACGCAGTCCATCTTCCATGACTTGATGTATAGCAGTACCACGAATAGCGGCATCACTTGAAGGAATGTCCATGTCGGGAAGTGCAATCTTATTCCACCAATACTGACGGGGACACATAGCATACTGTGTGTACGACGACTTGCTAACGCGTAGCACTAATTCTTCTGTAACTTTGGTAGGGTCATATACCGACCGCTTCTTCTCGCCCATGTTTTACCATAGGTTTGAGGGCTTATAAACCTTACTACTCGGACTTTTCAGCCTTCTTTGCCTTTGGTTTTGGCTTAGAAATAACCTTGTACTCAGCCCACCCTTCACCGAGCAATTCAAGCGCATTCTTCATACTTTGAAGGTTTTGAATTGAAAGAATGTGATTGCGTGGAAGTCCGGCTCGCATAGCCGCTCTTTCGCTTGTACTGTCCGAAAGCCAATACACATTTTCGCCACCGTGTTGCTTAATAGCCGCCTCTAAATCTTCAATTTTTTGTGAGCCTACAATTTGACGCATATATTAACCACCAATTTGTTGTTGTTTAAAAGTTTCATTCTTCCTCAAGGTTTCCTTGGAACGCTGATTCGGGAAGTGGGTCAATTCGTGCGCCACATTCAACACACATAGGATTAACTTCTATTCCGTCAAGAATAGGTCGCATATTCACTGTCCCACATTCGGGACAAGTCTTCTCATCAGCCTTACCCAAGTCCTTCAACAAAGTAAACATAAGAATGTTCAGTCGTTGCATATCGTTGCTAACGGCCATTGAAAGACCGTGTAGGCGTGAGTTAATTTCAACCAATGCTTGCGTCAATTGGTTTTGGCTCATTTTTTTCATTGGACGAACACCGTTGGACATATGCCTTCACCCCTAACCACTACGGCACAGGATATAAAGGTGTTTAAAGCCAAGTCACCTTTGACTTCCCCTCAACCGCCCTAAACAGTGGTGAGGCATCCCATTTAGCCACTTCATAATACGGTAAAACTTTCTTGATGATGAACCGTTCAACCATTGTGCGGTAACCGATTTTAACGATACCTTCAATTTCGCTTGGGTCATCAAAGGCGATATAATTCCCATTCGGGTCAATCGTAACAAGGAAATAATCACCCGCACGATACCCTTTGCCGAGTGTACGGTTGGCCCACTGTGCGCCCGCCGCAACACCACTAACGCTCTTGTATTGGTTTAGATTACGGGAAAGTTTACCCTTCATGCACAAATCCATAGGGTTTACCTTTCCCTCAATGATACTCTCAATCAAACCAACGAGAGGTGTGGTGACTTCGGATTCTTCCCGACCATTGAGTATGCCGTCAATGACATTTCCCATTGATGACTTCATCACCGTAGGCATTCGTGATTGCTTCAATTCTATTCCCTTAACATAACGCTTGGGTTCATGTGCTTCCCCATCAGTCCAACACACAAGACCACAATAGCGGTTCTTTTGCATGAGGATGAAGGACTTTGACCACTTCTCAAACTGCACGATAATGGGGTGCATACGACGATTCATTTCGTCCAAAGAAGCCTCTCCGTCAGCAGGTGACTTGACTCTACACATCACCGAGTCAGTGTGTCCATAAACTACCGGATGCCCCAAGTCTTCGGCCACCTCTTTCAATTTCAACAAGGTTTGTCTTGAGGTAAAAGTAATAGCGGCGGCGATTTCGGGGTGATAGAGACTGTATTTAGCGTCACCCGCCACACCGTACATTGATGCGACGAGGGACTCTGTAGCGTATTGGAGAGCATCGTATCGCACTCGTTCAGCATCAGTCTTAGCGTCACGCATCAAGCCCTTGTAGTGGTCACGGAGGACGGTCATGTTGTCCATCTGTCGGACGAGCAAACCTTTCTCATCCTGTGAGAAACAAGTACCATTCCCACAATCCTTACCGCCGTCGCTCAAGGTGTCCCACGATATGTTGTGTAAGTCGGCGTTACTGTGATACATAGCCTTTACATCAAAAATACCTATGTTCTCATAAATTCCTTGTTCACCATCCATCACGATTGCCCCGTCATAATTAACCTTGTCAAATTGTGGCTTGGAAGGCAATTGCTTTTTGAATTTAGGGTCGCTCAAAGCGAGGCAGGTAAACACTTGAGTTATGTGCGGAGTGCTTCGTATTTCACATTGAGCAATATCTTGAACCGCAATAAAATACTCAATAGCATTAACCAAAGAATTGAGTCGGGGCAACAGTGCAACATCTTGTCGGTTGTATTCAAGATAGAGAACGGGGTCGGAATAATATGTGTCGTGACCATCGGGCAATTCAGTTTTCTTTTCCCCTAATGCTTCCCAAGAAACATCATCCAATTTGTAGTTAGGAAGTTTACCATTCTTCAATTCGTACAGTTTAGGGAAAGCAAGTCGCAAGTCAATGATATTCCTACCAACGATTGGTTGCGCCCAATCCCCGAAGTCATACCTCAAGCGGTTGAGGGGAGACATAACAGACGCACGAACACCAACCTTACCACACCGTTCAATGATTTGCTTTATGTCAGCACCCGTCACATACCAACCTGTGATAATATCGGGGTCTTGTTTTCCCATAAAAAGAGTAAAGTGTTTCAACAATTCCGCTTCTGTATCAAACACAATAATGGGAACATCGTAGTGGTGTTCATTACCGTTTGCATCCTTCAACATATTGTATTTTCCTTTGCCGAGAGAATCCCAATAGGCATCTTTAGGCATGACCGCCCAAGAATAAGTATTATCGGTAAAGTTATCGTAAACAGTTAGCATTGTTATTTCGCCACTGTCGGTTTTCCATTCGCCGTCAAGATACCAAACCCTATGATGATAGGGTTCAAACGGCTTCTCACCCGCCTTGACTCTCGCCGTTAGGACTTGATTCGTGAACGGTACATTCCCTTCCCATGTTATGCCGGTCTTAGCCAAGTCCCGTACTTCGTATGGTGTGAAACATTCAACCTTAGTTATTGATTCACCAAAAACACCTGTGAACCCACCCGTCTTCTTGGCGTGAATCCATTCGGCTGATTTGTCGGTGACATAACAATAGGGAAGGTAATCTGTTATCTTGGTAAGTTTTCTTTTACCGTTAGAATCACGGTGACGCACTAACACATCGTTCCTACCCACTGCCTCAACAATCATATTTACCCCTACCGTTGGGGGAATATAAAGGTTACTTACGACGACCACGGCTACGGGTAGCAATATCGTGCTTGCCGAGCCATTGATGAATACTCATTGGGGTGATACTGAATTGGTTGGCTATGTCAGCCATAGTGCGACCCTTGACAACATATTCTTCATGTAGCCAATCCTTGTCGTGGTACATTCTTTTATTAGGCTTAATCCAATACTTTACTTCCGCAACCAAAACATCGTTGCCGGAAATAACTTCAAACCGTTGCTTTCCTTCTTCGTTAAATTTAGGCTCCGCAATTGTTATCATTTCGCCTGTGTTGGGGTCAAGTACCTTTACCATGTTATGAACCACGACTGCAAGGCATATAAAACCATTGATAGTCAGTCCTTATCATTTACCCTAAAAATACCACATTGAATACGCTTCCCATCAATCCGTATCTTATGATTATTCGTACTTGTGAACATTTCACGACCGCATCCGGTACACTTTCTAAGGCATTTGCGTGGAGTCCTACTCATAACCAATCCCTTCGCCCATCAAAACAACAACGCAATATATCCCGTCCCAAAACAGGGTCAACCATGTTTCGGATAGCGCGATATCTGTCCATCCCTTTACCGGCCCCTTCTGTGGAGAATCCACATTCAGCCTCAAAAGACTCTAAATCACCCATTTCAACCTTGACTCTTTGAGAAGTGTATTGTATTTTTATTTCAAAATTAGACCAAAACATATGCCTACCAATCGTTTCTCCTTTTATCAGTGGTTCGTAGTAAGGGATGACATTCTCAACAACCCACTTCCCCTTGAAATGGTGCTTCAAGAAAATAATTTGTTGGTAAAGAGTCAAGTCGGGATATATGCGCTCGGCCTTAGTGTTCCAAAACCTCGCTCTACTATGTGAAGGGCATGGTGGGGATGACCAAATGAAATCAAAATTAGAATAGTTTTGCCGTAAGTATTCGTGAGCGTCACCAATTATCATCTTGTCTTGAGGAAATCTTTCTTGGTAGATTAGGGCTATGTCGGGGTTTATTTCAACGGCGGTTACTTCGCAACCTTCCCAATGTTCACGATTCCCACCAAGACCCGCATACAGATTTAAAACCTTTACAACCACTCTACTCCCTCTTTATCCATCCCTGTTTCAGCACGAAAGGATGCAATTCTCGCCTCCGCAATCCCAACATACTTTTCGCTTAATTCTGTTAGAATAGCATTCCGACCATGCTTGATGGCGACAATACCTGTTGTTCCCGAACCTCCGAAGGGGTCAAGAACAGTACCGCCGACAGGAGAACCCGCAAGGATGCAAGGCTCAATCAATTCAATGGGGAAGACGGCAAAATGCGCTTCGGGAAACGGTTTAGGCCCAACCCACCAAACACTACGCTTATTTCTTTTAGCGTAATTTTTAGTGCGAGCATCGGCAATACCTTTAGCCTTGCTGATTCGTGAAACATCTTTATCTTTAGCCCAATCTTCATTGTCAGCATATGCGAATGCTGATTTGTTCTTGTCGGCTTTAGTGACAGTATCTTCCTTGATGGCTTCGTTGTCGTAAAAATAATCCTTGCTCTTTGACAAAAGGAAAATGTATTCGTGATTCTTAGTGCAACGGTCTTTGACAGATTCGGGCATACAGTTAGGTTTAGCCCAAATAATATCTTGTCGCAAATACCACCCATCGGCTCTTAAAGCGAAGGCAACCATCCACGGAATACCTACCAAATCCTTGCCCTTCAAATCACCGGATGCTTGGTTTCTTTGCTTTTGAGGTAAATTTCTTTCTTCTCCATCGTGCATACTTTGAGGGGTACTTGTCTTTCTTGAACCCGCACAATAGGAGTCGCCAAGATTGAGCCATAGCGTACCTTCGGGTTTCAGTACGCGCTTGACTTCGGAGAAAATTTCCACCATGTTTTTGACATATTGTTCGGGTGTAGGTTCAAGTCCTAATTGACCGAACCAAGCATCACAGTGCTTACAGAAAGCCTGTTCTTGTGGCTCCCAATAAGCCGATTTCAATTGAAGTGAATTATTATTTTTACGAGTATTTTCACTTGGTCTTGTGTAACCTTCCCATTCGTGAGAAGTATCTCCTTCTCCGCGCTCGTAGCATTCGGGCGCACCCCAAACCCTACCGTCACCTCCGTAATCACGAAGACCCCAATAGGGGGGAGAAGTGACGCACATATCCACCGATTCATCGGGGAGGGTCGCCATCATATCTAAACAATCACCATTGAGTATGTCAATCTTCATCTTCCTCTCTCCACCAATACGAATGAGGACGGTTGTAAGAACGGTTTACCACACCCATGCGATAAAGAATACCTAAAACTGTTCCAACGGTCTGTCCTGTCAAACCGACAGTCTTAGCAAGATACTTTGAACCTATTTCCGATATTTGGCTGGCGTTCAAGTAACGCCCTTCGGCATCGTATTTCAGTACGGCAATACAAGCCAACTTGATGTAAAGACGACGATGGGAAACTTTTGAACCTAATCTATCAATCAAGACTTGAGTTTCCTCGTATGTCAATATTTTCAACATACCATTCCTAACAGGCATGGCTTTACTCATTTAGAACCACCTTAAAATTACAACACAGGCGGGGGAAGATACGAGAGGGAGAAACCGAACCCCCATGTCCGAATCTGCGGAGGAAGACAGAAAAAATGCTTTGTATCTTTTTCATTTACGGAAACCCCCATGTGTGTGTTGTTCAACCGAGCATACCGGATTGGAATGCGTACTCTCCGTTCCCAAAGGATGCGGAGAAACGGATTCCTTGTCCATGTTCTCGGAAGTCAAAAAAGTTAAGTTTTACTTTGCCGGTAAAACCTTTGAATAATTCATCAAGCCCACCGTCAAAATTCCACTTGAAGTCATTGAATAGGAATGTTGTTTCAACATCAACCTTGCTCTCAGTTTGCCCAAGAGAAGGGTCGCCAACGGTGACATAGAAACCATCGGTTCTCATCTCAAGCGTGTATCGGTTGAGTCGTTGGCCGTTGATGGTGTCGCATCGGCAAGCGTCATACAAGTCCCTTACATTGACTTCAAAAGAAGAGAAGGCAGGGTACTCATTCCCGTCATTTCCATGATAGACACCATTTTCAGCATCTACCTTTTCAGCAAGACTCATTGACTTGTCGTAAAACTCGGAAATAGTTTCTTGGGTGTGGGTGAAAGCCTTTGCGTCAAGGGATGCGTCAAGGGTTGTTCTCTTCCCTGCCGACTTGAACAACAATTTGTTTTCACCATAAGTAATAGTTAGAACCTCGCCGTGTAAAGCGATAACTCCGAGAACTCTATCAATGTCGGGGATTGGTATTAGGAATGATTTATCGGATTCGCATTGAGCGACAACGCCGGTAAGTCCCGTCAAATCACGAGTAAGACTCGTGATGCGAGCGTCATGCAAATCAACGAGTAAGACGCATGATTCAACCTGTGCCTGTTGTTTACCATTCACCGTTTGCTTGCGCTTACTAATGTTGAGCATTCTTTTCAATTCTGTGTTACTTATTTTTACCTTCATAGTCTTGAGCCTCCAATGTAGTGTGTGAATGTGTTGGCGGGTGCTTCGTATTGCTCCTGCAATTCTTGTACCGCACCGAACAATGCCCCCATGTTAGGGATTTCATCAACGACTGTTTCAAGGTCAGCGATACGGGATTGTAAGTCAATTATCGCTTTTCCCAATGTATCAAATGTTTCTAAAATAACCTTCTGCAATTTTTGAATAGGTGTCTCAACCGCTTCGGGTACTCCGAGGTGGTCAGCCAATTCAGCGTCGGTCATTTTATCTATGTCATCTTGGGATGAAGGGTTATGTCCTGTGTAAATACCCATTTAATCAACCCCATGTCAAGAACGGTAGTCCGTTCCACTTTACTTCGCCCTTAATGATAGATAGAATAGTGTGAGTCTCTCCGACTCTTTCCATATACTTACCCTTGATTTCTTCAATCATCCCCTTGATGACCCAATCATCAGCATTCTTGAGAGTAGGGTCAGCCTTGACACCTGCGGCGGCATCGGCCTTCTTCATGTAGCGTGATAGGAAAATCTGTTGGGAGAACAAGCGCATAGTACCCTTGTCCCATTCGGGGCGTTCTCCAATCTTCATCAAGACCTTACCACCGGAACCATTGTCCACATAGTTACTAACATCTTTTAGGTGAAAAGTAAAGAAGACGCATGGTACGGGTAGTCCGTGTAGGCGAGTTAGAACACCTCGGTTCAATTGGTTACGAGTACGCCATTCTTTCTGTGAAAACCCGTCCCCTTCTTCCTTGATAACACCACGACGAAGTAATACATCAGTCATAGCAAACTCGCACCACTTAAGGAAGGTTGAGCCACCGTCAAAGACGATACCCGCAACATCTTCATCCTTAGCAACATCAGCCACGATATTGACATAGAAATTCATCTTGTCCACGAGAGCCGCATAATTCACGCTTGAGTCATCGTTGAAGATTGAATCGTCCCTTTCGTCAAGGAGAGGTAGTACGATGATTTCTTTATCGTCGGGGTAAGCCGCTTCAATGGTAGCCTTAGCGGAGTTATCAACATCAAAGACATATATTTTTCCGGTAGATTTAACTTGTCGGCAAAGAGAAATCGCAAGACCCGTCTTAGCACAATTCTCTTTGGCTACGAGAGCCATACGAACAGGTACGGATTGTGCCGTGTTGTTCTTGAATTGATTCATGTAGTATTCTTTGTCAAATCCCGTCTTCTTGACGCTCGCTTCTGTTGTGGTCTTTCCCCAATTGCTCATATTATTGTCTCCTTTTGTAGCCTTATAAGGGTTCTTATTCCCCTGTTAGAATGATTGTGTCCGTCAGTAGCATGAGGCGAGCGATTGATACCGCCGCCTTCAAGGAATTGATAACAACACTTGTCGGGTCAAGAACGGTAGCGTTAGCCACTTCTTCTAATTGTTCCGTTTTAGTATTGAGGTAATATTCTTCCCAACCCATGCCGTTTGGTACAAAACCCCTACCGTTCTCACGAAGAGTACGCATCGGTGTTTCTAATGCCCACTTAAAGAAATTGTCATAAGGGAACATTTGTGCGACATGGTGTAGCGACCATCCACCACCAACGAGTACGCCGTTTTTGATGGCGAGCCGTGTTGCGTTTACTGCATCATCAACCCGTTCTCTTGTTTCACGGATTTCCGCTTCGGAGAAACCACCGATGTAAATTGAAGCCATGTTGCTATCCAAACGAGCATGACGGGTCAATAACTTTTCCTGTAAAAATGGATGAGTAGCCGATTCAGCCTGTTCTTTCAATCCAACAAGATGACTTTTTAATCCGTCACTTTTCTTTCCCGCAACAATAACTGTTGTGTCTTGTCCGACAACGATGCGTTCAGCAGAACCAAATTGGCCTTCTCCGGCAACGGCGTTAGTAATTCCCGTCCCCTTCTCACTTGAAAAGAAAATCTTACCACCGACAAGAGCGTTCAAATCTTCAAACCATTCGTCGGAGTCGTTGCGAGGGATGCGGATTGCACAAGCATTCACAACACCACCAACTACATTTGCGATTAAATTAGATAGAGCGACACCCTTTATGTCTTGACAAATGATAACGAGAGGGCGACCGTTTTCAATGGCTACCTCAAGAGCAGGTGTCAAGTCATCAAAGTCTTCAATAACTTCTTTTGTGATAATAAAAAGTGGGTTGTCCTGTTCAAATGTTCTCTTGTTTGTATTACACATCATAGGAGAAACATAAGGTGAGGGCATTTCACTTCCCGAAACACTTTCCCAATAACAATACTCTTCCGAACCAACCTTTAGATTGACGAGGCCATCAGCACCGATTGATTGGAACATATCGGTTATGAGTCCCCCCAATTCCTTGTCGTTGTTAGCGGCGATTGTAGCCACCGCTTCTAACTGAACCAATTCTTCATCGTCCATATCAACAGGGGTTGATAACTGTTCCAATTCTTCAACGGCACTTCTTAGAAGGGTTTTCAAAACCTGTGCATCAGTTACGGGGTCTTCGGAATTAAAGTAATGCTCGCACAACGCTTGAGCAATAAGTGTGGCGGTTGTAGTACCGTCACCCGAAGCCTGTTGCGCCTCAAGAGCGACCTGTCTAAACAATTCAATTCCCACTTGAACGGCGGGGTCGGATGAACGGATAGAAGATGCTATTTTGACACCATCGTTGAGAACGGATGGAGGATGACCTTCATGCTGAACAAGGACTGTTCTCGCATTAGGGCCAAGAGTACCTATGACGGAATCACCAACAAGGTTAATTGCTTTTAGCAACGCCTTCTTAGCATCCTGTCCGTGAATCACATTGTCTTCCAAGTAGTATTCCCCCTAAAGAATCAAGCGTCCCATCCGTCACCATCTTCGGATGGTATGTCGGAGAGCAATTCAATACCGTTCATGCACCACCAAGCGGATGACATGAAGCGAGCCTCACCATCACGAGTCATCCACGGAGAGCCGATGACGAGCAATTCCGAACCAACGCCGAAATCCACTTCACCTTCTTCTTTAGCGGAAACATACAATTCAATGGGTGGAGCGTCGGACATAATATCCGTGTCTCCGAGAGTGATAACGAAGCCACCCTTGTCTCGTGGGTCAATGTGAACCACTTCAACAACAGTACCGAAAACAGTATTCCACTTCTCTTTGTCACCGAGAGCCGCATATGCGGTGTGACATTCCGAGAGAGAGGGGAGCAAGGTAGCACCGAGCCAATCAGCAACAATACCACTTGGGCCATCGTCGCTCATGGCGAGAGGTGGGCCGGAGAAAATACCGGACAAGTTAGCATCGGCGGAGAAGGCAGTAACCTTAGTTCCGTAAGCCATACCTTCACGGTTGGCGGGCTTCATACCGATGGTTCCGGTGACAAAGGTGGGCCATGACTCTTTAGCCAAAGCACCGTTGAAACGGAAATCGTGCATGGAAGGAGCATCGTTGGTTCCGGCTTTGCGTCCGATGAACAAACAAGAACGGTCGGGTTCTTCAAGTGGGCGGTTTGAACCGTACTTGAAATTGTCATTACCGTTAGCGAAGTGCATATTATCTTTATCCCAAATTAAAGAGAACATCGTGTTAGCATCCAATTCAATTTGTCGTGGTGGGACTGAGGAAATTTCGGTGGACGAAATACCTTCTTCAAACGATTGACGGTTGAGCAAAGATGGGTTGGCGTGACGAGTGTAAGTACCGTCATGGTTGTTCTCGTAAAGAACGACTGCACCTTGAGAGACAAGAGCAAGACGAGCCTCCATGTCCGGCATAGCGGATAGAGTTTTCTTCATCTTGTTGTAAGCCATCTTAGCCCAATCCTTTTCTCGTGGAACATGAACAAACATTCCCTCGTATGCCGTAGCACCACTTCGGGATAGTTTAGCCTTTTCAGCAACCATTTGGCGAGCCGCCACACGGAGGGCGAGCGTCTTTCGTTGTTCTTCATTCTTACCGGCGGCTTCCCAACCCGCACCCTCTTGTGAGAGTACCAAGTCGGCCTTTGCCGCAAGTGCGCTTTCGTCTGCTTTGACCTGTGCGGCCACTTTCTTCAACATTTCTTCGTATGCTACCATTGTATCATTTCCTGTGTATTTTGTCGTCTTCTTGAGGGGTTATAAAGGTTATTGTTGGCCCCCACTGACCAACATTCTAACGAAGTTATGGCGTACCACTTCTTCATCAACACCATTCAGCAAGTCTCTTTCAGCCGTGATTGCGGCTTCAATAACTTGCATCTTGGAATCAGTATTCGCACTTCCTTTTACGGCAAAAGAAAAACAGTCACGGACTTGGTGACGGATTTCTCCCTTGAAAATTTTGACTGCATCTTCGTAGGACTTCTCAACGAAACAAAGTCGCAAGAATCTTTTGAAATCAATGTTTGGAGCAGTGAGAGAGTCAAGGAACATTTCACCATCCCGACCTTTCATGTTACAGTAAGTCTGCAAAGCACCTATGGCGTTTCGCAAATCACCTTGATGTGCTTTTGCGATAACATTAACCGAAGCCTTTGAAATTTCGGGAGTATTATCAACCGCTATTTTTGTCAATTGGTTTACCATGTCTTCATGAGGAATAGGATTGAAGGTTCGCACTTGACACCGTGATTGGAGCCAACGAGAAACCTTTGGTAAGCGATTACAAGTAAGGATAAAGTAACCATTGGCGTTTTCAATAACACCTTTCAGTGCTGATTGTGCGGCATCGGTCAATTGGTCGGCCTCGTCAAGCAAAAATATTCTTTCCTTAATACCACTTCGGGTCATGGGAATGATTGTGTCTTCAACAAATTCAATTCCTCGCTCTCGCTTGGATGAAGCGTTAAACACAACCAATTGGTAACCCAAGTCGGAGGCAAGGGAATTAGCAACAGATGTTTTTCCCGTACCGGCTTCGGGGGAATAGAAGATGTAGTGTTGCATCGGCATTTCACCGACGACGATTTGCATTAACTCGGCAACGAGAGCATCCTGTCCGACGATGGCGTTAAGGGAAGTAGGTCTGTATTCATTAGCCCAAATCATAAAACAACACCCCACTTGGCCGACATTTCACAATAGATACACGAATGTTCTTGTGTTGAAATCACTTCTTCATCGCATAGAGAACACAGTTTCAAACCTTTGTTACGCAATACTTTTAGCGCAAAATAACGAGAGACTTTAC
>Ga0181388_1000024_pt1 | contig 41701 bp, 38 predicted proteins | sample 11SPOviralmetaG_FD_130120 | JGI IMG/M metagenome (GOLD analysis project Ga0181388, IMG submission 130120) | Marine viral communities from the oligotrophic San Pedro Time Series (SPOT) site, San Pedro Channel, CA, USA - 11 SPOT_SRF_2010-05-17 | ecosystem: Environmental > Aquatic > Marine > Strait...
AAAGAAACAGAGGAAAAGGAACGCAAACTAAAAGAAGAACAAGAACAAAAAGAAACAGAGGAAAAGGAACGCAAACTAAAAGAAGAACAAGAACAAAAAGAAACAGAGGAAAAGGAACGCAAATTGAAAGAAGAATTGCTACAAAAGAATGTTTCGAAAATCATTCCGGAATTCGTATTTATTGTTCCATATAGAGATAGACGACAGCAGCGAAATTTTTTTGTAAATCAAATGAAAGTTGTATTAGAAGATATCTCACCAGAAAAATACAAAATCTTTTATATACATCAGACGGACAATAGAGGATTCAATAGAGGTGCTATGAAGAACATCGGTTATTTAATATTGAAGGAACTTTATCCAAATAATTATAAAAAAATAACCATGATATTTAATGATGTAGATACAATGCCATACAAAAAAAATTTCTTGAATTACAAAACAAGTCAGGGTACTGTGAAACATTATTATGGGTTTAACTATGCTCTAGGAGGCATTGTATCAATCACAGGAGAAGATTTTGAAAAAACAAAAGGATATCCCAATTTTTGGGCTTGGGGTTATGAAGACAATACATTACAAAAACGTGTATTAACAAATGGCATTACTATAGACAGAAGCAATTTCTATCCAATTGGTGATAAAAATATGATTCAAATTAAAGATGACATTATAAAGTCGGTTAACCGAGTAGAGTTTGATGCGTTTGTCAAAGATAACCAAACCTCCGGATACCATACAATAAGTAATCTAAAATATTCTATAGACTATGACAGTGGATTTGTAAATGTAACTAATTTTGACACAGAAAACCCATATGACGAAAAATACAATACGAATTATGATATAACTAGTGGAAAAAAACCATTCTCTTCTAAAAGGAGAGGAAAACGCATGGGAATTTAATTGAAAGATTATGAATTATAATAATATTTCAATTACATATAACATAGTAATTTTATAGCCAACCCTATCTCCGTATTTGTTTCCCAAATACCAGAAATTTTTATGATTAACTTCAAATCACCGGCATTTTTATTTATCGAACATTTGTTTTCTTTGTAAAGTTTCATGCTACCAGAGTAAAGTTGTTTAGATAACACATTAGCTATTTTTTTGGTGGATTTATTATTTTTTCTATAGTAATCTAGAATGTGGTATTCTAATTTAGTTAACTCTTGATTTAAGTAGGCATTTGACTTGTGATACGGGTTAAAATGTATGAATGTATTATTGTTTGATTCGTTCAACGAGAAATTCGACAATGGAAGACAAATGTATAATCCATTCATGGAAAACATATTATTAGAATAAATCACTTTTGTAAATGAGCCATCAACTATAATATTTTTCTTTTTTTCAGTAAAAAACAGGTTGAAAATCGATATTTGATTAACATTTGCTACTATATTCATACTCTAATGTGATTATGAATATAACTTTAATTTATTTTCAAAACTTATTACTTAGGCACTATCTTCTTCTGGCATCATTTCTTCTTCTGGCATCATTTCTTCTTCCTCTTCCGGCATATTTTCAGATAAAATGCGCTTGCGAATTTCGTTAATTTCATCTTGTCTTTCGCTAATTTCAATTTCAAGACGCATGATTTTTTCTTGGTCTGTTTCTTGTTTTTCTTCGTCCTCATCCATATTCTCAGCACCTTCCATTACATTTCGAGCAAAATGGTTTACAATGGTAAGTCCGAAGAATGCGAATAAAATAACAAGCACAACAGTAGTAATTTTGACAGTATTTTTCATAATATAATATATATTATATATATAATATTCTATGACAGAAGTATTTAATACCATTGACAATACAGGAATTATTTCGTGGAAAGGACAAACTATCAAACAAATAAGCAGTTTTATTAAAAAAAATGAACCGTCAATTGGCAACGTGTCTGTTAAAAGAAATTTATTTTTGCCACAACCAATTAAATCGTATCGTCGTGAATTGGCAACTTCGAATAATTTGAATAGTTGTAATGCCAGAACATCTTCATCCATTGATGTTCTAAATATGCCAGGAGGCACTCTGAGTAATTCAGGAAGTTCTACTGATTCCCAAACAGGTTTAGTAAATACATACAACCTAAGCCAGGTAAATAGCAAATATGAAGTGCCTGGATCATGTGCGCCAGATACCTGTGTTATTGGAACACCACAGTCAAATGCTCGCGCACGTTTGAGAAGTAGTGGAATGATAAAAAAGAACTACGACCCAGCCAATAACAAATCGAAATATTATGCCAACTCAAAACAATATCTAAATAGCCGTAGTAAGACTTTCGAACAAAATCAATATATATTCATTCGTGAAGGCGATTCTACCGCTCAGCCTGGATCAACACAAGCTGCTGGGAACTTATATTCACCTGCTGGTGAATCACATTGCCCTAAACATAAGTTCGATACAGATGTATCATTTGGATATAAGTGGTTTGATGAAGTTGATAGCAGCAATAATGCTATAGAATATACCGTAAATATACCAGCTGGTTATTATAATATTGAAGAGATTAATAACATTTTAAAGAATACTATGACTACTAATTATCACTATTATGAAAATATCAATAGCAAAGCAAAGTTCTTTCTTTTGGAAATTAAATTAAATAATGCCACAAATAATGTAGAATTGGAGTATGTTGTTTTACGAGCCCAATATATACTTGATTCAAATTTACAGACGCCCATTAGACAGACCATTCAGGGAGATCTTCCAGTAGATTGGACTACCCCATCTATTTTAGATTCTGCTCGATTTGTTATTCACAATAATGATTTCAAGACGGCCATTGGATTCTCTAATAGTTCTGACTATCCATCGGTTGACCCAACAAATGACCCAAATATTATCGTAGAAACCAGAAAGATTGTATCAAATGTGACACCACTATTCAAGCCACTTTTTACTAGTACATTTTATAAACCAAGCAATTCTCAATTTGCGACCCAAGGGGCGGTATCTTCAAGTTCACTTATTTCAAGAATGAGATATAATACGATAACCGATTCAGCAAGCACATACAAAAACGCATATGGTCTTCATGTAGCGAATGCGTTGGCATATGGTGTTCCTGCGAATGGTTATACAGTGAAGGACAAGATTGGTTATCACTCATCACAGACACCTGGTGTTGATTCTATGGGAAATCCAATCAAATGTACTAACATACATATGCGTGGTGGATAAAATTGATAATAATATATAATATTTATATTATTATAAAAAATGAGCAATTATACATATGAATCAGCGTCTTACAACAATCTCGACGCACTCGTTGATGATTTTGATAAAAAATATGAATATAAAAAATTATTAGAAGAGAAACGGGAATCCTTTAATAATATTCCCAATTATAATTATTACAACCATACGATTGTTACTTATTCGGATTCATTAATACATATATTGAAAAACGCACTATATAAAATAAGCAACCTAATAAAATTATCATTAGTAAAACATAATTCGCACTATAAACGTTTAATGAAGGTAAACCGTGAAATACGTTGTGGTTTCAACATGCATAAGTTCCGGTCCAAGGCCAAATACAATAGTATATCACTAACAAATGTATTTGATAATGTCAAAATAAACATATTTCAGTTCTTGGCAGAGGAAGACTCTGTATCATTCAACATAGCTCGTGTATCTTGTCCCGAGAGGACCCGAGAAATCCTTTCGAAAATGCCCGCAAAAATAATACCTAATTCAACGTATTTTAATTATTTCCAACACTGTCACATGAGTGATGGTGAGCGCATATTAAAGCTGGCTTCCCCTCGTAAATCATGGAATAAGAAAAGGATCACAGATGCTCTAGTAGAAAATGAAAAAAAAATATTCTATAACTTCAATAGATTGCCAATAGAATATATGGCCGACATGAAAAGCGATGAGGAGGAGAATGCATATATAAACACACATTTGTTTAAGACCGATAGATCAATGATAAATACTAATTATGCCAAAAAACACTTCAAGTTTCATAAGGCTATTGAATTATGGCAAATAGTGAAACTTTCCAAGAAAAAAATGAAAACCACCAAGAATCCAAAGAACAAACTCAATCAGTGATGGAGTTATAGGCTACGTTATTGCGAGTACACCAATAAATGCACTTTTGAATATTATTTTTTATTATATTGTCTATTTTCTCTTGCTTATGCTTGTTGTCAATCAACGACAATGTATAGTGAATATTTTCTATCTGTTGTTGACCTAATATTGAGTTAATCTCTTCTATTTTGCATAAAAAAAAGGATGGGATCTGCATGTTAAAGAAGCGATGAATGTAGTAAATATTGTCTGTCTTTTTACTATTTACCATTTTTTCGAAGGCACGATGTATATATGGATAAAACTTGTCACTGTTATCAAATAAGAACCCTTTGCATACTATATATTTTTCAGAATTCGCATATCGACTTGTATATGGTTTCGATATATACACTTTTTCATAAAAAGACGACAAGATGTAAAGCAAATCGACTGTATGTTGTGTAAAACTATCAAATATCTTGAGTATAAACCGACCGTTCTTCTTTTGAAGGCAAAGTGCGTACGCTATTTGTGCGAATAATAACGAGGCAATATTAATTTCTTGATTATTAAAATCTTCCGAAAAATCAAACCCACCGTCCCCTGTAATTAAATCCATAGACGATCCATATTTATCTTTACAATAAACAAAATTATCAATAGAAAGAATGTTCCCGGTTTTATCACTCCCATATTCGATTAGCACATTTTTATGTTGATTTAAAAAATGTTTCGTTTTTTTCCATCCAGGTACATTTTGACTATTGTTTTCATCTATAATAGTTATTCCAGTATATGTATCATACGGACATTTACGGACCTTGCATAATGCTTCAATAAACCCACCCGGACCTTCCGCCAAGTGAAAAGATTTTATTGGCTTAGAATCCATTTCTAAATGGAATGTATTCAATATTTCTATCATCTTGAAATAAGACCTAGACAGCGGACTGTAACTGGCAATACATTTTTTCTTATATGGTAAATGACTATGAATATACTCATAAGGGTTCGTATATTTTTTAAATATATCCCAGTCTTTCTCGAGAGTCTCTATTTTCTTTTTTATTTCGTATAGGAATTCAGATAATGAATGCGAAATAATTGTATTAGGCAATGTAGTTTCTTCAATACAATCGACGTATTTGAATGAATATATATTCGTCCTAGGAACCTGATAATAGGACATGAAAAATATTATTTCTAATTAGCTAATTAATATCTTTCTATAGGTTTAAATCATTTTTAGTTGATTATAACTTTCTTTTTTGTTTTACGAATAGTTTTTTTCTTCTCTGATTGAGGTTCGAGTGAGTTTTTAGATATAGTAGGCTCATCCGTCTTATCTTGAGTTAATTCGATTTCAACTTCTTGAATACGTTCAGCCAATTCTGTTTCTTTTTGAGTAATCAGTTCATTGAATTTATTCATATCAACATTCCTCATTTTCTTGAATACAAAGTAACGGTTCATGAAAGAAATCTTCTTTTCCTCAGATGACATATACAACGCCTGTTTGTAATCCGCCTTTTTAAACGCAAACTGTTTAATCTCTTCTTCCATTTGTGCGAACAGTTCTGTAAATAATCCTGAACCGTCTGGCAATCCTAGGTTCTTTGCTTCCTCTTTTTCTAATAAGACAAAACCATAATTTTCCATCATTCTTACGAAATAATTGAAATTTACCAAGTATTCTTTGAATGTCTTATTAATGCTTTCTTGAAATACACCAATCGGATATCCGAGACTAGATTCTTCATCTGGAAAACCGGTTTCATCATACATTTTTGTAATTTCATATATTTTTTTATCACCTTTCATTATTGCCATACTTTCATCCTTCTTTTTATCGGATAATTTATTGAAAACTGTTTTGCCATCATAACATGTTCCAACAAAATGCCCGTTTATTTTCGTACATTCGGAAATATTACGCAAGAATTCATTGAATGTATTCTTATTTTCGAAGAAATAGTGCGTTGCGAATTGACATGAACTAATATTAAAACCACTCTCACCTACACCATATTGTTTATATACTCCTTTCCCAAGCACATCAACGTCTTTGGGTCCATTACCAAATACAGCCTTATTTATCAGCTTATTTTTGTCATCACTAAAAGCATTACCTTTTCTAATATTTAAACTACTATTTCCTGTTACAAAGAGAGCTTTAGGCATCCTATCGTACTTTTTTGAAGCTTTTAAATAACGGGCACACGCACCATCTATTTGATTATTGATATTGTCTTTAGAAACGTCAATGCCATATACAAACGATAATTTGGCTTTAGTCCATTTGGATAAATCACCCGCCTTTCCTACAGCATAATCTATCAATGTATGGCCTCTTTCTGACACACCCAATATTAAGTTTTTCTTTACATATAAATTATGGAAATCACGTAATCCTTGTGTGCTGGTCTCTTGTCCGTTTTTATTATAATATACCTCATTGTCTTCTATAAATTCTGGTATGTTCTTTCCAGAAGAAATCATCTCTTCGGTTATAGGATTATGGATAGAATGCCAATTGCTGTTTGCAACATGATACGCATTTCCATAGTTTCTTTGACCCGATTTTAAATCCGCAGTTTTATCGTGACGAACTCTAAGAGGAACCCATTTCCATCCGTCTTTATTCGAGAGTTCGTACTTAAATTCGATAATCGTATTTTCTTCAAAATATTCACCCTCCTCGGTCATCATCACTAAATTGCTTCCTTGCTCTTTCAATACAACATTACAAAACTGTGCTTTGTCATCATATGGATTTGTTGGTTGAAATGGCACAGGTTTATATCCTTCTTCTTGGTCTACATTATTGCCACTTGGTAAGTTATCATCTATGATATTTTGACAAGGATTTATAAAACCGTGTTTCTTTTCATCAAATCCACAACGCAATATGAGCGTCTTATATTGAGTTAAACTAGGCATGCCGTTTAGATTTGTACCATCCTGATATATATTGTGTATATCGTCTCTACCAGAAGAGTCTTTTTTAACAGATACTAAGAAATCGATCGTATTGAACTCAGGTGGTTTCCATTTGAATGAATGTGTCCAGGTTGTCTTATACAAAGGACCTGCTTCTCCACCTTCTTCGCTTCCTGCTACAGGCAGCAAGGCAGGAGTGAATATTAATCCATCAGTATTATATTCAAATGTTCCGTCATTCATTTTTGATAGCAATTCCGAACACGCGGCAAATATAGACTCTTTCGCAAAGAAGTTCTTCACTTGTATACGAAATCCGGCATTTTTTTCTTGCTTTTTTGGTTTTACCTCATTGTCAACGGTCTTGTCTAATATAGAATAAACAGTCATCCTATCAATGAAATCCCTCATAATATGTAACCGAGAGTTGTTATCTTTTTTGGCAGCCTCTTTTGAGTTATCATCTTCCTCTTCCAAAACATTCTCTTTATAAAAAGGGTAATCGCGCACTGATTTCCCATTAACATAATATACATCAAATACGGCAAATAAATTTATATAATTGTTATTTTTATCATATTTTATATGTTCGCCATCTAATAATGAATTATAGTGACTTTTATCGAGAGTATGCGTTCCTGTAAATATGACATTCATATTCATGTCTATCATATAAATCTTGCCTTCGTCGTTAATATACAATAGTCTCCTTTCACCATCGGCTTTGTCAGTAACAGTATAATTTTTTAATATATTTATCATTTTTTCGTCATCGTCTTTATTTTCCATTATATTATCCATTTGAAGAGTGTAAGAACTTGGTCCAATAAAATCTTTGTTAAATATTCGGCGATTCGAATACTCTTCTCCATGGATCATTTTCATGTAGCTTTGAAGTGTATTGTCTACTTCTGAATAGGGAACCGGAAAACGCGTTCCCTGTAATCCTGACAACACAATTCTTATACTCTTTCGCAAATCATTCATTAAATCTTTTACATTTGAGAATTTCGTTCCAGTTCCTACCTTTGAATTATCTATTTCTAGCTCAATCTCATAACTTTCAACATTTTCAAATACTTCTGCTTCTTGAATTGTATAACGAGGAATCGGTACATAATTATTCTTTTTTGAACTCTTTACAATAGTAAGATCCGCGCATATTGGGTATTCATCATGATAGAAACGAACGCGATTCATAGAACGAAATATCTTTTTTGAATCATTCCATTTAGATATGATATTTCTCGCAATATTCGACTGTGTATGAAAATCCTGTTCCACCTGGTACGAAACACGGAAATTAAAATCTTCCATATCTAATTTTCTAATGTTTTGGTCGTTTTTATCTTTCGCCGACATTTTGCGAGTAAATTTAATTTTATTGAATAGCGTAGATGGCATATCAATAACTTTTTTAATGTCATTCGTCTCACAATACTTTTGAATCAAATCTGAACCTACAATCTCAGCACGAATATTAGACATTTTTGTTGAACCTGTACGCGGGTCAATGTATTCTGTTTGAATGCGTAACATTTGGTTACCATTTGAATTTTCAATCTTAAACCCACAAGAATATAATTGTTTTATTACATTGTCATAATCGATTTTTGTTATTGGTCGTTTTAATCTATGATTTGTACCAAAACGGATTTCCAATTCATTTGATATATGGCCTGAACTTAATACTGGGTTGCTGTCTAAATATTGAGACACTATATTCTCAAATTCTTTCTTTTTATCTTTGATATTAGACATTCGGTCGTTCACTGCACTCATATTTTTGGGTTCATCCATAATATATAATCTTATATAGTAAAATCATATATTATTTTCTAAAATTCAATTTTGTATTACCATTTCATATGTTCCCATATCATATGAAACATGTCTGGTTTTTTTATCTTGTCATCACCCTTGGCTATTCCTAGTTTTTCGATATATGCTTCCAGGTCACCGGTTTTATAATTTGATACCCCTTTCAATGGTTTTTCATAAGTCTCTAATGCGACAAACGCCTCTTCTATTTCTTTAAGTTTATTGCTTGTCAACGCCTCATCTACAAGGCTGTAGTTATTATATCCGTCTTTTCTAAGCAAATATGTTGGTTTTTCATCCGGATCGTCTGCTTGAAAACGAATAAATACTCTTTTTGTTTCGTCTAACATGATGATGTTGAATTCATAAAAACAGATTATCCCGTATACATTTACCATGTGGGTATCTTTATGGTTTATCATCATGTCGGAAAACATTTCTTGGATTCGCGCTTTTGATATACGTGCGTTTACACTTTTCATTTTATGTTGTCGGGGTAGCAAATAGTCTATTATGGTTTGGTTTATTTCCATCTTTTTTATTCCATAATTGCGTTGTATTTGAATATAATCATTATAACCATGTTTCAATATATACAAACACCAAAATAAACTATCTTTATGGGTCGGTGTAATATATGCGTTGTCATTGAATAATTTAGTTTGTTTTCTTTCTATTATTGGTTCCTCTTGCTTCACTGGACTCGCAGTTATCACCTTAGGCTGTGTTTCATTTACAATTGGCTTTGTGTAAAAATGTTGGTTTAATGTTTTGATAACATCATATATATTATTGTTGTCATGTGTGCGACAATAAAATATTTGTGTGCCGTATGCTGACATTATTTTTACTGGTTAATGGTTAATGAGATATTGTCTTTATCTTGTTTTTCTGTAAAGAAAGAGTTTTTATATTCTTCTTTCTGATACTCTATCGTGTCAAAAGAACTTTCCTGTTCTGAAATAAACTCGATATATTTTTTGATTTCTTCAATTATTTGGTCCGGCAAAAAAGACATATTGACAAACACCCCGTTTTTATTTTCATTCAATTTACATAAGTTTTTTGATAATATTTTTAGTATTTCGGTTTGGTGGTTTTCCGATAGGTCCTCTATTTTTCGCTTCATTGTTTCTAATTCCATAGTACTATGTGAATTAATATCGCTCATTTTGTTAATGATATATAAGAGTATTATTTTATATCATTATTCCATTATTTTTATTGTCTTCTTCTTTTTGTCCTACGTTTCGATTTCCCTTTTGTTTTCTTCATTTTTGATAGTCTCTTAGCACCACCTCTTGGGGTTGAAGGTGGACTATCAAACAATGATCTGGATACACCTGAAAAATCACCATTAACTGAACGCGCCAAACGATTCTTTCCTTGTGGGTTCGCTCTTTCTTCAGCTTCCTTCTTTTCCATTTTTTTTTCATTTTCTTCATCCTTTACTTTATCCACAAACTTTACATTTACACTAGGGTTACAAATGACTATTTCTTGATGGAATTTGCCATCAGAATCAGTAGCCATAGTGTCTATTGCGTATCCGTCGTAACCTTGTTCGCAAATGTATTGTGATACCGCGAAATCACCGGTCTCTGTTGAATTACGTATTTTTTCTTCAGTATTATAACCATAGTTAGAAACTAAATGATTTTGTACGTCCTCCGGAGCAAAGTTGAAAAAATCTTCTGTAATATCATCTAACGCAACTACACGCAATGGTTTAGTTGTCTCAAATTCAGACACAATGCCATATTGTTTTGCTTGATCCATTTTGGGGGTAAAAAATAAATAGTCTTTGTTTAACTTATCTTCTGGATTAATTCCCCATTTATCACCCCTGTAAAGTTTGGTCGGTTTTTCAGTTGTATGTTCGATAACATAAACGTTGATGTTCTCTTTTCTGAAAAATTCACTCATTATATACAATCTATATATAGTTTTTCAGCACTATTTGTCAATTATTACTTCTTTCATAACGTTCTTAATAATTTTCTGTTTGTTTTTTTCTCGGTCTGATCCCATGCCACCTAAAGAGTTTGTCATTATCTCGACAAACTCTTTGTCTTCGGTAGAATCCATCACCACATGATTTGGATTGTCCTCCTTCCAATTATTCAGATTATTTAAATTTTTATTAGCAACACATTCTATCGCCGTTTTCATTTTATTCTTATCTGAATCTTTATCCCATTCATTATTGTTCTTTATATAAAGTGTTTCACGTTTCAAATCCGTACAATGCATTGGACGATTGTATGTATCAAGTTCTCTTAATTTATCCGCAAATATCTTTGTTATTCCATCAATGTAACCTAACTTTCCAGTGTTTTTCAAATCATCTACCGACAAAACCATATTATCAATAAAATCAGAAATATTCATAGCGTCTTTACATTGTTCGTTCAAGAAAAAATTCAGGTTAAATTTATTATTACAATTCGTGTTATTCGTTGTATTATTAATCGTATTGCCTTCCTTCACCGCTTCAATTAATTTACTATGTAATTTTATATTTTCTTCTTGCTGTTTTTGGTTCTCGTGTTGTTGTTTAACAATTTCATTTTGTTGCTCTACCAACAATGTTTTGAATTCTTGATTTTGTTTTAATAGCTCGAAAATCACATTTGGAGTTATCATACTGGATACATCTGCTGATTGAGTTTCTGTATCTATGACCGAATATTCATTATTTTCAATGGACCCTTGGCAGTTTTTTTTATGTCTCCATAAACTGGATCTACTTAACATCTCTTTACTGCATAGCTCGCATACAAATTTTTTTTGCGACTTTTTTGTTTCATTTGTTTCATATGTGTTATTTATATGTTTCAGTGTGTTTATATGTTTCGCATAATCGCTTTTTTTGCTTGTATTATAGTTACATGATTTACATGAGAATAATTGTGCGACTTTTAGCGACTTTTTTGTTTCATTCATCTTAATATAATGAAACACAAAAATCTCCTAAATTGTTTTTCACAAAAAACACTTATCGTAACGTACAGAAAATTATATTCTTCTTTTTACAGCATTTATTAGTGAACCTCAAAAATCGAGAATTCCAGAAAAAAAAACCTTTCTAATATTCTCATTTTGGACATTTTTAAAAATGTCCATTTCCCAAAATTTCACCGACTTTTTTTTTCAAAAATTACTATTTATCTATAATCACTTCTTTCAATACATTCTTTATTATCTTTTGTTTGTTTTTTTCTCGGTCTGAACCCATGCCACCTAAGGAATTAGTCATTATTTCTACAAACTCTTTATCTTCATTTGAATCCATGATTACATGGTTTGGATTGTCCTCTTTCCAGTTATTTAAATTATTCAAATTTTTATTAGCAACACATTCTATTGCTGTTTTTATTTTCTGTTTATCATCGGCTTCTTTATTCCATTCATTATTATTTTTTATATATAATGTTTCTCGTTTCAAATCCGTACAATGCATCGGGCGATTGTATGTATCCAGTTCTCTTAATTTATCCGTAAATATCTTGGTTATCCCGTCTATATAACCTAGCTTTCCGGTATTTTTCAAATCATCTACAGATAATACCATATTGTCGATAAAGTCAGATATATTCATAGCATCTTTGCATTGTTCGTTCAAGAAGAAATTCAGATTGAATTTGTTGTTACAGTTTGTGTTATTCGTTGTATTATTAATCGTATTGCCTTCCTTCACAGCTTCTAATAATTTATTCTGCAGTTTGATATTTTCTTCCTGTTGTTTTTGGTTCTCTCGTTGTTGATCTAATATAATTTCTTTAAATTCCTGATTTTGCGTTAATAAATTCATTACAACGTCTGGAGTAATCATATTAGTAAGATCTGAGGGTGTATTTATGTTGGTTGAAATAGGTGATGGGTTAGACTTACAAATTTTTTTATGACGCGATAGGCTTTGTCTTGAACTAAACGATTTCATACATTCGCATGAATATGATGTGGGGATTTTTATGTCATCATTTGTCATCATATTATGTTTCCGTGTGGTTAAATGTTTATTATAATCTTTTTTACTATTGGTATGATAGTCACAAATACTACATGAATATTTCAAGTGGGATTTTTTGGGAGTTATTGTCATCCTAAATCCTTTTTATATGATGACATAAAAATCCCACTTTTTGTCCGGATCATTTTTTCATATTTTTTATTATGCTAACAAAAGTATTTTTATATATCATGTTTTTAGAGCATTTACGAGTGAACTTCAAAAATCGAGAATTCCCGGAAAAAAAACTTTTCTAATATTTTCATTTTGGACATTTTTAAAAATGTCCTTTTTCAAATTTTTCACCGACTTTTTTTTTTCAAAAACTAAACTTTTATAAAATTGAAGAGAATGTAATAAAACATCTATTAGCACTTGATAATAGGAGCAAATAATAATGAAATATTCATCGATTGTTATGATAAACTATGTTGATTATAACAAAAAAGATAACGGTCTAGCAAAAATACTGTTAGATAGTGATAAAGTAGAAGAATGTATTACTCAATTGAAAGAATACCGTAAAGACAACAGACTTTTGTTTAAAAAGAATGGTTTCAAAGAAATGTATGGAATTAATGTGGATGATGAAAGCTATGATGATATATATGTATCTTATGAGTTGCTAATATTTGATGGAACAAAATACAATAAAAAAAACTTATATATAGATAAATATGAAGATAGTGATCTGATTGATTATTTTGGTGTATATAGATACAAATTAACATCAATCATGACAACAACGAGCAATGAACTAAATCAGTTATTTGATAAGTAATATTAATTTTCATCTGAATCAACAAGCTCAATTCTGGGTTTTTTTTTACGATCGTCATTTGTATAAACATTTGTGCTGTTTTTTTTACTTACAACCTCTGCAAGGACACTGATAAATGGATCATTCAATTGAAATCTCACTCCAATAACGCTTACAACAATTTTGTCCGTTTCTTTGACATTCATGAATAATTTGTTGTTAATATGGTGATCTCTAGCTACAAATACAGTGATTGGTACAATTCCAGTTTCATCTTTTACTTCAGCGTGAATTCCAGCCTTAGTAATGGTCTTTGTAATACATTCTATTAGCATTCCTTCTACTGGATGACTTACCATACATTCAAATACAGTTTGAAATTCCACATACTCGTTATTTACCACACCATTAGAATAACTAATAACTCTAACCGAGTTGGGACGTATAAACCCTTCCGAAATACATTTTCCTTCTGTTTTGGTAGAAATTGCTCGTTCTAAATTTTGTTTCGTATTTTTTCCAACTTCCCGAATAGGTAGACTTACTTTCATATTCAATATAGAATTTGTGTAAACGCCGTATATTTTTCGTTCATCTTGAGTTGCCATCTTATATATATTAAGAATATAACTTTCTTATCATTTAAGTTATATTCTACTATAATTCAATTTTGTAACCTTGAATGTCATTGACTATTCATATAGCTTATTATAAATGTATTCTTCTAGACTAATAAACCACCGTCTGCCTTCTAATGTGTCAATATTGTCATATTCGTCGTAATGGCGCAATAGCATTTCGGTAAGGGCACATACACCTCCTTTGTATAACTTTGGTTGTTTTAGTTCTTCATTTTCTTTCGATAAATAATCGTGTGTATAATAATTAAATACCATAGACATCTTGTTAAGTTTCTCAGGTAAGAATGTCTTTGCGGATGAAGATTCGCAAAAACTGCCAGGATTTTGTTTATTCGAGTTAACGTCCATTATTTTAAACATCATATTATTCGATTGCTGTTGTATTGTTATAAATCCTATGACATTGTTTAATTTTTTATATGGTATTTTCATATATGTGTAATACGACAGATAGTCTTTTTCTCGTTCGCTTGGAACAACATTCCAATTATTTAACTGCGATTGTTTTGCTACAAAACTATTTATGGTAATGCTTTCTTTATTAATAATTGACGCTAATACTATCAGTTTTTCATTCTTATCGGGAACGTCTACAATTTTCTTTTCGAAATATTCTTTAATGTATTTTTTTACATCCTCTTTCATGTCATATTTACTATCATAAATGTAAGACAAAAGTTTCAACTTCTCTTCTATCATGAGTGAATCCATATTATGGTACACAATGTATTTGGCAAAGTCGTCGTCATTTATAGAATCAACAATCTTTCTAGGGTCAGATTTGATTTTGTGAAAGGCACTTCCAGCATTTGCGTACCAATATAACTCGAAACGGTCTTTATAATTTTTCCGTTTTACTTCTAAATGCGTATCTTTGGCTTGTTGTGCTTCTTTCAAGTTGTCTTTCATATTGTTTATGATTGTCTGATAGTCTACCACATTTTCGACCACTTCTATGCCTTTTTCTTGATAGTCAATAGATATTTGATTATTCTTATATTCAATAGGAAGTGTTCTTTCAAACAGGGAAGCAGTGTCGTCGTTAAAATCAACTGGTTGGAAGATGTAATAATTATGTTTATTAATGATGGACCCTTTTCGGTCGTTTTCATCTACAATATATTCGTCATCACTATCTACGAATCGCGATAGCACTAAATATACTTCTTCGTCGGTATATTTGCTATTGGCTTTTAATAATGACATCAATGTATCTTTGTGATAATAAACATGTTCTTTAAATGCCAATCTTAGCCGTTTAACTATTGTTGAATGATTTATTCTTGCGTGAAATAGATTATATGACGTAGGGTCTGTGCCTTTGTCGTTGTCATTTAAAGAACCACTGCTGCATGTATATTCACATGTATCCATGTAATCGCAAATATTTGTATGTGGCCTATCTCCAACTACGTATTGTATATTTTTTTCTCCAGAAGAAAGAACCAGTTCGACTGTTTCATTCATATTGTTGATTGAAAAATCATTCTGTTTATCGTTTATTAAACAATCGATTGATATTTCTTTTAATACGCGTGTAACTTTGCCTATTTTTTTCGCCTTTTTTTCCGCATATCGATACACATACATATCAGCAGCTTCTTTGCTATCAATCGGACCAGAACAATGTAAATAAATTTCTACATTGCGTTTTGCGTATTCTAACATACAATGACTTGAGTTTCTAACAGCCCGTCCGATAATTTGCTCGGTACGGTTTGTATTATACCATGGTTCTAATAAATGTATTTGGCGGATATTTTTGAAATCAAGTCCCTCTGCGGCTGCTTTAGATATCAGTACCACTTTTACCTGTTCTCCGTCTTTGTTATTTTCATTCGTTATAAATTTCAAATCCTCTATATTGTTGGGTGAAAATAGTTTATCTCCAGTAATCATTACATACTTTGCTGGTTTGTATTTCATGTCTTCATCTAATTCTGATTTTTTCAACATTCTGTAGTCAATCGGCTCAATTGGGTTGGATCGCCCGTCAAATAAGTTACGGTTATGCGAAGGTATCGAACTAAATCGCTGAAAGCCCATTTCTTCTAACGCAAGCGCTGTAGGCACTATGCCTCCATCAATAAAATTAGAATATATCATGATAATGCCAGTAGAATTATAAATGCGATCAGTTATTTCTTTCAATTTAGAGCTATAATTTCCTATGTTTTCTTGATTGAAAAATTTACCGAATTTTTTCTTCGTTTCTTCTTTATATTTAAAGTTATATCTTGAACGGTATTCCATATTTGTTTCATATGTCATATTATTTGCCAAACCCTGTTTGCCAACAATCTGTTTCATCAAATCATCTTTTTTATTGTCATCAATAAGACTATAATTTGTAATGTCTGCATCTACGTTCGGATATACCATAGTTAACGATTCTAATGGCCTTTGTAAGTAAGTATAACCAAATGTTTCCATATTTTCAAAATCAGGCATTTGACGCTCTTGACCGTACTTATCATAATTCGTACTTCGCAGGTACAATGAATCGAGTATAAGTTTATAACCATATTCCTGATAACTGTTTGGAGTGATGTTATTAATAAATACCGGAAGTTCTTGTATTCCTTCTTCGATTGCTTTCCCGTTTAATTGTTGCTTTGGATAATTATCTATGTCGATAGAATTTTCGTCGGTTGATAACAGTCCCGGATACTCTTTTGGGTAAATGCGATAAGGGAATGTATATGGGTTCTCCCCTCTAACATAAGAAATATAACCAGATAATTTACTTTTTAAATATTCTTCACCTGTCATATTAGTATCTTTATGTTTCTCAATTAAGAAAGAGTCGTCTTTGTCAAATACGTACTTTTCTTTTATAGGTTTACGTTTATCAATGCTATTTAATAAGTTCGAGAACCATACAACCTCTCTAGGTGAATTATACATTGGAGTAGCAGATAGCAACAACAAACGCATATTATCGCTGTATTTTGCAATCTTCATCAATAAAGAGCCTATGCGTTTTTTCTCCTTGTTCGTGTCAGATATACTAATATTATGGAATTCGTCTACTATGAAAAGTTTGTTATTGAAATATTTTTTTATAAGTTGTACTTCTTTTTTAGAAGGTTCTTCGTCGGAATCTAGAGAACCTACTCTACGAATAATATAATTTGCTAATTGCGTGTAACCAATAAAGTTGTAATTATCACGAATAATATTTTTAATTTTTGATTTCAGAATATCTTTGGTAACACCCTTTGTAGAATATGGATTTACCTCCTTTATCAATTTATTTCCAACACAATTATTTAAAGTCCATATGTCACCGGTTTGTGTCAATTTACGTTCATCGAACAGTTGAAGACGAAAATTATCTTGAACGTTAGGTGATGCTACGATAAATATTTTGCTTTTCATGCCAATTTGACGCATATATTCTCGCATCTCTTCCGCTACACCAATCGCACTACATGTTTTGCCAGTTCCTAACCCATGATATAAGAGCAAAGAATTATAAGGTGTTTGATAAGATAAAAAGTTTTTTACGAAATTTTGGTGTGGCATTAGTTCAAAATCTTGTACGCACATTTCATTTGATGTTTCTTTGACATCTTTATCAGTTTTTCCCGGATATTGTGTGGCGGAAAATTCCTTCTTTTCTGCGATTTTCTTATTAAAATCTGGATCATCTAAAGACGGGTATAAAAACTGATATTGTTCGGAAAGAGGCTTATTTGTTTCAAACAAAAATTCGTGTGGTGTATTTTCAATAGATTTCATATCTTGTAACGGGGGACTGACTTCTTCTTCATCATCTTCTTCTTCCTGTTCTTCTTCTTCCTGTTCTTCTTCATCTTGTTCTTCATCTTCTTCTTCTTCCTCTTCTTCATCTTCTTCTTCCTGTTCTTCTTCTTCCTGTTCTTCTTCTTCTTGGTCCTCTTGTTGTATTATAACATTGGTATCATTTACTAGCAATTCATTATATTTTAGACAATAAATTAGGTCTATTATGCCTTGTTTGTTTAAACCAGATGTTTGCGTTGGTTTTGCTGGGTTCTCCATAAGAAAACCTTTTTCTCTTAGCTCTACCCATAAAGCATCTCGCATTTTTTGGCCTTTCATGGTTGAAAATAAAGAAACATATTCAGGGCTAGTTTTGTCAATAGTAAAATTACCGCATGATAGTTGAGCTGTTTTAATTGCGATTGTCTCAGGTAAATCGTTTGACCCACCTGTATATATTCTTTTTGTTTTTCTTAATTGACGCTTCTTTAATCGTTTCGTATATTTCATAATCAACAATACTTAAAATATGTGTATATAATTTTATAAACATATTTCTTTATGAAGATGATTATAGGAACTTAACTGGAGCATGTTGTAAAAGCATGTTGTTTATCTTAGTAAGCATAATTTTTTTCTCTAAATTATAGGGTCTTATAGTTGATAGACAACTGTCAATAGTTTTCCATTCCATTTTACTCACTTCTGTTTTTTCATATTTATCTGTAATAGTACTTGAATCAAAATTCATATGTGTTATGAAATATTTATGTTTGTATGACTTATAATTAGAACCAGTAAAAATTTCTTCAAAAGGCATAATATTTTGGACGTTATGGATGTTCTTTGTAGAAAACCCAGTTTCTTCAGAGAATTCGCGCATTGCACAGTCAAAATCTTTTTCTTGAAAGTTGCGGCGTCCTTTTGGAAACCCCCATTCCGGTTCTAACCATTCTTCATGATTACAACTTTCATTTATTAAGTCGTTCAAATTATAAAATGTGCCTTTATTAAACAAACCTGACCGCAAAGAATAAAATTTATTTTTTGATATATTTTCTTCATTTTTGTATTGGCTGGATAACTTATTAATTCCCCATATTGACGCCCATAAATCATTGAACTCTTTGTCTTTAAGGGCATTTTTTTCAAATGTAGTCATCTGCTTCAACATGTTCATTATATAATCTTTGTTTTGTAAAGAATACTTTCCTCTCATAAAATCAATAAATCCTAGTGTATCTTTCCTGCGAATCATTAGATATTCAATATTATTATCAAGATTGTATCTATACGCAATAACCCCCACGCTAGTTATAGGCATTTTACATTGATTGTATTGATGACCTTCTTTTCCACAATTATTGCAATAATAGTCATTACTCATGAATGTGTTTATTCTACTATGTAAAAAAAATTTACCTTTATATATATTGTTAATTAGAATTATGATATTTGATCCCGAAGTATGGGGACCTCATTATTGGTTTTTCCTACATACTGTATCAGAATCATACCCATCCACACCAAATGAGACAACAAAAAAAAAATATTACGATTTGATAATAAATATGCCGCTATTTATACCCATAGAAGAAATGGGAAATAAATTTAGTGATCTATTAGACAAATACCCAGTTTCTCCTTATTTAGATAGTAGAGATTCCTTTGTAAGATGGGTTCATTTTATACACAATAAATATAATGTAATGTTGGGAAAGAAAGAAATGTCATTGGCAGCGGCATTGGATGATTATCGTAAACAATACGAAAATAAATCTGTTAGAATTGCAAGACAATTTAGGATCCATTCACATTATGTATATGCGACATTTATAATGGGATTGTCTTATTTGATATACGTGAATAGCATATAATAATGTCTTTTTATTATATAAGAAAAATGCGTGTAGAATTAACAATTATATTGGTAGCCGGGTTTATTATGGCTAACATTTATACAGATGGTAAGTATGCACGAATGTTATTGGGATGGAAAAAGTATTATCAAATGATTGGCGTTGCTATAGGAGCATATTTTATTTATTTTGTATTTAAAAAAAATCCGTTGAGGGCAAAAGAATTAATAACTAATTCGAATGAATACATAAAGTATTTGCCGATTGATAAAAATACATCGAATATGATTTCACCGTTGTTAGATTTTACAAGCAAACAAAGTTTTGGTACTGTTGTAGACGAACAACCATATTTGCCTATGAATGATTATCACCACAAAGGACATCCTGGTGTAAATCGAATGATGGCCTCTGGCAAAAATAAAACGAAAAGATCTGTAAGTGAGACAAAGAAGAAATTCGTAGCGGCCAGACAAGATTGGTGTTGTAATGACTGCAAAAATCAATTATCCGCCTGGTTTGAAGTAGATCATGTAGTGAGATTAGAGAATGGAGGAGACAATCATATAGATAATTTAGTTGCTCTTTGTAGAGAATGCCATGGTAAGAAAACTGCACTTGAGAATTTATAAAATATACTTTTATAATATAGCCGCAATATTATAAAAATGAGTAAGAACGAAGATTTAATAGACAAGTCTTTTGGATTAATGGAAGACATTGGAAGAAATTTACGCGACAAATTTGTATTGAATAATGAGACTACTCAAAACAACACGAAGACTCTAATGGCAACTTTAACAGATCCGTCTAATCGTGGAGATGTAATGAAATATTTATTCGCTCTATTGTCTATAGTCGCAATAGGCATGTTTTATTATAAAAATTCTTCTGATAGAAGTGCCTTGACAAGCAATTTTTATTTTTATTTATGGCCTATGACATTATTGCTGTTGGCAAATATTTATTTCCTCTATGGTAGCAAAAGAACAGCAGATAACATATTATATACCGCATTTAAAATTGGAATTGGGCTAATTACACTGGCATTGATAATATATTTTTACGCAACCTTGAACTCAGAACAAGTATCAAGCATGATGTATATAACATTTGGGTTGTTATTTATAGGTATTGTAACAGCATTAGCAATCTTTTTTTATTTTTTTAGCAATGCTCTTAAGCGAAATGAAGGGTTGTCTGGATTAATTGTAAATATAATTTTTTACCTACCATGTTTATTGATAGACTTTGTAAATTACATTCGAAAAGAATTTAACGATACAACTCACACCGTTTATTATTTATTTGTCTTAGAATTGATTATCATTTTAGGCTATTTTTATATACCAACGTTAGTAAATAAATTCCTGTTGAAAGAAGGAATAAAAATATTACCGGATAGCTTGTTTTTAGATAACGAACACATTTTATCAGGAAGTGATCGAGTACAAAAGATTTCACCGAAAGTATTTGATGTGAAAGATCCAGAGTACCGTAAAAACTATTCTATGTCTATGTGGATATATTTGAACGATCAGCCAAAAAATTATGCGGGGTATGCGAAAGAAACAAATATTTTCAATTATGCTGACGGTGCTCCCAGAATAACATATGAATATGAGAATAAAGAAGACGAAGAAGAAAACGAAAAAGTAAATGTATACCTTACCAATAATAACGAGATGTCATCAAACGTTAATTTAAAAATGTCGTCAAAAGTAAAAAAACAACGATGGAATCATTTTGTAATAAATTATAACAGTCATTACGCAGATTTATTTATTAACGGGAAGCTTGAAAATTCAATTAATTTATCAATGCATACACCAACATATTCACCTTCAGATACTATTAAAGTTGGTGCGGAAGATGGGTTAGACGGTGCAATTGCTAATATAACATACTATACAGATGTATTGACAAAAACCCAGATAGCCAACGAATATACACTGTTGAGAAATAAGAAACCGCCTGTCGAATTATTCTAATGAAATTTTATATAAAGAATAGTTATATGAATACAATAATTATTGTTTTAGGAGTAGCTGTATTAATTTTGATTTACATATTATATGCGTATTTTACCGCACAATCTACGCAATTGTCTGACACTCATTCTTTAAAGGCTAGCGTTCAAACTATTACCAAAGTGGAGAGACCTTTTAATACTCGTTACGCCCATAGCATATGGGTCTATGTAAATACATGGGATAATAATGTTGAAAAAACAATCTTTGAAAGGACCGACAATATGAAATTATATTTAGATCCCAAAAGTCCTACCTTGAAGTACGATTTGACTATGTCAAACAATGAAATTAATACGATGACTATTACCGACAATTTCCCCCTTCAAAAGTGGGTATGCATAGTATTAAGTGTAGATAATCAATTTGTAGATGCCTATATTGATGGCAAGTTGGTGAAGTCACAGCGGTTTTTTATTGCCGAAGGGGGACATATGCCAAAACAACCTCCTAGTGGAGAGACACCTATATTATTAGGCAATACACGAGGAGGGTTTGACGCTCAAATTGCCGATTTCAGACGCTGGACCCAACCAGTTGATCCCGCTACTGCTTGGGAACTATACTTGAAAGGAAACGGACAACAAAGTACCATGAGCAAATTGTCAACATACGGCATAGATGTATCTGTGTTAAAAAATAATGAGGAAACAACCAAATTCTCTTTATTCTAATTCAAATTAACAGCCTATAATTTTTATGTATATATTATAACAATACATATGAATAATCAACCAATGATGAATAGTGTTCCAAGCAACCAAGGCCTACAAACTGGTATTCAAGATTTAGGTAGTTCTTTTAACAAAGCAGGCGAACAAATGAATAATACATTTCAATCGTTTTCAGAAAAAGCATCTGCTGGTACAGAAGCAACTGCTGGATTTCTACAATCAAATACATTGATCGCCAAATTTGCTTTTATTATTTTAGTATTAATTATATTTTTGATACTTCTCAGTTTAGGGATAACGTTAATGTCTTATTTTACTTCACCGCCGGAAAACCCGTTTGTAGTAAAAGGGTTATTAGAAGGCAACCAATCAAAAGTAGTATCGCAAGATCCCAAACAGAGCAATTCCGTTCAGATATTCCGTTCCAATAACGAGAACACAGGAGCAGAATTTACATGGTCTAGTTGGCTATATCTAAGTGATCTTGGCAATCATGAAAGAAGATATCAGCATATTTTTAGTAAAGGGGATGGATTATTTGACCCAGATACAAACAAAGCCACTATAAACAATTCACCTGGTGTATATTTAGAGCCAATGACAAACAATTTAATGGTAGTAATGAGTACAGTAGAATTGGAAGATACAAATAATAATGTTGTCATAGAAAATATGCCTATTAAGAAGTGGTTTCATATTGCTCTTAGATTACAAAATAAAATACTAGATGTATATGTAAATGGTGTCATTGCGAAACGCTTGATATTTAATTATGTACCAAAACAAAACTATAGTGATATTTATTTGAATCAAAATGGTGGTTTCAATGGGTTTATTTCTAATTTAAGATATTACAACCATGCTTTGAATATATTTGAGATAAACAGCGTTGTGAAAAAAGGTCCTAACCTCAACCGTGAAAATGATAGTATGAACCAAAAGAAATTTGATTATATCTCAAATTACTGGTATACCTCCTCGGCTTATTAAATAGTCATAATATATAAATTGTATATTATGTCTGAATATAATTTGAACACTGCGTGTAAACAACGCACTAGACGAATGTTATTTAGTTATCCAACCAACCGACTTGAACTTATATCACCATATGCCAATACAAATTTTACACAACAAGAATTAGATATGCGAAGGAAGGCTGAAATTCTAGAGTACTCTGGCAACTCTCAGGCATCAAAAGGGAATAATTTAACGAAGAAGCAAAAATTAGTACAGACGCTGTCTGGAAAATATCAGAACAACGGGTATAACTATAATACATATTATGAAGAAACGCTAACATATAGAAAAGCTACTGACCTAACTGAATCTACTTATGAATTAATAATTGAACGAGATGCATCAAATAATATAGATGAAAGTTGTGATTCTAGTATTATCTACACACCGACTACATCATCTGGTGTCCCTGGTCCTGTAATAAATCTATACAAGGACCCGAGTATACCCCTCTATAACTATGAAAAAAATGCCAATTCGTTGGCAATAACTGATGATGTAGATGTTGACAAATGGAGAATAATAATAAATGAAAACGTAGAAGTAGCAGATGATACTTCTGGAACAACATTCTTGTTAGGAATTATGGGTGGCATCGACGAAGTTATGTATACATTTGACTTTGAAATACCAATAGGAATGTATATAAGAGGCACTACAAATACACTCATTGATAAATACACAGATTTAACATTGAAACTGAATATTGTCGAAAATAGTTTGCCAATAGACATAGATATTATGTATAACGATCAAATTGTAAGACAGTTAGGCAGTAGCAATGAATTGGTGCCAACAATACATTATGTATTTGGATCCAGTGAAATTAACGCAACCACTATTACCCAGCAGGACAACATTGGGATCGAATTTGATTTATCTGGTGCTATAATAAATGCGAATAGCAATACAGGTTCTTATGAAATAAAATATTACTTGGGACAACTGAAGGTAAAAAATATTTCTTTATATACAGAAAAAGGATACATATATGACTTAGTTGCTAATAATAATTTGTTGTTCACTATAGATACACAAGGTAGATACAATGAAGAATTCGATGATACTGAATATGGTATTATATATAATATGAGTTCGGATTCTCTACAATCAGTTACAAACGCGACACTAAATACCCAGCCGAGTGTCGTTCAACATAAACCATTCATAATAAACGGAGTTTTCAATGATGCTATTGAAATAAGTAGCAATTCTAACTCTAATGGTGGAAACAATGGTGTAAATAACGGTGGAATAAGTGGTGACGGAGGTTCTAGTGGTGGCAGTGGTTATACGTATTAGAATAGTTGTCTTATCTTAAATAGGTTTCGCGACACATCGGACATGTATTACATTTATCAGAGCATGTTTTACAAATAAAATGAGAGCAACCTGGGACAAAAAGCTTGTCTGGTTCTATATATTCGTAACATACCGGACATTCACTTTGTTGGTTTGAATCCTTATAAAAATTTTGTATAATTTTATTCAAGTTTCTAATTTTAGTATCATACAGTCTTTCTCTAGTTTTGTATACAGTGTTATTGTGATGTAGCATTCGTTTTATTTTCATAGTATGTTCTTTCAAGTGTCTATTTTCAGAAGTTTTTTTATTTATTTTATGAATAATATCATCCTGTTCGATAATTGGATATGGTTTCCAGTTATTGTAATATTGAATTGTTAGTTTGGCTTTTATTCCAATTTTCGAAGAAGTAGTTGTATAATATATCGCATCATTCAACGTTATAAAAGATTTAACTATTTGTGAATTTTCTTTCTTGTCGAATTCTTTTAATTCGAATTCCTTGAAATAATTTGAAAACTCTTCTATAAATAATTGTATTTCAGGCAATTCCTGAATAATGGTTGTTTGTTTACGGCTATCCGTATAATTATGGATATATCGTTCTGTATATACATATTCACTTGGTATATCGAGAATATAACGCTGGGAGGAGCTACGGTTCTCTTCTCCTTGTATTTTCAATTTGCCAAATAATTCTTTTTCATTCAAGAAATATTGAATAGCCATATGCAGTTGTTCTAAACGTGTTTTCATAATGTTTATTATTAATTATTATATTTGTCTATGAAAGTCAATTTTATAGGTAATCTTCTAGGTATCTCATAGAATATACATCTTTTTTTGTTATAAGGTTGTTGTAATGTCCTACATCAAAATCGTATTCGTCGCACCTATTAATGATACAATTCGTCATGTATTTGTAATAATTCAATATTTTAAGGGACATGTCAATATATTCTGTGTCAAAAGTATGATATTCTTCGTCACTATACAAGGGTTTTAGTATGTCTACTGCGGATGTAATTATAATTTCAGGACTAATTTTATATATGGTGTGTTGTTCTAATTTTTGAAAATTATTGTATATATATGGGAATTTCTTAATGATAGTTTCATACTCTTCCAACATAGCAATATCTATATTAGAGTGAGACTCTATACAGGTGATTGCGTATTCAATTGAACCAATTATTTTCTCTATCTTCGTACATGTATCTCTATCTATTGTCTCTCTGGTTTCATTGTTATAAAAGTATCGTATGTTTGTAATCATCCACTCTGCATGAGTCATCTTTCTTATGTTATAAGTGATTTCGTTATGTATGTGTTTTTTTTCGATGTCCGACTTCTGTTTTAAACTTTTCATTAAGGATATAATTTCAGAGTTTTCCACAATCTCATTATGATAGTCAAAAAAAATTTCACTATGTAATCGCTCAACTAGTTTAGAATCGAAAAAAACTTGTTTGTAGATGCCGCCTCTAACATTTTCTATTCCATAATACGACATGTAACGCTTTACATGGAAATCTATCATCAAAACATTTTCGATTGGTATACGTTCGTAAATGCTAATAACATTATTTATTTGTACGAACTCATATTTTAGTTTGACTTCGTTAAATAATTCTTCTTCTTTATTATCATTCTTGTCAGCAAGGTGTAGAAGCCATTTGTTGTTTTCTAAGTAAAACACGATTATTTCTACACAATGGGACATATTCATAATAAAAGTATTGAGTTTATTTTTATTATGTTTCAATTAATTATTCTTTCTTTGGTTTCAAAGGATGACTATTATTAGTCATGGTAGGGTTCATACAACTTTCAGCATTAGGATACAAATCACCAGACAAGCATTTGTCGCTTTCACTTATTTCAACACATCCGCGGCGCCCTTCATATTCTCCGACTAGACACCATTGTGATTTTTTAGATGTAGAAGGTGCTTGTATAATGCCGTTCGAATCATCATAAGAGGGGATATTAATACGGATATTATTGGGTTGGTTAAAATCAGTGTTAGGCAAGTTTCCGGAACTAGCATCTTTCATTAAATCGCCGACAGAGGTCAGAGTTCCTCCAGCAATGTCAACGCCGGTTTTTGCGGTCACTGTAAATAATGATGCGATCGCATTAATAATAGTGCCGATGGTGTATCCAACGAGAGACAATATTTGTGTGATGAGAGGACTAAATATGTTTACAAGGTATTGTAAGACGTTTCCCACCATATTCAGTATATTTATTCCTAAAAGTGAAAATATAATTAACACTACAAGAACAAGTGTTAGCATCTTGTTGCTTATCTCAAAATCATTCTTTTTGGAGAGTTCTTTCAGATAATTGTTATCGAATGTATTTTCCATTTATATAATAGATTTTTATATTTTTTTGTTCGTTTGCTTTAACTATAAAAATTATTCTATTATATTAAATGAATCTAGGAAGCATGATGGATAGTGTATTTTATTTAGGATTAATTGTTACGTTTGTGTTAATTATATTGCTGGCATATCATTTTAAGCAAAGGATCGGCATTTTAGAAGAAAAAAATCATACTATGTTTGAAATATTAAATAATGTAGTAAAGGAACTAAACCTGGTTAGATCATCGCAAATGCGGCATATCGATCATCAACCGCAACATGATATAGCAATAGATGGTGGCTTTAGTAATAATATGAGTTCTTACGAAAATCCTGATACAATGGAGATTACTAGTCAATTAGATTATGAGGGAGATTCTGATGACGAGACGGAAGATTCTGATGACGAGACGGAAGATTCTGATGACAGTGGATCAGATGATGACAGTTCCAGGGTAAAATTAATCACAGTGAACGATGATTTGAATAATGATGACATACCACCTGTCGAAAATTTTGATACTGTATCAGATTACGATAAACTTCCTAACGTAGATGAAGAAGATGATGTTGTTGTCCCTGAAATAAATAATGCGGATAGTTTGATAGTTGAAAAACTAGAAACTTCTTTAGAAGAGTCTATCGCACAAGACCCAGTGGATGTGTATACTGATACAGATTACTCTTCTCACACATTGCCACAGTTGAAAGCAATGGTAATTTCTCGTGGATTGGCATCGAATCCAAGCAAGCTAAAAAAGTCCGAAGTGATCGCATTATTAGAAGAGGATGATAAAGCATAAAATAACCATTATAAAATATAATTTAATATTATATATTATAATGTTCTCGAAATTAACTAATCAGCTATTCGAAACACTGAATTTAAAATCTCAAACCAATGCGTCCGCATCAACTTTAGGATACAATACGAATAACAAATACAATGAGTTTCCTCCTCTCATGAATGATGGTAGATCCGTGCTATCGTCATGGGTTCCTGAATCTCAAATAAACGACACTTTGAAACAAGAGAACTCTATCAAATCAAACTGGGAGTACAGACAATACTTGACTAGAAACGCAGAATCTATAATGAAAAACAATTATAGAGAGGCTGCCAATGATACTGGTTATAATAATGCGTCTGTGCCTATGCCAAGCATACAATCAAACGAAATAAAAGGGTTTGAGACATATCCGTACTCATTTAAGAATGTAATGGATGATAATCGCCCCAAAGGATATTCAACAAGTGATTTGAAACAGAGTTATTTATCTCGCGAGCAGTTGGCTAGCAGGAAAATGTCACCTGTCATAACGCAGGAAGAAATGCTTAGGCGTTAAATATTTATATACAAAATTATTTGTTTATAAAATGAATTTGAAAACTGTCATAATGACTATATATAATGAAAACCATCAGTTTTGATATTGGCATAAAAAATATGGCATATTGCGTATTCGATTGTTCTACCAATGTCGATATATTAGAATGGAAAGTTATTAATTTAATGGACGAACAACGCACAACTCCTATTTGTAGTTGCGAGATAATCCCAAAATCAAAAAAAGCGCAAATCAAACCTTGTAAGAAGATAGCGAAATACACAAAAAATAATCATTATTACTGCGAAAAACATGGGTTCAATAGTCAATTTATTTTGCCTGTAAAAGAAAACACATTTACTCAGATTAAAAAGAAAAAGAATGAGGAATTAATTAAATGGGGAAAAAAGCACTTTTTATTTTTAGACATCGAGAACCTGGAAAAGCCAAATAAGCAATATTTGCTTGATAATATTCAGAAATACCTAGAAACGCATTGTTTAGAACCTGTAAAAAATATAAAAAATAAAACAGCGTCGCAAACAGATTTGGTTGTCATAGGCAAAAATATGAAAAAAATATTCAATACGAATGAACTGTTTTTACAAGTAGACCATGCTATTATAGAGAATCAAATTTCACCGATTGCGAATAGGATGAAGACTATCCAAGGCATGTTAGCACAATATTTTATAATGATAAATGACAATATTGACATAGATTTCATATCATCTAGTAATAAATTGAAACAATTTCAAACAGAAGGTTCTCGACAGTCTGGTGATAAGAGTGAAAAACAATCGTCTTCTACAAATCCAAATTACAAAGAACATAAAAAAGATGGAATTTATTACTGTGAAAAAATTTTGAAAATAAATGATAATTTAACGGAATGGCTAGAAAGCATGGACGTTAAAAAAAAAGACGATTTAGCCGATGCATTTTTACAAGGACTTTGGTTTTTTAAGAACAAAAATATTATTACTTATGCGGATGATTTAAAAATAAATATTGTTTAACTATCATAATGGAAGCTGTAAACATTGATATCGGATCTAGTGACAATATTGAACCAATTTCTTTAGATATTGGTGGACCTCCTTCTACAACCAACTTTGGATCGGGAATAGAATTATTAATGAATGATAAGAAAAAATCTACAAGCAACGGGGCATTAGATTTAGGGGATTTAGATAATTTAGAAAATGAACTGAATGAACTATCTGGTAGCAATGATATGAATATTAATAATAATATTGGTGGCATTGCTGACACGATGAGTAACATGGGTTCAAATTTATTTGGCATAAATACAAGTGAAGAAAGCAATATCAAGATAGAAAAAGACGAAATAAACGATAATTTTACCGATTCAAATTTAGGGAATGCAACATCTGAAGGCATTGGTTCATCAAAGACATGGGATGGATTTGTGAAGGCAAGTGAAGTGCCAGTTAATCAGCAGTTTACAAGCAAATCAACAAATTTAAGCGACCGTGAAAAGAGGAGAAAGAAACGAGCTATGATTAAGAAATTAGAAGAGTGGTTCGAAAAAGGATTAATTAAACAGAATTCTGGATTTACTATGGAGTCTGATTTTGATGAGGTAGAAGACGAATATGAAACCGTGTTAGAAGAAAAAAGAAAAAAGGACGGTGTAAAGCTACAGGGATGGTGGTTTATGACATTCATCAACTCTTTGGAATATGGCAATGCGATTTTCAATCCATTTGACTTGAACCTAGATGGTTGGGGAGAACAAGTGAGCGAAGATTTGGATAGTTATGAAGAAATATTTGGAGAACTTCATGAAAAATACAAGGGTGGGAAAATGGCACCGGAGGTATCTTTGTTATTACGAGTGGGGTTCAGTGCTGCTGTGTTGAACTTTTCAAACAAGGCACTATCGACTGCTACTCCGGCATTTAATGATGTAATTAAACAAAGTCCCGAATTAATGAAAATGTTTACTGATGCTACCGCAAACAGTATGAGCCAACAATCCCCGGGATTTTCTATGGCAAATAACTTCGTACAAGATAATTCAAGACCAAAGGGTGCTCCTCCACCAGCACCGGTTGAAACACAAAATAGACCTCCTCCTCCTAGACCCGGAGCTACCTATTCTAAAGAACCTCCTTCAAATAGACCAGACATAAGTAGTGGTAGAGGCACTATGTTCAAAGAAGAAGGCATTTCTATGAGAAGTGAGAGCAAATTAAACGACGATCCACCCATTCGAGTAGGTAGACCTGAAATGAAGGGTCCTCAATCGAATGATATAGATAATATTCTATCAGGACTGAAAACTCGTACTGTAAATATCCACGAAGAACCAAAGAATGCTGACAATGATTCAATGTTGTCTGCTTCGTCTATAAAAGAAATAAACGGATCGAATCAACCAAAACGCTCTCAACGCAAACGTAATCGTTCCGATAAAAATACTGTATCATTAGATATTTAATGAAACTAAAATAAAGACATAACATGATATGTCTTTATTATGGAAAATACCATGGTACCTCCTCAACCTGATGCCGAAATGAAAGACCCAAGACCAAAAGTGGTATTTTGTATTCCGGGAAGACAATTTTCCGATACGTTTCTACAGTCGTGGACGGGGTGCGTATTGAATTTATTCGCAAAATATAATATTGTCTTATCAAACAGATATAGTTCTATGGTGAATTTTGCGAGAGCAATGTGCTTAGGCGCGGATGTTAAAAAAGGACCCGATCAAAAACCATTTCAAGGTGAATTAGAGTATGATTGTATGGTTTGGTTAGATAGTGACATGGCATTCAATGTTGAAACAATCGATGAACTTATCCAAAAATGTTTGAAAGATTATCCAGTTGTATCAGGGACTTATCTAATGGACGGAGGAAAGCATGTATGTTGCGTTGAAAAATGGGATACTGAATATTATAAAAAAAATGGTTCATTTGAATTTCTCTCAGTAGAACAATACAAAGAAAAAATCGAGAATAAAGAACATACCCTGAAAAGTGATTACTGTGGAATGGGGTGCATGGCAATTCGCAAAGGCATTATTGAAGATGATAGAATGAAATATCCATGGTTTTTCAGGAACATTGAAGAGTTCAAAGATGATTCTGGCAATGTTGTTATTCGTGAATGTGTAAGTGAGGACGTTGCGTTTATCCGCAATCTAATCGAGTCTGGAGTAATTTCCCATGTGAATGTCGAGTTGAACCTCCGTTTCGGTCACGAAAAAACGGTATTATTTTAATAAATATTAATATATAAATTGGGTCTATTTATATATTATGCGTTTTTATACATAGATAACATCATCTCTTTTTGTTTGTAATAATCAACTATCGGGTTTTTATACTTTACGGTTTTATATTCTTCATCATTGTATTTTTCGTTCCATTTATGAATATCCTTTGCTAATACATGCTTCAATTCTGGAACCCATTTTTTTATATACTCTGCGTTTGGGTCAAACTTACTACTCTGTATCCACGGATTCATGTCTCTGAAATATGGTTTCATATCTACACCAGTTCCACTAATTCCCTGCCAGTTACCGTTATTCGATGCGATGTCATAATCGGTTAAGTTCTCCGCAAAGTACTTTTCACCAATTCTCCAATCAACTAATAATGTTTTTATCAAAAAGCTCGCTGTTAACATTCTACCACGATTATGCATATATCCAGTTGCGTTCATTTCACGCATGCCCGCATCTACCAAAGGAAACCCAGTGTTGCCCGATTTCCATAATTCAATATGTTTTTTATCATTTTTCCATTTAAGATTTCTATATTTCTGTTGATATGATTGACCTACTACTTCCGGATAAGCGTAGAGTATATGTGCGAAAAACTCACGCCAAAATAACTCTGCTATTAATTGGTTCTCTTTACCATATTTGTTAGCAAATCCATGATATACTTCTCTAATAGAAATACATCCAAATTTAATATAAGCTGACATGTGTGATGTGCTCTTATCAAAAAAGTCACGAGTATCCTTATATCGATTTTGCGTATTCAAGGCATATTTTAACCGAATTAGTCCATTTTTTCGCCCCCCTCGGACCAATATTTCAGGGTTCTCTATGGTGAATTTACCATATGCGTTTTCTAATGTAATCATATTTTTAACAGCTTTTGTTTTTAGGTCAGAGAGATTGTTTAATTTCATCCTTTGAATAGGCTTCACAGGCAACGTTAACGCTCGGTTGTAAAAAGGAGTATATTTCTTATATGCTTCTCCACTTCCATCAGAAAGAATGCTACCAGGTTCGTGGAGATAATAATCATTGTATGAATCACATACGATTTCTTTTGATTCACATACAGATCTTATTTTATTGTCACGGTCTATCGCATATGGACTATAATCTTTATTGAAAAATACACCACGAATATCAAGAGTATCTATCAAATTATCTATTATTTCTTCTTGTTTCCCGAAAAGTACGATAAGTTCTCCATTTAGTTTTTTTATTTCTTCTTGAAGTTCAACTAAACTATCAATCATAAACAATACAGCGTTATTAGATTTATATTTGTTAGAATTTGTTACCTGTTCTGGAGTAAATATGAAACAAGTATATAATTTATCACATAGACTACTTGCTTTATGAAGCCCTATATTATCTTTCACACGTAAATCTCTGCGAAAAACAAACAATCCACGGGTTTCTTTTTTATTCATAACTAGTTATATATTTTCTCTATACATTGTTTTCAAAAGTAATATAGATATATCTCTCTAATTAAAAATATTTGGTTCATGGACTTTTTTAACATAATTGAACGGATAAAAAGCGTCTGTACCACGCACCTATCTCTTGTAAAAGATTATATTGCTTCAGATGAACGTCCATATATGCCGTTTCTGAAAAGCATAGATTGGGAAGGGATCGGTTATAAATGTTTTATGATCTATATTACTATCGCAACCCATACGAAAAATATAGCGATTATTTTGTATGACAATTACCCTGAAGTGAAGCGTTTGGTAGATTTCAGTTTATACAGCATAAAATACATAAATTCACAGATAAATAAAAATAAGATTGAACCTTGGAATGATAGTTGGGTAAGAACTAGCTTTTTACTCAAAAATAACGATACTTTCTTTCATGGTGATAAATATATTTATATGGAAAATTATGAATACCTTGTTAAAGAGGCGAATGATAATTATTCACCTAAAGACATTATACAGCATAGTTTTGACTATTTTTATGACATAGCTGAGTCAATTTGTAAAACAAACGATAATATTATACAAACAATGACTACTATGAGAAAAGGCAATAGTTATTCCATGTCGATATGTTATGACAATCATAATAACCCACCTAGATTTAAAGCTCCATTCAAAGAAGTGGATAATCCATTTATTTCAATAGAATATAGCAATTCTGATAATACAAATAAAATTGTGATTGAACCAGAAAACTGCTGGTTTGTAGGAAACTCGATGCTTTCATCTATCCATATCAAACAAATATTAGAATATCAGGAGGATGTATACAATTTTGATTTAGATTATGTTTTGAATGTGATAGATGTTGACATGAATATGTATACAATAAAGAACCACCAATATATTTATATAGATGAAAACGGAAAGGCCTTGTTGAAAGAAATTACACACGAAACACTAGGTGCGGAAATAGACAGCTCAAACTCGGACGATGAGAATTAATAGAAATAAATATAAAGATTTTTATCTATAATATGTAAGGGCATACGGAAATGTCAAATTTCCCAACCCAAACCAATCTGCATGGTAAATGGGACTTATATTTCCATTTACCAAACAATTCTGAATGGGGTTTGTCAAGTTATTCTATGATAATGAACTCGATTGATACTGTTGAAAAAGTATTACAGTTAAACGCAAAAATAGACGAAAAGATCGTAAAAAACTGTATGCTGTTTGTTATGCGAAATGGAATCACCCCCATGTGGGAGGACAAACACAATAGGCAAGGAGGCTGTTTTTCTTACAAAGTTAGCAACCGGTTTGTTCCTGATGTATGGAAGCAATTGTTTTTTTTATTATGTGGAGAATCGTTATGTATTAAAAAGGAAGATAATCAGTATGTAAATGGAATTACCATTTCCCCCAAAAAGAATTTTTGTATTATAAAAATCTGGCTAGCGGATTCACATATACAAGATCCAGATACAATAACCCATATTAACAATTTAAACAAAACAGGTTGTTTATTCAAAAAACACGCACCTGAGTTTTAGATTATAGTAAAATTGAAATTAATGTTATCTATTTTTATTTGGATAACATTAACATGAAGGTAGAGTATGTCCTTGTTTCGGGAATATCCCAACCCATTGAATACAGGATTGGTTGCAACGCAGAAGATAATTTTGACATGATAGATGAAGCAAAACAAATCGATTTATGGTTTCATGTAAATAATGAAACATCAGGACACGTTATTGCCTGTATTCCTGATGATATGAAACTAGACAAAAAGCAAGTAAAAAAAATAGTAATTCAAGGGTGCGTAATATGTAAAAAACATTCAAAGAAAAAATCTACCCAAAACTTAGAAATAATATATACTAATGTTGGCAATCTAGTAAAAACAAAACAACCTGGGAAAGTTATATTGAGAGAATCCAAAATATATAAGTTATAATCAAAGTGACGGCAACGGTACTAAACACAGTTTGATTTCACCAAGTGATGCTACGTCATATTTAACTATGAGTGGCAAGTCATTTCCTAGATACATTTCAAGGTGACTACATAATGGTGTACATTTTATAAAATGACTTAGACTTTTTAATGAAAATTCACCCTGGAAGACAACAGACGCATCATTTTTTTGTATAAAATTCATATTTCCATTTGATTCAGAACGGAATATTCTAGAGCTAGCAAAATTGCCTTCACACGAAAAAATCATATCATTTCCAACAGACTTTATTTCTATGCGGTCAGAAATTCCATTCAAATCACGAACAATCTTTTGAAAGTCGGAAGAAGGCATATTAATCACAGTGGAATATGTAACATCTGGGACATTCATCTCTTCCATATCTGGTTCAATCAGGCGCAACTTTTGATTGTAACATTGCTTGATATCACCATTATCATACTGTAAGCCAAGATGTGAAACTATACCATCATGATAATCAGCTTTGTCAATATAAATAGACAACGTATCATCGTTCGACATTGTAGAAATCACTTTGAATAAATGGAGGGTATTCGCACATATAATCACTTTGTCTGGAAGACATACATACTTTTCAAATCTATCCGCATTCAAGAAGACATTCACCAAAATAGTTTGTGTTTTGTCAAAATTAATGATCTTCATTCCTTCCTTTGTAAAGGTAATCGTAGCATCGGTTAAAATGTCTTTTATAGCCGTTATCATATTACGAATTGGCTGAATCTGTACGGTTTTTATGGTTAATATATTATTGTCTTCGTTCATTTAGGTATAATTCCAAATATAAAAATTATATGCGTTTGTTTTTATATTTTAACAAGGATAAACTTATTTATTCTTTAAAGTGTATTTTTTACATCTTGCTTTCTTTTTACAAGTTGCTTTAGCTAATTTTAAAGGTTTGCTACTTGGCTTACATCCGTCATTCAAAATGCCAATATCAACCACACTTGAGTTGCCACCAGTTAGAGAACTAGCTAATCTTGCGATCCCCCATGAATCAGGGGTTTGATTTGGGCGTGACCCACTTGAATAATACGCACCTCTGCCCTTGTTTACTATTTTTTCCAACGCATCTTTTCTACATTTCGTCTTTTTTGCTAATTCGTTACTCGGTTTCATGCTATCAATATTATAAAGCTTTTTAGCTCTACTTACATGGGAAGATTTTTTAGTTTTGAACGTTTTTACTTTGGGTCGCTGAAAATATTTACCTTTTCTGTATTGCTTTCTTGATTTTAGTAAATTCTTTTTTTGTAAAGCTCTATCTCTATTATTTAACATATTTGGTAAATAGCGGTAAGGTATAGACATTCTTGTTAATATATATAGAGAAAAAGTCTATACTAATTATATATAAATGTCTACTCCAGTAGCTTTGAATAGTGAAAATTACAATGATCTAAATGAACAAATCATTGCTATAATCAAATCCGGTAAACGGGTGTTGATTAATGTATATACCGATGCTGAAGGAACCACACTAGCGAGTGATTCACATGGAGACATTAAAGATAGAGAGGTATTAAGTGCCAGTTATACTGAATCATATAAAGATGCTGAAGGCAATATGACCAACCCGTTTGTTGTTATCAAATTCAAAGACAGCAAAGACATGGTAAAAGCTGAATTTATTGATTATTTTACAAATGTAGATTATATTGACGATCACTGGTATACACTTTCTAGTGCTAGCGTCCCATTCAAGTCATTTGGTAGTGGTGCGGTTGCGGTCCCAAAGTAATTGACTAATGTAAAATAACTATCTATATTTATAGTTATTTTATTATTTATACAGTGGGGTTATTTATACAGTGGGATAACTTGATTGAAGCAACATTCCACATTGTCCGTCTCCATTATTATACTCTTCGCCGCGCCCCAATAGAATATATCCATTTTGACCCCAAGTAGTTCCCCATGAATTCTTTACCATGTAGTAATCTTTACCAGACAATGAGCCGTAGCCAACAGCAAGAACGCCGTGGTCCAGGCTTGTGCCACATGAACCAGTAAATACACCAGACTTATACAATTGAAAAGATTGTTGGTCGGCCTGGATAGCAATAGATACCGGCTGATTACTAAGAGCATTCATCATATCTTCATCTGAACTTGGTGGCACATCATAGAAAGAAGTCACTTGACTTCCATCGACAATGTCACAGCTGTCTTGACATGTACCTGACGACCTAGAGGTTCCTGAGACATAAGGATAATCTTCTTCGGTACATAAACCACCATTCTTTTTTATCCATGCGAAAGCATTATCCATAAGACCACCGTTACATCCCATGTCCTTTCCTCCATTTTGACGGTTATCGCAATCAACGAGTTGCTGTTCTGAAAAACTGTCTAGTTCACCGTTCTTTATGAAAAACGCACCCTCCAAGGCACCTGTAGTTGAAAAACTCCAACATGAACCACACTGACCCTGGTTTTTTACAGGGGTAACAGCACCATTGTCAATCCAATTAATAGATGACGGTGTTGTTAGCCCATCACTATGGCAACCCTTGATACATCTCACGGTGTCTACCAGACACTCTCCTTCTAGATCCTTTACACAGCCAAACATACATTTGGCCTTCTCTACTTTTTGATGTATATGTTCGGGATGGAAGGTCAGTTCATTCACAGGTTTCAGCTCTTGTGCCTTGAAACCCATATAGTTAGAAAATTCATCGCCATCCATGCCAGAAAACTGATTATGACCGAGCTCATAAGTCAAATTTTGCGAGTTTGTTATCTCAATGAAATCATCATTGACTTTCCATTTTCTTAAAACCGAATTTCTGTGACTATCGTCCAAGAAATGAATACGATGAGTTGTAGCCCATTCTTCAAAACGATCAATCAGTGATGCACTTCCCAAAAAAAATAAATTGACGAATACTACCAGAATACGCATTGTCTAATTATTATATAATATAAATTCATTTTTATATTGTTTCTAAATGATTAAAATCCTGTTTACAAATGTCTACACGCTTCATAGAAATAGAAATGACTACAAGTACAATGCGTCGGATGGACTTTTAAAGAATGTCTTACATCATAAGGTATCACTTTATGATTACATGTTGGGTATATCTTGCTAGAATGTTCTTTTTTTTCTACAAAGGTGTTTTTTAACGAATTTACTATTCTAGATAATTCAGCAAGAATTGTTGCTTTCGATTGCTCCATTATTAAATAATTTAATTGTTTATGGCTAATAGTAATTAAATTATTTTGTCAATTTTATAAAAAACGCAATTTGCCTTCTTGAAATTTTCCAATGGGTTCAGGCATTTGTCTTTTCTTATTCTGGTAGTCTTTAAAATCCGAAAAATCGTATACATCGTTATCAATTTTAACAAACTGGCGACCGTCTTTCAATTTGAATTCAACCGCGTCTATTTCTTTCTCTACCATGTCTTTTGTTTCACGATGTTGTTTGTCGGTTTCAAATGACGGGTAACTGTTGAATGAATTTGATTCTACCTTTCCTACACCATAACATACTATCGGGTGATCTTTTGATGTATTCGCATATACATTACAATCAACCGCAGTCTCTTTTACTGCTTGTAATATCTGATTATTAATTTTTTGTTTTTGACTAGCTATTTCATAGAGATTCTCGTCAGTAGTGACTGGTGTTTTTTTATCAAACTTACTAATGTCTCGAATGCGCAATTCAATATTTTTTTCATCTGTTTTCTGTTGTTCGCTTAATGTTGTTACATATAAAAATACTTTTACAGTTCTTAAGTCTTCAGGTAGATCTTGATGACTACATATACGTCTAGCACGTCCAACCACCTGGTCGGGTCTCACCATATGCCAATAAGGCTCCACAATATGGACGTATCTGGTATTTTTAAGATTGATTCCTTCAGCACCAGAAGATGTAATCATAAACACCTTGATTACTTCACCAAAAAGGTTATTTTCATAATTTTCTCTTAATTTATTTGCCAAATTCAGTGGCACAAATTCCCATGAACCATTATAAATATTTCGAACAATCTCTTTTTCTTCGGCTGTTTCTGTCCCTGTGTAAAGAACAAATCTAGGTTTGCCTTTGTCCTCCTCTTTTTCAACTATTTGCCATTCATTATTTTCTTTTTGAATTTTAAATTCAGCAAATCCATTTGCCAATAATACAAGCTTCAAAATGCCAATACCTTCCAATGTTCTGAAATTACTATATAACAAATGTAATCCTTTGTTTTCAGCGTCAACAATATTTAATAGTATTTTATAAAATTTCGGGCTGAGCATTTCCAACATAGCACCTGTTAAATATTTCTTTTTCATAGTTGCTTCGTCATCTTGATTAATCAAATCTAACGCCTTTTGTATTCTCTCCGCATAATTTTCTTTGGGTTTACTTCTATCAACTATATCTTCTACATTCGCGTAAATGTCCGCCTCTTGAATGATATTATCGGGTATTATATCTAAATCCATTTCACCAACTGCCTTTTCGTCGGCATCTGGAACAGGACGTTTAATTTCATCTGGAAATGTGAAATTACATGCAGACCGAGAAAAAATTCGGTATGTGCTTGAAACATTGAATAATTCTTCTCCTTTTCCACCAGCTTTACGCTGTTTTTTACGCATATTTTTTTCTCGTTCCGCTTCATCTTTACGAATTGCTTCATAAATACTGAATTGATGACCTGACATTTCACTTTTTACAACATGATATATATCTCCTCCTTCTGTAATGTCATAACGTGGCAATAAGTCTTCCTGTGCGCTTCTAAAATAAGAGGTTAAACCCAAAATTCGACGTTGAAATAAATTCATATTTTTCGCATTTTCACTGTCTTCATCTACAAATGTGCTTATAAACTCGTCAGATTTATCCATAAGCGACTTATTATTAGACACTGTTATGCCCGTTTTGGTTATTTCTAAACCATGTTTTGATAATACCTTTATTACTTTGCTAATAAAATCATCGTCATTTACATTTCCAGCATCGTTTAACGAAACACCATTATACCTATCAAATACCTCGTCTACAGTCCCTCCTTTTAATTTTCTTGTCTTGCCATCTACGCGTGTAGGTTTTTGTTTTTGAGTTCCTTTTAATTGTCCTCTTTTTTTTGAATTAATAAACCCATATGGATTTCTTGTAATGGTAAGTACATTGCCGCTATAATTGACATAATCAAATGTTCTCATGCCAGCCTGGTCTAATATCTTCAAAATGTAACTAGTATCTACCTTTACATTTGTGGTAACATTCACGTTTATAGTCCAAGTTTTTATGTATCCCCTCAATATGTTGAATAATATTCCTATTTCATTCGGATAATTAATAATGGGAGTACCAGTTAGAAATACTATACGAGCATCTTTCGCACTCATTAAATAGTCATACATTTTATAAGAAATCGAGTTGGGTGATTTTATTTTGTTTACAATGCGACTTACAAAGTTATGTGCCTCGTCTACAATTACTACTGAGTTATCAAAAGGATTTATTGTAGAGTTTTCAGTAATTTTATTCATTACGTTGTTATTCAAACCATTATAATTGATATCGATATACTTTGAACGTATCATTTGATTCAGTTGTTCGTCTATTTGTCTTTGTTCCTCTGCTGAACGCAAAGCATAATTCGCCTCCTTTTTTACATCTAATAACCACGCTCCTCCACTACTACGAACATATTCAACAGGCAATGCAAGAGCACGACTTAAAATACCTAGATACTCGGGTTTTCCTTCTATAGATATAAACTCCCAGTATTGGTTCTTTTTATAAAGGTCGTCACCACATTTTTTCAATTCACTAAAAAAATTCATCTTCAAAGACGCTGGAGTCATAACTACCACTTTCTTTGTCGTTTTCATTCCCTCCGCAATAGCAATAGAAGTACATGTTTTTCCAGATCCAAGTCCGTGGTATAATAGTAAACCTCTATATGGGGTGTATAAATTTAAATAATCGCGCACTATTTTCTGATGAGTTAGTAAATCAAAATCCAGTTCGTCCGTTGACCTATCACAACTCACCGATGTTGTCATATCTTTTATCTCATCTTGTCTTGGCTTGAAAAGGTCCTTTACTTTATTAATAAACAATTTTCTATTATTTAAATAGTAAGGAGGTGCTAATACTAGGTTCTTTTCACGCTCTTTTGGTAACCGTTCTTCAACCTTTTGACTTCTAATAACTGCGGTTGTTAAATCAACCTTATCCAGAAGTTCTTTGTCAATAGGCTCTCCTTTTTTTGCCTTTGGCTTACGTCCGCGTTTTTTGGGTTCTTCTATAACCTCTGGTTCAGGTTCGTCTATAACCTCTGGTTCAGGTTCGTCTATAACCTCTGGTTCGGGTTCTTCTATAACCTCTGGTTCAGGTTCTTCTATAACCTCTGGTTCGGGTTCTTCTATAACCTCTGGTTCAGGTTCTTCTATAACCTCTG